>Ga0129311_1000444_pt1 | contig 37434 bp, 29 predicted proteins | sample Go1ome_FD_94435 | JGI IMG/M metagenome (GOLD analysis project Ga0129311, IMG submission 94435) | Western lowland gorrila individual fecal microbial communities from Wisconsin, USA - Go1022B metagenome | ecosystem: Host-associated > Mammals > Digestive system > Large intestine > Fecal | place...
AAAGAAAACTCTAAAATAGACCCATCACAAGTGAACGTTGAGATTGAACTTTCGTGCATTGATGAAGAGCCAGCATATGGTGGGAAGACCAGGCATACAATTTTATGTACGGGAAAAATCGGTGGTTTTACGGGAGAAGCCAGAATAAAGATTGAAAGCGGTCCTCTGATGACAGGAACAAAAACTGTATCAGTAGCAGGAGAGAATACATCATTTTCGTATACGTTTCATGTCTGGGAGGCTGATGTTTATACAAATAAGCCAAGAACCTTTGATATTACAGTAAGTGGGCCTCAGTACCAAGAACTATTTAGGTCTTCTGTGGTAGTATACCTTTAAGTTTTACTATGTTTTGAAATACCATTATGAAGAAAGTGTTATTTGTAAGAAGCGTAAAATTTTGCATTATGTCCGTTCTGTTGTGGTTTGTTATATCTTGTGAGGAAGATAGCCAGTACGCAACAGGTGAGACTTATTATAAATATGAAAATTTAGAGAATCTAGAGTATATAAGTGTTACCCCTTTTGGTGAAGGAGCAATTGAAAGCTTTTTGAATGAACTTACCTATATAATGAATAATTATGATGGTACTCTATTTTCTCAAAATGAACTTGTTTCAGAGATTCAGGAGGTGGTTGAACGTTATGATGATCGTCTTATTAGTGGCTCATTCAGCTTGATGAAATCCAATAATGGACCTAATGGAAAATTCAAAGTTGCAGAGTCCTTTACCCTTAGCTATAGTGATAAATATGATTATCTATTTAATCTTAATATATCAAAGGTTTATGGTAGTTGGTTTGAGAACTCTAGAATCTATTATGACCTAAAGGGTAATATCACAGATGAGTTTTATAATTCCATGACAGATGATTATAACTATGGAGTCTTAACCCTTAAATCAGATGTTATATATGATGGTATCGGAAATTCATTTCCATACCAAGTACTATATGTGGATAAAGTATATAGCAAGGGCAATAAGCCTACAGTATCGAAGAAATCTAAATGGTGGTTTGATGAACAAGGAATAAATGCTGGTGCTTGGGTGGATGGAGATAGCTATTATGGAGTAAAAGGAGAAATAATCTCACTTGACAATAATACAATGCGCATAAAGTATACAGCTTCAGATTATATATATGTGTCTACGCTAAAAAGAGTAAGCGAACCGAAGCATAATTTTTAGCATAAAAAAAGAGACTTGCCCGTTGAAGGCGGTCTTCCGGGTACATGGGCGGCGACCTCAGTGCAGTAGTCCGCAGTGTATGTCGCCGCCCGCGACCGTTTTCCTGCTTATGTGTAGGCTGGTAGTCGCACAGTGCGTTGAAAGACTCCAGCATTTCAATTCAGCGGCAGTGCTGAACTTCAACGCCACTACCGATAAGGTAACTATCTCTAATTCGGTATTTTCATTCATCGGTATCCCGGAGCCGGGTCTGGGCGCGAAAATAGCCTCGATGCCTTTCGACCAATGGCCATACTTCCCGTCCTACGGCGCCTATTTCCGCAATGTCGGCGAGGTCGTCCTGGACAATGTCGCCTTCTCCACCATCGGCCCCGATGACCGCGAAGCCATTTTCACCGACAATGTCGGCTACCTGAAGCGGTAGACCTTTTACGGCGATTCATTGAGAAATTGCACATTACCAAATTTTGTCCATAAAAACACCCCGATTTCCGGACAAGTTGCGCCATTTCACTAACTTGTCCGGAAAAAAATCGTTTTAATCCGGACGAGTTAGTGAAAATGTGAAATCTTTACGAATTTTGAAGAAAATTTATCGTTATTCGTAAAAAAGTTTTTATATTAGCGGAAACAACCTGGGACATTGCCCCGAAAAATTATTTGCTATGATTACTGAATGGTGGACTTCACTGGACTTGTTCATGAAAATTCTATGGTGCATCGCCATAGCTACGTCATTGACCTTTATTATTCAGAGTATACTCACATTTGTCGGAGTCGACTCTGATACGGATTTGGGCGGCGGCATTGACACTGACCTCGGCGGCGGGATGGACATGAATCCCGATTTCGTCGGCGATCCTTCGATGAACCTGTTCACATTCAGGAACTTGGTGAATTTCTTCCTCGGATTCAGCTGGACGGCGATATTGATGCATGGGAAATTCCGTTCGGAGGCATTGGTCCTTCTGCTGGCGTTTTTCGTCGGCGCGGTCCTCGTCACCGTCGTCATGCTGATGTTCAAGTGGCTGGCCGGGATGCAGCAGTCGGGCAACATAGATGTCTATAAATCCGCGGTCGGATGCCAAGGAAAAGTCTATCTGACGATTCCCGGAGAGAGGAAGGGAACGGGAAAGGTACAGATCGTCATCAATGAATCCGTACGTGAATATGACGCTGTAACTGATTGTGACACAATCGCTACCGGTGCGCAGATCAAGGTGGTGGAAGTGATAGATTCCAGTACCTTGCTCGTGGAACCGCTGGAGTCGCTGATTATTTAATAACACCTAATACATTGTGATATGGAAATAATTATTATCATTGCGATTGCGGTGGTCGTGCTCATAGTTACATTGACCGCAATACTTAACCGCTATAAGCGTTGTCCGTCAGACAAGATTCTCGTAATCTACGGAAAGACAAGGAGAAACAAGAACGGTGGGTCGTCGTCTGCCAAGTGTATTCACGGCGGTGCCGCGTTCATCTGGCCTGTTTTCCAGAGCTATTCGTTCCTGGATCTTACCCCGATTTCCATCGAATGCAACCTTACCAATGCGCTCAGCAAGCAGAATATCCGTGTGGATGTGCCTTGCCGCTTCACTGTCGGCATCTCCACTGAGCCTGACAATATGACCAATGCGGCTGAACGTCTGCTCGGTCTCACCATCGAGAATATCCAGAACATCGCCACCGATATCCTCTTCGGACAGCTCAGGCTCGTCATTGCGACCATGGACATCGAGGAAATCAACTCCGACCGCGACAAGTTCCTCGCCAATGTCAGTACCAATGTCGAGGCGGAGCTCCGCAAGATCGGTCTGAAGCTTATCAATGTGAATGTCACCGATATCCGTGACGAGTCCGGCTACATCGAGGCTCTCGGAAAGGAGGCTGCTGCCAAGGCGATCAATGATGCCAAGAAGAGTGTCGCCGAGCAGAACCGTTTCGGTGAAATCGGTAAGGCCGAGGCAGATAGGGACAAGGATATCCGCATTGCGGAAACCGTCCGCGATACCAGAATTTACACTGCGGATGCCAATGCCAAGGCGGTCGAGGGTGAGAACAATTCTAAGATAGCGATTGCCAATTCCGATGCCATCAGGCGTGAAAAGGAGGCCGAGGCTGCAAGAATTGCGATCGCTGCCGAAAAGGTCCAGGCTGCGAAGGCGATGGAGGAGGCATATAAGGCTGAACAGAATGCCGAACTTGCGCGTGCTGCCAGGGAACAGGCTACCCAGCAGGCAAACATTGTCGTACCTGCACAGATTGAAAAGGAGAAGGCCATCATTGACGCTGAGGCGGAGGCTGAAAAATTGCGCAGGACGGCTCAGGGTGAGGCTGATGCAATTTATGCGAAAATGGCTGCCCAGGCGAAGGGTATCGAGGAGATCCTTACCAAGCAGGCTGAGGGTTTCCAGAGGCTTGTCGGTGCTGCCGAGGGTGATGCGCAGAAGGCTGTGCTCATGCTTATCGCGGACAAGCTTCCTGAACTTGTCAAGACTCAGGTCGAGGCTGTCAAAGGCATCAAGATCGACAAGATTACCGTATGGGACGGCAACGGCAAGGGTGACGGAAAGACGTCCACTGCCAATTTCATTTCCGGTATGATGCAGTCTGTTCCGCCGCTTGACGAGCTGTTCAAGATGGCAGGCATGAATCTTCCAAGTTATCTGAAGGGCGCGGAGGAACAGCCGGCCAAGACAGAAGGGGAGGCTACTGAATAACAATTATGCCGATTACAGTCAACATAGATGTAATGCTGGCACGCAGAAAGATGTCGAGCGGAGAACTGGCTGAAAAAGTCGGTATCTCCGCCACGAATCTTTCCATTCTGAAAACAGGCAAGGCGAAGGCAGTGCGCTTTTCCACCCTGGAAGCCCTCTGCCGTGCCCTCGACTGCCAACCCGGCGATATCCTGGAATATGTTCCGGAGGACTAGCCTGCACTGTCGGGACGCGGCCACGGGCTGTTTTGGAACTCATTGATAATCAGATATTAATTTAACCGGAGCGTGGAAACGCAGCCTTTTTTTGGCCACGTTTCCACGCTCCGTTTTATAACTCATTGAAAATCAATGCTTCCGAAAATCGAGCGTGGCCGCGTCCTGCCGCCGGCCCTGAGTGACCATGGCGACGTATGCCAGTCACTGTAAGCACAGCCCCTCTTGGGAATGTTGACAAAATCACCTATTTTTGCCGACGTAAACTTGTGTGTATGTTGACAGACGCTACAAGCCTTTTGGAAAGCATATCTAGGGGAGATCACGAAGCCTTCAGGACTTTGTTCGATATGTTTTTCCCTAAAGTTAAGGTGTTTCTTGTCAATTTTCTGAAAGACGACAAGGCGGCTGAGGATATCGCACAAGACATATTTGTCAAGATATGGACGATGAGGGCCTCGCTTCCGGAAATCAAGTCAATCAGTACCTATATATATAGAATGACCAGAAATGCCGCGCTCAATTACTTCCGGGGCAAGCGGATTATGGTCGAAATATCTGAATTGTCCATTCTGGACGATACCGACGTCGAGCAGGAATATTATTGCAAGGAAAAGGAACTGCTGATACGCCTCGTGGTGGGACAGATGCCTGCGCAGCGACGAAAGATATTTACAATGAGCCGATATCAGGGAAAGACCAATGACGAGATTGCCGAGAGCCTGGGCGTCTCCAAGCATACCGTGGAAAACAACTTGAGCATCGCGCTGAAGGAACTTCGTGAAGTCATGCTGGCATTTGCATTGTTTTTTTTGAATTAAGCTCGGGAGTTTCTTCCTTCAGTTGTGTCTATAGTGTGTAAAGCCACGCACACTATGGTACGAATAAAACAAATCATTGAAAAATTCTTCTCGCAAAAAGTTGATAATGAGACTAAACGACTTTTTGCCGAGTGGTTGTCCGCACCTGTTGACAAGGAATTGAAAGATTCCGTGTTGATGGAGCAGTGGGAGAAAGAATGTTATCTTTCACCCGGTGATATGAGCAAATCTTACACGGCTGTGGAAAAAAAGATCCGCCGTTCAGATTCGAAACCTGTCGGGAGATTCATTCCTTGGGTATGGGCCGTAGTGGCTTCTGCCGCTTGTATTGCTATGGCCATTTTCCTGAAGGCTCCGGTCGTTCAGCCGACATTGGAATCCTCTCACATCAAGATGTTGGAATGCTACGTGGGCAATGGGGAAAAACAGGTGATCACCATGTCAGATTCCACCACGGTAATACTGAACTCCGGCAGTGTGCTGATTTATCCGGAAAACTTCGGTGCCGATGAAAGAGAGGTCTATCTGACAGGAGAAGCGATTTTCGATGTCACTAAAGACGCCTCGCATCCGTTCATCGTCAAGACCTCTGATTTCTCGATCAAGGTACTTGGAACCCTGTTCAATGTATGCTCATATCCGGAAGCAGACTACTCCAGCGCGACGCTTAAAGAAGGAAGCATCAGCCTGAGTGCTGACGGGAAGGAGGCATGGCTGCTTTCTCCAAACCAGACATTGAACTATTCCAGAACCACACACAAGGTCTCGATCGAGCAGGCCGACATGGATGACGCCTTCGGATGGAAGGATGGAAAACTCTGCTTCAAGTCTGCCTCGATACATCAGATAATAAAGTCCATTGAAAGACATTACGGCGTCCGCGTATATCTCACTACGGGAAAATATGACAATGAATTCGTGACCGCCAAGTTCATTTACGGCGAGTCTGTCGACGAACTCTTCTCCGCCCTTTCCCTCGTCATTCCTGGAATGCGTTATACCGTGGAGAACAATGCGGTCTATATCAGGTAGTTATACGAAACTGACAATCCATTAAATATTCAACATAATTTAATATCATGAAACAATTATTGTTAGCAACTTTTTTGTTCCTTTCAATATTTGCCTCAGCGCAGAATCAGCGTGTCCGGTTCGAATCAGACGCACAGATTCCGCTATCGGAAGTATTCCGGCAGATAGAGGGACAGACAAACATGACAATCGCCTACAATGAAAATTCCATTGATACCGGCAGGATAGTTTCCGTGTCGGCAGGGGACAAGACATTGGGCGAAGTGATGAATCGCGTCCTTGCCGGAACAGGCATGACCATCAAGATCCAGGGAAACATCATCGCTCTGGTCCAGGAAAGCAAGGAACACGAATACACCGGAGTGGTAAAAGATGCCATTGCGCCTATCGTGGGGGCCGTATTGACCGTTCAGGGTAGCAATACTGTCGCAATGACTGACATTGACGGAAAATTCTCCGTCAAGGCCAAGGAGGGAAGCATCCTGAAAGTCTCCATTCTTGGGTACAATGAGGTGGAAATCATTCTCGGCTCCAAATTCAACAACATTGACATTACTCTTACCGAGGACACTCAGCTTCTGGACGAAGTCGTTGTCGTGGGATACGGTACGACCAAGAAGGTGAATCTTACAGGTGCGGTATCCGTGATAAAGGCTGATGAACTTGAGGACAGGTCTGCCCTTTCCGTTTCCAGGATGCTTCAGGGATCGGTTCCGGGACTCAATATTACTAATCGTTCAGGACGTCCAGGACAGGCTGCGACAATCAATATCCGTGGTCTGAACTCTATCAACGGAGGCTCTCCGCTGATTCTCATTGACGGTGCGGAGGGAGATTTGGAAAGAATCAATCCTGCTGATATTGAATCAATTTCCGTTATCAAGGATGCTTCTTCGGCTGCCATCTATGGTGCGCGTGCATCTTTCGGCGTGATTCTCGTGACCACGAAAGTCGGAGCGGACAAGGACGGAAAACCGGTTGTGAGATATAGCGGAAGGGCGGGTTTCACAAGTCCGACCACATCCACTGATTTCGAGACCAGAGGTTATTACTCCGTATATCTGAACAACCTCTTTTATGAAGCTTATGCAGGTGTGCCTTATGCTCCATATTCGGATGAGGATATGATGGAACTCTGGGCCCGCCGCCATGACAAAGTGGAAAATCCGGCCCGCCCATGGGTAACCGTCACCAACAAGAACGGCATGGATGTATATAACTACTATGCAAATACGGACTGGTATCATGAACTTTACAATGACCTCAAGCCGACGACATCCCACAGCGTTTCTTTCAGCGGCGGTACCGAGAAAGTGAAATATATGCTCTCCGGTTCGTACAACATGGAAACCGGTACGTTCCGTATCAATCCTGACAAATTCTCGAAATACAACCTCAGGGCGAAACTCTCGTTCGATGTCACGAAATGGCTGAACATTTCCAGCAATACCAGCTATTACGCAAGTGATTATACTTATCCCGGACGTGCAGGAGTAAACAACTCATTCAGAATGGCAATGGTTCATGGCCTTGCCTCGTATCCGGCCGTCAATCCTGACGGAACGGCAGTCGGCAACACGCAATACCGAAGTGAAAGCGTCATGGACGGTCTTATGGTGATGCTGAACAACGGCCATCACACGAACCGGGACAAGGCGAATCATTTCTCCACAATGACTGAGGCGACCATTACTCCGTTCAAGAATCTGGAAGTGAAGGCCAACTTTACCTACAACCACACTTCCGCACAGAGCATGAACCGTCAGACGAACGGTGAATATTCTGTCAATCCGGGAGTCATATCGACATTGACCACGGGTTACTGGCAGGACAAGCTTACGGAGACCATCTCCTTCCATAATTATAAGCAGTTCAATGTTTATGCGACCTATCATAACCAGTTCGGCAAGGGCCACAACTTCAAGGTCATGGCAGGTTATACCTACGAGACCAAGCATTTGAAGGATGTCACCGCATCCGGCGAAAACCTCATGTCGAACACGTTGAATGACCTTAATCTGGTGGGTACCAATGCTGACGGACAGAAAGTGACCAATGTCGGCGGCGGTCAGAATGAATATGCCATCGAGAGCGTATTTGCCCGTTTCAATTATGACTATAAGGAAAGATACCTCTTCGAGTTCAACGGACGCTATGACGGAACTTCACGTTTCTCCGCCGATTCCCGCTGGGGATTCTTCCCGTCAGCATCTGCAGGATGGAGAATTTCGGAAGAGCCTTTCTTCGAGAGAGCCAAAGCTGTCGGAATCGACAACCTTAAACTCCGTTTCTCTTACGGTAGGCTCGGAAACCAGCAGGTGGGATACTATGACTATATCCGTGGCATCAACATCGGTACATTGTCTTATCTTTTCGGTGATGCCAAACCTATCTATGCGACAATCGATGCGCCTGTTTCCGGCAACCTGACATGGGAAGTGATTGACCAGTACAATGTCGGTCTTGACTATGCAATGTTCGGCAACAGATTGAGTTTCACCGCAGAAGGCTATATCCGCGACACCAAGGGCATGCTTACCAAAGGTATTGCTCTTCCAGGCGTCTATGGGGCGACTCCTCCTAAGATGAATGCTGCTGACATGAGGACGAAAGGTTATGAACTTTCCCTCTCATGGCGCGACCAGTTCAAGCTGGCCGGAAGACCGTTCTCTTATAGCGCTTCAGTGGTATTCAGTGATTACATCACCAAAATCACCAAATTTGACAATCCGGAGAAAGTTCTCAGCAATTATTATGTAGGACAGACCTATGGTGAAATCTGGGGCTATGAGACCGCCGGTTATTTCACTTCTGATGAAGAAGCCAAGAATTGGCATATCGACCAGTCTGCTGTCAGCAACCTCATTTATTCTTCAGCGGGTGCAGAATACGGACTCAGGGTCGGAGACCTCAAGTATGTGGACCAGCCGACCATTGATACGGACGGTGACGGTATTCCTGATACTGGTGACGGAAAGATCAGCATCGGTGCCAATACCCTTGACAATCATGGAGACCTCAAGAAACTGGGAAATACCCAGCCGAGATACCAGTACGGTATCAATCTTGGCGCAAGCTGGCTCGGATTCGACTTCTCCATCTTCCTGCAGGGTGTAGGACACATGGATTGGTATCCTGATCCGGAGGCGGAACTTTTCTGGGGCCCTTATTCGAGACCTTATGCTACATTCATTCCTGCAGATTTCATGAGCAAGATGTGGTCGGAGGAAAATCCGAATTCTTATTTCCCACGTCCTCGCGGATATATTGCCATGAAGAAAAACCGTACTCTGGGTGCTGTAAATGACAGATATCTCCAGAATATCGGATACTGCCGTCTGAAGAACCTCACTTTCGGCTATACCATTCCGGAAAGCATCATGCAGAAGGCTCACATCTCACAGCTCAGAGTGTTCTTCTCGGGTGAGAACCTGGCTTATATGTCTCCATTGAAGAGAAATACCAGATACATCGACCCTGAGCAGGCAGCGACGGGCGGAAACTTGAGCGTCTATCCTTGGCAGAAGACATTTATGTTCGGAATAGATCTGACATTCTAATACATTGACGGATATGAAAAATATTATAAGAATAATGATTTCGTTGGTTGTGGCAGCAGCGCTTACCTCGTGTAAGGACCTGTTGGACAAGCAGCCGCAGTCATCATTGACACCAGAAGAGTTCTTCTCGACGAAGGCGGGTCTGGAGGCTTTCAGCAATAATTTCTATACGGCTTTCCCGTCTTCCGGACTTTATTCGGAGACATCTGACCTCTACGCGTCCACTGAAATGATGCCGGAAATGCGTGGCGGACGTACGGTTCCGAGTTCCGGCGACGGATGGAGCTGGGGAGGAATCAGGAATATCAATACCATGCTCGGCTATCTTCATCTGTGCGATGACGTCGAAGCCGCGAAATATTACGAAGCGCTCGGCAGATTCTTCCGTGCATACCAGTATTTCATCAAGGTTCAGAGGTATGGAGACGTTCCTTGGTATGACAAGGAGATGAAATCCAATGATCCGGACTTGTACAAGCCTCGCGACACACGTGAACTTGTAATGCAGAACATGTTGGCGGACATTGATTTCGCCATTGCGAACCTTCCTGCGAAGAAGGAAATTTACAAGGTGACCAAATGGACTGCACTCGCACTCAAATCCCGCTTCTGCCTGTTCGAAGGAACATTCCGCAAGTATCACGGAATCACGAAGTATGAGAATGGCCCTGACTATTATCTGAACGAGGCTGCCAAAGCTTCATACGACTTTATCACGAAAAGCGGATATGAAATCTCGAGGAAGGCGAATGACCCTAATCAGAATTACCGCAATCTTTTCACTACGATGAACGCGGAGTCGACCGAGGTGATTCTTGCCAGGGATTACAATGCTGCTTTCGGCCTTATCCACAGCTCCGGAAACACCTTCAACAGTGCGACCATGGGACGTTATGGAATGAACAAGAAGGTGGTGGCAAGCTATCTTATGAAGGACGGAAGCCGCTTCACTGACAAACCGGGCTGGCAGACGATGGGCTTCATTGATGAAATGAAAGACAGGGACCCTCGTATGGCCCAGTCCATCATCACCCCGACTTATGTGATGGTAGGAGAAACCGCTACCACGGCTCCTAACCTTTCGTTCTCCACGACCGGTTACAATCCTATCAAATATGTCACGACCGCGGCCCAGAACGCCTATCAGAAGTCTGACATCGACCTCATAGTATTCCGTGCGGCTGAAGTTTATCTGAACTATGCAGAGGCCAAGGCTGAACTTGGAACGCTGACGCAGGACGATCTGGACATGTCCGTGAACAGGTTGCGTGACCGTGTCGGAATGCCAGCCATGAATCTGGCAGCCGCAAATGAATCTCCGGATCCGTTCCTCAAGAACAAGGAATGGGGCGGTTATCAGAATGTCCAGAAGGGCGGAAATGAAGGTGTCATTCTCGAAATCCGTCGTGAGAGAACCATTGAACTGGCACAGGAAGGACATCGCTACTACGACATCATCCGCTGGAAAGAAGGAAAGATTTTCGAACAGCCTCTGTACGGAATCTATATTGACAAACCTGACGCTGACGGATGCGTATTCTACGATTTTAACTCTGACGGTATTGATGACCTTTGCGTCTATCAGACCAAGAAACCTTCCAGGAAAGCGACCGTATATTATCAGGCAGGTAAGGATGTCGTCCTGAGCGAAGGCTCCTACGGCTATATCCAGATGCACAAAGGCATGGGCAAATGGGATGAGAACAGGGATTATTACTACCCGATTCCGTCCGAGGAGCGCAGCCTGAACAAGAACCTGACCCAGAATCCGGGATGGGATGACGGCCTGAACTTTTAACATACATAATTGATATATCATGAAAAAAATAATGTCGATGCTTATGTCATGCCTTTTATTGGTATGTTTAAGCTCTTGTAATTCAGAGTCTTCCGGCGTTGGAGACTTGGATACGCCGGTGTTCTATATGACATCGGACATGGATGAACCGATAGTTCTGGCCGAAGGCCGCTCGAAATCTGTCAAGTTGAATGTCAAGGCAGAGAAACTGGGCCCGGCAGCCAATATGACCTTTACGGTCGATGCCGACATGAAATTGGTCAGCAGCTATAATGAGAAAAATTCCACCGATTACGTGGAGATGCCGGCTTCGTGCTATTCTTTCGAAAAGAATTCAATGATGGTTTACCGCTATGACGTGAATTCGACCACCGGCGTGCTCAAGATTACTGCCAATTCTTTGGAACAGGGCAAGACTTATATCCTGCCTGTCGTGATCGCTTCAGCGGAAGGTGCCGAGTATGAGTTGACCAATGAATCAGCTGCTTATATCCTCCTCCGGGCTACGGAAGTGGCTCCTGAGGAGGTGGACATTACAGCCGGTCTGGTCGATGACGAGTGCAAGCCTGCTGACGCCTCCAAGACTCCGGACTACACCATCAACAATCTTGAGGACCTCAAGAACCTCAGGAACAACCTCAAGGAAGGCGCGACCAATTATGTCGTTCTCAATGCTGATATAGATATGGCTTCGGTTACAGACTGGACACCGCTGTTCTCTGCATTCAATGCAGATGGCACCGACCTCATCGAGTTCAACGGAAAGGGACATACAATTTCCAATTTCAGCTGTACGAGTGGTTCATATCGTAGTTTCTTCGGCTTCCTTAGCGGACGAGTATATGACGTGAATTTCCAAGATGCGAATGTGGACGGCACGGCCAATAAAGGAACGCAACCGTGTGCAATCATTGCAGCATACGGCGGAAACAAGACCGGCAACTCGAAGTGTGCGGTTTACGATGTCAATGTGACCGGCAGCCTTAACGGAAAAGCCGCCGGTGTGGGCGGTATCATCGGAGTAGCGGTCAATGCAATCGTCAAGAGATGCTCGTTTGACGGCACCATCGTCAATGCCGGTCGTCGTCAGGGCGGAATCGTCGGTTATCACAATGTTCAGCTCGACGGTGCATATCTACGTATAGAAGACTGCTGGACAGCCGGTTCCATCACCGGACAGCAGCAGGTGGCAGGTATTCTCGGCCAGACACAGTTCGAGACTGGAAAGTCCGGTAACAAGACCCGTGCGTCCCTTATAAAGAACTGTTATTCAAGAATGGCCGTGATCGCCGATCGAAATGCCGGCGGTATCTGCGGCTCATGCTCTTATGGCGGTACTTACCATGATACTGAGCTGGATATCCAGAAGGATATGGTAATCGGCTGTATCGCATGGAATGAAAAAGTGGAAGCGAAAAAGACGACGACGGGCAATTATTCATCCGCTCCGGTTGTCGGATATTGCAACAAATACCAGTATTTCCAGAATTGTTGGCGCAAGGCTGACATGGACTTCAGATGCCCTGTTACGGATAAGGAATTCTCGGTCACCGCTGTTGACCAGGAAAACTCTTCTCCGGATATGCCGATGCTGGGAGGCACTGTCGAGGATTCTGAATGCACTTATGGTTACAAGTATGCTTATCCATATCATGGAAAGGCCGCTGCAGCAGGGGCTACAGTGTCATCAGTAGCCAAACAACTCAAGTGGAATGAGAAGGTATGGGATCTCTCAGGCGAATATCCTGTTCTTAAATAATGAACAATATGAAAAATATACTTATTACATTTGTCTCGCTGGCTTTCGTGCTTTCATGCACGAAGCCTGTGAGGCTTCCTGATTACGAATTTCCGCCTCATCTCGGCGGTCAGGAAACCCCGAAACCGAATCCGGAACCTGGAACCGGGGGCGGCAAGGAAATGACAGTGCGTCTCTGTTCCTACAATGTCGGAACATTCAGCAAGTCCAAGTCTGTTCTGGGACATTATTCTTATCCAGAAGTTGCGAGTCTCCTGAAAGAGATTGATGCGGACGTGGTGGGACTGAATGAGACCGACAAGGGCAACAAAAGAACGGACAACCAATATCAGGCTGCTGAACTTGCAAAGGCTGTCGGCACCGGCTGGACATCGTATTTTGCCTATGCCCACAATGCCGCTTACGGAAACAGCATCGTGGCGTCGCCGGACTACAAGGTCGTGAAGGAATGGCCCAGACTTTTGATTCCTAAGGGGAACGGAAGCGAGAACCGTTCCATGGGCGCAGTGGAATATGAGAACTTCGTGTTCTGTGTAACTCATCTGGACCACATCTCCATAGATGCCAGAAAGCAAGGCGTTGAAATCATAACCGCCTGGGCACTTGAGAATTATGGTGCCGGCAAGACAGGCAAGCCGGTATTCCTCGTCGGTGATATGAACTGCATTCCATCGGAGACCACCATCACCGCTTTCAAGAAAAACTGGACGCTGGTTTCATGCATGGAAAATACATTCCCGTCAGATAAACCGGTGAAGTGCATCGACTACATCTTCGTGCTGAACAACGGCGTGACGTTCAAGGCAGGAGAGACACATGCAGTGACAAGCAGTAAGGCGACGGACGTCAAACTTGCTTCCGACCATTGCCCGATGTATTGTGACGTTACTTTTACTACAGGCAAGTAATCCGATGAAGTCACATAAGATAATATTGGTTTCGGCGCTTCTGGCGTGCCAGGTAACTTCAGCATTGGCCGATAAGGCCCCGCAACTTCGTGAGGACAATATTTCCGAGGTCGTGGCTGCCATGACACCGGAGGAGAAGTGCACCCTGATAATCGGCGGAAGGGCAGCCAGTTTCAATGGCATTGGCTTTACCAATACCGGTGTTCCCGGGGCTGCGGGTGTGATCAACGGCATCCCGCGCCTCGGTATTCCTACCGTGGTTCTTGCTGACGGGCCCGCCGGACTCCGCATCTCGCCGACCCGCGAAGGCGATTCCCGCACGTTCTATTGCACCGGTTATCCGATTGCCACAATGCTTTCTTCTACATGGAATCTCGAACTCGTAGAGGAGGCCGGAAGAAATATGGGCAATGAGGTGCTTGAGTATGGCGTGGACATCCTTCTCGCTCCGGGTGCGAATATTCACAGGAACCCGCTTTGCGGAAGGAATTTCGAGTACTATTCCGAGGATCCGCTGCTGTCGGGAAAAATGGCTGCGGCAATGATCAACGGAATTGAGGAAAACGGCGTCGGTACTTCGCTCAAGCATTTCGCGGTAAACAATCAGGAACTCAACAGGCTTTCGAACAATGCGATTGTTTCAGAACGGGCCCTCAGGGAAATCTATCTCAAGAACTTCGAGATAGCTGTCCGTGAGTCCCAGCCATGGACCGTCATGACTTCATATAATTTCATCAATGGGGAACATGCAGCCGAAAGCAAGAGGCTTCTGACGGATATCCTGCGAGATGAATGGGGCTTCGAAGGTGCAGTGATGACCGACTGGAACGGCGGTTACGATGATGCTGCCATTGTCCGTGCCGGAAATGAGATGATTCAGCCGGGCCGTGACGAGAGGTATGTGAATCTCTTGAATGCCATTCATGACGGCAGCCTAAGTATGGATGATGTGGACAGGGCCGTGACCAGAATTCTGGAGCTGGTAGTCCGCACTCCCAAGTTCAAGGGTTACAAGCCGTCTGAATCGCCGGATCTCAAGGCTCACGCCAAGGTCTGCAAAAAGGTTGCGGATGAGGGCGTCGTGCTCTTGAAGAACAAATCCGCTGCCCTGCCGATGTCAAAAAACAATGAAATAGCGCTTTTCGGCGTGACCTCATACGACTTTATTGCGGGCGGTACCGGTTCCGGCAATGTGAACAGGCCTTATGTGGTGGATCTCATGAGCGGTTTGTCCAATGTCGGTTTCCGTCTTGAGCCTGAACTGGATGCTTTCTACAAGGATTATATGAAGGCGGAAGCGTTGAGGTGCGCGAGAATCAACGGGGACAACAAGTGGTTCATTGACAGGGAGAGAGCGATAGAAGTCATCCCTGACGAACTTATTGCCAAGGCTGCCGCCAATGCTGATGACGCCGTGATAACTATAGGGCGAGTATTCGGTGAAGGAAAAGACAGGGATTACTATCATAGCTATCTGCTTTCTGAACGTGAGAAGGAATTGATTTCCAAGGTTTCCGATTGTTTTCATGAAGCTGGCAAGAAAGTGACGGTCATTCTCAATGTCGGCGGACTTGTGGAAATGACGTCGTGGCAGGACAAGGTGGACGCCATCGTATTGTGCTGGCAGCCTGGACAGGAAGGCGGCAATACCGTAGCATCTGTCCTCAGCGGAGATGTGAATCCGAGCGGGCATCTTCCTGCGACGATTTCTACGGAGTATGCATTGGAGCCGACAGCGAAGAATTTCCCTCAGGTATATGCAGACAAGCCTTTCAATTATTCCTACTATCGTCAGTTGCTTGACAGGAAGTTGCCATTGCACACTGTAAGGAACATTGACTATACTGAATATGAAGAAGGCATCTATGTGGGTTACAGGTATTTCAATACTTTCGCGCCTAAGGCGGTGGCCTATCCTTTCGGATTCGGATTGAGTTATACTACATTCGATTTCAATGATATGAAGGTCGAATCTGCCGGAGACGGCTGGGATGTCACCGTGACTGTGACCAATTCCGGAAAAGTCAGCGGAAAAGATGTCGTCCAGCTTTATGTGAGGGCGCCGAAGGGGAAACTTGACAAGCCGGAGAGAGAATTGAAGGGCTTTGCCAAAACTCCGGAAATCGCTCCGGGCGAAAGCTGCGCTGTTACGATACATGTTCCCGCGGGCAGTCTTGCTTCATACGATGAACAGACCGGCAGCTGGGTCATTGAACCTGGAAAATATGTCTTCATGGCATCGAAAGACGCTTTGGATTGCTCACTGAAAAAATCCGTTAACGTAGCAGGTTCCGGAGCAGTCCTATGAGCTAATTAAAATTATACTTAAATTCTGATAAACTTCATTTAAAAACAAACCGCCTGATGCAGGAAATTGCACCAGGCGGTTTTCAAATTATATGGGAAGCGTTACAGCGTCCTTTTGATCTCGACAATCTGGAATGCCTCGATGACATCGCCAGGTTTGACATCATTGTATTTGTCAATTTCTATCTTTGTAATGCCTTTGTGATGCTTATTAGGTTTTATAGATATGATTCTAAAGACTTTGTCAATGGGCAAGCAGCCCGTCTATTATGTTCAGAAGAGTTACCGCAACGAAAACGTTAAGCCTTCCACCAAGTATGTGGAGCGCCTCGGCACTCTTGAAGACCTGGAGAAGCGCTTCGGGGGAGAGGATCCCATCGGATATCTCTTTCTCCAGAAAGTGTATCACGAACTTGGTCTGGACAAGATATGCAGAACTTGGTGTTATTGATTTGACCAAGATTGTTGGGTTGAAATCGTTAAATATATCAAGTTGGGCAGTATTTGTCAATTGATATTTTTCTTGGCGTAGTGTTCTTTAATGAGGCTTCTGTGGTCAAAGCCGTTTCTGTAGATGAAACGGAAACCATATATGGATATTATCAAAAAAACATTGTCATGAAACATTCCACTAAAAAAATTATAGCATAGAACTTTTCTCAGAAGAGCGGACAGGGAGGGATTAATACTGTTTCAGGATGTAATACATTTCGTCCATAATAACGCCCTTATTTCCGGACAAGTCTGTTACTCGGCCAAGAGTTTTTCTATCTGCATCCAGTAAAAGAAGGCTTCTGGACGGAAGATCTTAACCTTGTTGATGGCAGGATTAATAGGATGACCCAACTTGACGGAACGCAAGTTGAAAGAGGGATCATAGTGCTTGATAGCGTTGATGCCCTTCTTGAGAAGTACGGAAAGATACGCCGCCTTGGAGGCATTGACTATAGCCGAATAATGGTTGTATTTTTCGCTGATGATTAGTGGCCTTATCTGGTTGATGCCACGAACCAGCTCCTGATATTCGAAACTCCGGTCGTTCTTATAGATGCCCGTGCAGATAAGTTCGGAGGTATTGTAAATATCATCAAGGATGGGTGTTAGATCTCCACTATCCATCTGCCTGTAGTCCAGTTCGATGGGCGCAATCTTTTCGAAGGTTGCTCTGGCGGCGCTTAAATCGTCAATCCTATCGAATAGGGAGGCTACGTCGAACAATTGCTTGATGATTTCCATGGAACAGTGCCGATCCTCCGGCAACCCGCCGCGACCAATAACTGTTTTGATGTATGGGATCCCCGTTGTGTTAGGTGCAAAAGCCGTCAACTTATCACCCAGCAAATCGTCCTTACTGGGAAGCTTAACTGTCCAAGGTTCGCCGGTTACCGCCAGAAAAGGACTGACTATGGGCAGTTGCTCAATGCAAGAATACCAATTATCCTCGAACAATACATCCAGAAGAATCTTCTCTGTAGCGGTATTGGTGACGTACGAGACCTGATAGAAACACTTGGCGTGCGTCTTTGGAACGTTTGTCCGGGAAATGCGGTCGGAGGGTTTGATTTCTCCGAATCCATACTCCTCAGCATATGGTGTCAAGTATGATATAACGTCAGTACCAGGCGGGCAGACAATGTCTATATCGACCGAGAGTCGCTGAGTGCAAGCAAGTTGCAACATCAATGCGCTACCGCCTTTGAAGAGAAAAGGACATCCTGAACGAGCTAGGGCTTCCAGCAACGAAAAGGCCCTGATAGTCTTTTCCATCAGCGTCGGATCACTCACTTTGTTTATTCGGCAGGATTCAAGAATCCATTCCAGGCTTCTGCTTTTCGGGGCAATCATAGCATTGTCGATTCTATCAGTTTCTCAATCTCTTCTTTCTTGCCACGTCGTGCGGCATAACGGAGTATGGTTTTTTTGCAGATGCGGTACATCTGGTCGGCGTTCTCAAAGATAGTATAGAGTTCTGAGCCGCGAGTGAACTCAAACTCCGGAGCGATGGTGGCATCGACCAAGATTTTCTCCAGCGATGCCGTTGTTACACCGTCCACGCGGATAACAGGAGCCTCCGAAATTAAATTCTTGACCAGAAGCGATGGCATTCCTGATGCATAGAACCGGTACTCTTTTTCGTTAGGCCGCAGAAGGACTGTCCGACCATCGACCAGTTCTCTGACATCATCATAAACAGCCTCGACTGCGCTACGGTCCGTCTCCAGAATCAGAATATCGATACTTGGGACATGCTGCATAAATGAAGATACCGCCTTTGCCTGCCAAATGCAGAACTTCGCATAAGGGTATTTCTCTTTGATACCCGAGTACAGCGTCTTCATTTCTGGGCTTACAATAGGAATATATGGAGGTTTTACATCGGGGCATAGTCGGAATTGTCCATATCCTGTCCTCTCCAGCATCCCTGCCGCAACCATTTGCCGCAGTTCGGTATCCATGCTCCGGACAGATCCGTTAGGATAGGTGGATTCAAACCAAGGCATAAAGTCTTTCCTCACAAGGGTTCCCCCGTGAGATGCCGCATAGTGCAATATGATATCGGCATTCGTCATATGGTGTCAAAGATACAATGATTTTGGCAAAATATCAAATTATTGCCAAAATTACCGTAAGGCACTTTTACGCATTCTTACGGAATTACGTTCATTTGCATCTGCTTTCCTATCCCAGTTTCGTCAAAGCCCCGGCGGGGGTGGGGCCTCTGGAGGCATGGTCGCCCATGACCTTGTGAATGGGTGGCAGGCGACAGCCTGACGGGATGAGCGAAGCGAACCTCCAGAGGTCCCACCCCCGCCGAGGCGCATCCAAGAACGAGTCGGGGCAATTCCTTGTCGCGGTGATTTCCGAACAAGTTGGCAGCTTGGTTTTTGGCTAAATAGCAATGTATCAATGAGTTGTACTAATGAGCCCATGCCAAGTCTCATGAAAAAACATGGGAGTTGGCATGGCAATCTGTTTTGATTAATGCTTCTAACAGTATGATAATCAGTGAATAACGTCGACATTGTGAATCTTTGACTCCTGCCAACTTGTTCAGTTTAAGCGCTTGAAATAGCCACGGAGCTTTTCTTCTCCCATTAGCAATGTCACACTCAAACACGTAGAATAAAAAACCGCCTGGTGCAATTTCCTGCACCAGGCGGTTTTCAAATTATGTGGAAGCGTTACAGCGTCCTTTTGATTTCTACAATCTGGAATGCCTCGATGACATCACCAGGTTTGACATCATTGTATTTGTCAATTCCGATACCGCATTCCATGCCGGCGATAACCTCCTTGGCGTCATCCTTGCCGCGCTTGAGAGAGGAAAGTTCTCCGGTGTAGACTACGATGCCGTCGCGGATAAGACGGACCTTGCTCTTGGCCTGCATCTTGCCGTCCTTGATGAGACATCCTGCGATGGTGCCGACCTTGGAAATGTGGAATGTCTGCTTGACCTCTGCGGTAGCTGTGACTTCTTCCTTCTTCTCCGGTTCGAGCATACCCTCGATACCGTCAGTAACCTCATTGATAGCATCATAGATGATGGAGTAGAGACGGATTTCGATGCCCTCTTTCTCTGCAAGGTTTCTTGCGTCAGCTGAAGGACGTACCTGGAAACCGATGATGATCGCATCGGATGCGGTAGCCAGCATGACGTCGGACTCGGAAATCGCACCCACTGACTTGTGGATTACATTGACACGTACCTCCTCTGTAGAGAGCTTGATAAGTGAGTCTGACAGAGCCTCCACTGAACCGTCCACGTCTCCCTTGACGATGATGTTCAGCTCCTTGAAGTTGCCGATGGCGATACGACGTCCGATTTCCTCCAATGTCATGTGCTTCTGGGTCTTGATGCCCTGGATACGGATGAGCTGCTCACGTTTGTTGGCGATGGCCTTGGCCTCTTTCTCGTCGTTCATGATGTTGAACTTGTCACCGGCGCTAGGAGCACCGTTCAGACCGAGAATTGAAACAGGGGTTGAAGGTCCTGCCGTCTCTACTTTCTGTCCACGCTCATTGAACATGGCCTTTACACGTCCGTAGTAGCAGCCACTGAGCATCATGTCTCCCGTGTGGACCGTTCCGTCCTGGACAAGGATTGTCGCGAGATATCCGCGGCCCTTGTCGAGAGAGGACTCGATCACTGTACCTACACCAAGTCTCTTAGGATTTGCCTTCAGGTCCATGAGGTCAGTTTCCAGGAGCACTTTCTCCAGAAGCTTGTCCACGTTGAGACCCTTCTTTGCAGAAATTTCCTGACACTGGTATTTTCCGCCCCAGTCCTCCACAAGGATATTCATCTGAGCCAGCTGCTGACGGATTTTCTCCGGCTGTGCGCCCGGCTTGTCTATCTTGTTGATGGCAAATACCATAGGGACTCCGGCCGCCTGTGCATGGTTGATGGCCTCCACTGTCTGCGGCATCACGGCGTCGTCAGCCGCAATGATGATGATCGCAAGGTCGGTAAGCTGTGCACCACGGGCACGCATTGCTGTAAATGCCTCATGACCAGGAGTATCGAGGAAGGTAATCTTCCTTCCGTCGGGGAGTACCACGTTGTATGCACCGATGTGTTGTGTGATACCTCCGGCCTCACCGGCGATCACATTGGTCTGTCTGATATAGTCGAGGAGCGAAGTCTTGCCATGGTCGACGTGTCCCATCACCGTGATGATAGGCGGCCTTGTCACGAGGTCAGCCTCGTTCTCCGGCTCGTCGGTTTCCTGGTTGATTTCGTTCTGGATGTCGGCGGTTACGAACTCCACCTTGTATCCGAACTCCTCTGCCACGAGAACAAGTGCCTCTGCGTCAAGCCTCTGGTTGATTGACACCATGAGACCCAGACTGAAACATGCCTCGATGACCTTGTTTACAGGAGTATTGTTCATGAGGGTTGCGAGGTCATTGACGGTCACGAACTCGGTAACCTTGAGAATCTTCTTCTCTGCTGCCTCCTGAGCCATCTCCTCCTGAAGTTTCTGGGATGCGAGCTCCCTCTTCTCCTTTCTGTGTTTTGCACCGAAGTTGTTCTTGGACTTGCTGTCGTTCATCCTTGCGTAGGTCTCCTTGACCTGCTTCTGGATTTCCTTCTGCATTTCCTCCTGCTCGGCTTCTGTCATTGCCGGCTTGAAGCGGTCATTGTTGCGGTCCTTGCGACGGTTCTTTCCACCGCCCTGCTGCTGGCCGCCGTTTCCGCCCTGACGGAAATCTTTCTTTCCGTTCTGGCCGTTGTTCTGACCGTTGTTTCCGCCCTGACGGTTCTTCTTGTTGCCGTCCTTGCGGTTGTCGTCATTGTCAATCTTGTTCACATCGACCTTCTGGCTTCCGCCCTTGGCAATGCGCTCTCTCTTCTTGTTCTTCTTAGGCTCGAACTGGGACAAATCCACCTTGCCGACAATCTTCAGACCGCCGGTGCTTGCAGTCGTGTCCTCTTCGTCAGAACTTGAAGCCGCCTTCTGCAGCTTGTGCTCTGCTTTCAGCTTGGCCTTGTCCACTTTAGGATTGAACTCCTTAGGTGCCCTGTCGCTCTTCTTGATGTCGGATTTCTTGGCCTGTCCGGAATGAGCCTCCTCCGCAGGGGTTGGAACGGATGGTTTCTCAGGCTTTTCTTCCGTTACGGCCAATGTTGCAGCAACAGGTGCTGCAGGCTCCGGCTCTGCCACCGGTTTCTCTTCGATGACAGGTTTCTCCTCCACTTTAATCTCCTCTTTCATGACAGGCTCAGGCTCCTGTACAGGTTCCGGTTCAGGCGTTGGTTCCGGTTTCTGCTCTGGAACTGCCTCAGGCTCAGCAACTTTAGCTGGAGCGGCCTCCTCTTCCGGCTTTACCTCAGGCTCTGCCTTCACTTCCTCGGCAGGTGCCTCAGCCTCTTCCGCTTTCGCGAATGAGCCGTTGCCGGCGCCACGGATGATGACGGTGCCGCTAGCCGGCTCCTCCTCATCATCGTCTTTCTTCTTGGTGCCTTTCTCAATGATTTCCTTTATCTTGATCTGCACGCGCTCCGAATCCTCCTTGGCCTTGGCGTCACCGCCGAAAGCCTTCTCCAGATCTGGAATATACTCGTCAGATACTTTCGCGTTAGGATTCATCTCCACATTGGCGCCCTTCCCGTTCAGGAAATCCACCAATGTCTGAAGTCCCACGTTAAATTGTCTTGTTAGCTTGTTCAGTCTGATTTCTGCCATAAAAACCCCTTTAAAATTTATAAATTTGAATCTCAAGTTTCGCATGCGAAACACCGCTTATAGAGCCCGTTAGGGCGATGGTAAGTCCCTTCCCCGAGGGGAGGGATTTAGGGTGAGGGTAACGTGATAAACGTGCGTTGGGCTTACAGCCCTCGAACGAGTGACAACCCTCAAATCCGCACTAACGTTCAGCAAGTTTGACAACTTGCGCAACTTGAGTTAGAATCTGTCTTGCAGCTTCTTATACTCTTCTTCTACTCTTCTTCGAATTCAGCACGGAGAATGTTTACAACCTCCTCTACGGTCTCGTCCTCGAGGTCAGCCCTCTTGGCGATGTCCGCAGGATCCAGTGCCAATACGCTCTTCGCGGTATCACAACCGATTGACTGGAGTCTCTCGATGACCCAAGGATCGATCTCGTTGTTGAACTCGCTGAGCAATACATCCTCATCGTCGCCCTCTTCCTCTCCGTCTTCCTTAGGCATCTCTCTCCAAACCTCGATCTCGCGTCCTACGAGCATGCCTGCAAGCTTGATGTTGCAGCCGCCCTTGCCGATACCTTTCTTGACTTCGTCAGGCAGCATGAATACCTTGATCTTGTCGTTCTCGTCAGTGCCCATGTCGATGGAAGAAATCTTCGCAGGGTTAAGCGCCCTCTGGATGAGAAGCTGGGTGTTGCTTGTCCACTGGAGAACGTCGATGTTCTCGTTCCTGAGCTCACGTACGATGCCGATGATTCTGGAACCCTTCACGCCGATACAAGCTCCGATAGGATCGATTCTGTCGTCATAAGACTCTACGGCCACCTTCGCTCTCTCGCCAGGGATGCGGACTACCTTCTTGATAGTGATGAGTCCGTCGAAAATCTCCGGAACCTCCTGCTCGAAAAGCTTCTTGAGGAACTCGTCGGAAGTTCTGGAAAGGACAATGTAAGGAGTGGTATTGTTCTTCATCTCCACGCTCTTGATGATGGCGCGGACGGTGTCGTTCTTCTTGAAATGCTCACCCGGAATCTGCTCGTTCTTAGGCAGTCTGAGCTCATTGCCGTCCTCATCGAGGATAAGCACCTCCTTGGACCATGTCTGGTAAACTTCACCGGTGAAGATCTCGCCGATCTTGTCCGTGTATTTGTTATAGAGGTTGGCCTTCTCTATATCCATGATTCTTCCCTGAAGATTCTGGCGGATATTGAGGATTCCACGTCTTCCGAAATCTTTGAGCTCCACCTTTCTGGTAAATGTCTCGCCGAGTTCGTAGTCGTCGCCGTTCTTGTTGACCTCCTCCAGAGAAATCTGGGTGTTGGGGTTCTCCACGTTCTCCACAACCTCCAGGTTCTGGTAGATCTCGCAGTCTCCCTTGTCGACATTGATGATGACGTCGAAGTTGTCAGCCGAGCCGAAAGTCTTGGTAAGCTGTGTCATGAAAACATCCTTGAGCACACCCATCATTACCGGGCGGTCAATATGCTTTTCGTCCTTGAAAAGCGCAAACGCGGTTTTGAGGTCGATTTTTTCTGAATCCATATATTGTACTTTTATTATATTATTCGAAATCAATGTGCGGCATTACGGAATTGACATCACCGTAGGCGAAAGTCACTTCGTGGCGTACCAGTTCCTTTTTCTTCTTTCCCGGAACGGCTTCCTTCACCTCGTACGAAACGGTAAATCCGTTTTCATCCGCGCTCTCCATCTTTCCGGTGATCTTCCTTCCGTCCCTGGTCTTCACGACGACCTTCGTCCCGACAGCCTTTACATACTGTTTCACGATCTTGAAAGGCTGGTCGAGTCCTGCTGAAGTCACGGTCAATGAATAATCTTCCTTGTCCTGGTCGAATGCTGCCAGGAAAGCGTCGTTCACCGCCACGCAATCGTCCATCACCACAGTCCCTTCCTCCGATTCAATGGCTATGACAATGTCATTGTCAGGACTGACCGTGATATCAGTGATGAAACATCCGCGCTCTTCCACCGGACCCGCCATCGTCTGATATATCAATGTTTTTTCCATAAATGTGTACGCTCTTATAAAAAAAGACAGGAGACGCGCTCGTCCCCTATCTCAACTCACCTTGCAAAGATACTTAAAATTTCCGTAAATGGAAAAAAAAGTGTTACATTTGCACAAAGAGTTTAATAATTCCGCTTCCGGCGGGGGAAAATAAAATACTTGGTACTATGGAATTTACAGCCAAACAGCTGGCGAAAGTGCTGAAGGGAACCGTAGACGGCGACCCTGAGGTAAAGGTTACATCATTTGCTAAAATCGAGCATGGCAAGGAAGGACAGTTGTGCTTCTTCGCGAACCCGAAATATGAACATTATGTATATACCTGCAAGGCCAGTATCCTTCTGGTGAACAATACGTTCGAGCCTAAACAGCCTGTTTCGTGCACGATGATCAGGGTGGCAGATGCATACACTGCCGTTGCCGAGCTCCTGAAATATGTCGCTACCCAGAAAAGGACCGACCGCAGGCATCGCGGATTCCGTTCATCATGGTTCCTGACCACCAAATTCGGAAAAAAAGTCTACCTCGGCAGCCACTCATACGTAGGCCATCATGCCGTAGTCGGCGACTATACGAAAATCTACGAAAACGTATATGTCGGTGACAATACCAAGATAGGTTCCCATTGCATCATCTATCCTGGCGTGTGCATTTATCCGGGAATGATAATAGGTGACAATGTGATCATCCATTCCAATGCCGTCATCGGATCCGACGGTTTCGGAAACGCGCCTCAGCCTGACGGTACCTGGGAGAAAATCGAGCACTTGGGCAATGTCATCATCGGTGACAATGTCGAAATCGGCGCCGGAACCACCATCGACAAGTCCGAAATGGAGTCGACCATCATCGGAAAAGGCGTGAAGATCGACAACCTCTGCCAGATTGCGCACAATGTCGTCATCGGTGACAATACCGTAATGGCTGCGCAATGCGGTATCGCCGGTTCTGCCAAAATCGGAAAGAACTGCATCATCGGCGGTCAGGTAGGTATCGCGGGACATATCGTGATTCCGGACAATACCACCATCGGTGCACAGGCAGGCGTCATCGGCAGCATCAGGAAATCCGGAGAAGTCCTCCTCGGTTCACCTGCAATCCCTATCAAGAACTACATGAGGAGCTACGCTGTTTTCAAGCAGCAGGGCAAGGAATAATCCGAAATTTGGTCAAGTCGCTGAAAAATACATATATTTGCAGACTATAAGAAAATTTTGTGATAAAAACGATGAAGCAGCATACACTCAATAGCGCTTGCCAGTTCCATGGCAAAGGTCTTCATACCGGCCGCATTGCAGAGATGACAGTGAAGCCGGCTCCGGAAAATACAGGAATCGTATTCCTCAGGAAAGATGTCGGCACAGAGGCTTTTGTGAAGGCCCTTGCGGAAAATGTGTCCAATACGGCCCGCAGCACGACGATATCGGAAGGCGAAATTTCGGTCTCTACTATCGAACATATAATGTCGGCATTGACCGGAATGGGCATTGACAATGCTGTTGTCGAACTGGACAATGTCGAAGTCCCTATTCTGGACGGAAGCGCGCTCCCTTATGTGAAGGCCTTCTCCGAGGCCGGTCTGGCAGAGCAGACTGCCGAGAGAGTTTACATCACTGTTCCGGACGAGGTCGAGATCAAGGATGAGAAGACCGGTTCATGGGTGAAAGTGACTCCTGCCGATGCTCCTTCCTACGACATTACAGTGGATTTCAATTCCCATGTCCTTGGCGTCCAGAGCGCCGCGTGGGACCTGACCAAGGATTATGCAAATGAAATCGGCCCTTGCCGCACTTTCGTTTTCTTCCACGAGGTCGAGTTCCTCTTCGCCAACAATCTGGTAAAGGGCGGTGACGTGGACAATGCCATCGTAATCGTGGAGCACCCTGTCACTGATGAACAGCTCGACAGGATGGCTGCACTTTTCAACCAGCCTAAGCTCGGCGTAAGCGAAAGCGGCTATCTCAGCAATCTGAAACTTCATTTCCCTAACGAATGCGGAAGACATAAGCTTCTGGATATGATCGGCGACATGAGACTTGCCGGCGGATATCTGAATGCCAAGGTTACTGCATTCAAGCCGGGACATACCATTAATACAAATACAGCGAAGGCAGTGCGTGCCCTCCTGGCTAAAATGAAATAATTACTATGAACAAGATTCATCCATTGGCAACTGTCAGCCCGAAGGCTATTCTGGGAGACAATATCGAAATCGGCCCATACGCATTCATTGATGATGATGTACAAATCGGTGACGGCTGCAAGATTCACCCACACGCAGTCATTTATCCTTATGTGAAGATGGGCAAGAACTGCGAAGTGTTCCCTGGCGCTGTAGTAGGTGCTGTTCCTCAGGACCTTAAATTCGACGGCGAGGTGACATACGTGGAAATCGGCGACAATGTGACTATCCGTGAGTGCGTTACCATCAACCGTGGCACCAAGGCCAGCGGAAAGGGCGTTACCAAGGTCGGAAGCAATACATTGATCATGTCATACGTGCATATCGCTCACGACTGCCAGGTAGGAAGTCATTGTATCCTTGTAAGTTACGTCGGCATCGCCGGTGAAACCGAGGTTGATGACTGGGCTATCATCGGCGGCGGCGCGAAGGCTCACCAGTTTACGAGAGTCGGTTGCCATGCGATGATCGGCGGCATGTCCAAGATCAACAAGGACATTCCTCCATACGCGCTTTGCGGACGTGATCCTATCTGCTATGCCGGTGTGAACATCGTCGGACTCCGCAGAAGAGGATTCTCTGCTGAGACTGTAAGAAATATCAAGGATATCTACGATACCATCTACTTCCAGGGTTACAATATCACTGACGGCTGTGCCAAGGTTGAGGCAGGTTTCCCTGATTCCGAAGAGAAGGCTACAATCCTTAACTTCATCCGTTCATCGAAACGCGGTATCGTAAAGGCCAATTCAAGCAGCGAAAAAGGAGATATCGACTAGATGCTGCTGGAAATGGCATTTTTCCCGCCCGTGTCTTATTTCGCGGCGATAGCTGAAGAGTTTACCCTGTCCACCGGCAGGGTAAACTCTTATATGCCTTCGGAGGTTTATATTGAAGCCTGTGAGAATTATCAGAAACAGTCATATCGTAACCGGTGCCGCATCTATGCGGCAGGAGGTGTAGAAGCATTGTCCGTTCCCATCGTGCATGAAAACGGAACTTATGCGCTGCCTGTCAGGAAGTTGAGGATCGACTGGTCGAAGCCTTGGCTCCAGAGGATGGAGCGCGCCATCATTTCCGCCTACGAATCTTCCGCCTGGTTCGACTATTATCGTGACGAGCTTTTCGCCATCCTGGAAAAGCGCCATGAATATCTTTTAGACCTTAACATTGACCTGCTCCGCTTCTTCCTGAAGAAGACGGGGATTGCCGCCGAGCTGAAATTCACGGAAGAATTTACGGCCCGCGATTCCGGCATTTACGGCAGGGATTACCGAGGAATAATCCATCCGAAACGTCCGAATACCATTCTTGAGGACCTGAAATTGAAAAAGCCATACTGGCAGGTCTTTTCCCTGAAGCATGGCTTTATCTCTGATTTGTCCATCATGGATCTTCTTTTCAATGAAGGTCCGGACTCCATTTCCTATCTGAAGAATCTCTAGAATCTCCAGCCGAAGGTCATTACCACATCCCAAATCCTCTTTCTGTACTGGATTTCAGGGGACAATGCATCTTTAATATAAGTGTCATACGGATAGATGTATTCGTACGGGAACTTGGTGCCTCTTACTGCGAGGTCGCAGAAGAATGAACCCTTGGAACTGTATCCGAGACCGCCGGAAATCGCTGTCCTGTAAGCCTTCGGAGTCTTCTTCACGTCGTTTTCGAGGTATCTCTCGCCACTTGTGGAGATGTTGTAACCTGCCCTGACGGCAAATGACGGAAGAACTTTGAGTTCAGCTCCGAGCCTCAGCATGTGGGCCGCTCCGGCGAAGTTCTTGATGTCGCCGTTGACAGCTTCAAATGCTGAATTGTCATTGGTCTCGGTCTCCGAGAATTTCATCGTGCTGTAGTCGCAGAGCTCGTAATCGGCACTGACCACTCCCAATGAACCGAAGGTATATGCGACTCCGACATTGACCCTGTATGGTGAAACGAACTTGTATTTGTATTCGCCTCTCGGAGACTGTGCGCTGATATCGAAATTATTGCTCTTATAATATGTCTCGCCCGCAAGCTGCCAATGCTCCGTGATGAAGTTCGCGGTAGGGGTCTGGATGGCTGCACCTACACGGAGCCCCTGTACAGGTACTGCAATGAATCCGAACTTGGCATAGACTCCCGCTCCGTCTGCATCGTATGAATACCTTGACCTGAGCTGGTTGAAATATGTGGTCTGGACATTGCCTGCATTGTCTGCCATGTCGATCTGGAAACTGTCAGGGTTCACTGCTATCTCCTTGAAATACTGGTTCATGGAGTAGTCGATCGAGGTCACCCCGAGGTTCGCTCCCACGAAGAACCTGTCGGAAATGTTGGCTCCGATGTTGAATACGATGTCATATTTGTTTCCATGAGATCTGCGTCCGTATCTCTGGTCGATGGCGTCAGGGAGTGAGATGTCATACTTTCCTGAACCCATGTCGGTGGCCTTTTCGGTAACGCCGATGTAATCACCATTGTTGCTGTTGTAGTTCGATATCAGCATTGACTGCCAGCCGACAATGGTCTGCCAAGGAATGTCAGTGTTGTAATATGCATTGTCATTGATGCTTGCGGAATTGACGCCGGCGGCATTGGCTGCCAGATATCCTGCGTAGGTCGTGGATGTGTTCCTTCCGCTTGCCGCCACGTCGTCAAGATAATTGGCGGAAGCATTGGCCACGATTCCGAAGGATATGCTCTTCAGGCCTATCTTGTTGCCGGTGTTCATGTTGATGATGGTACCGACATTAGGCATCGTGAAACGTGCGGTGTTGTTTTTGGTCGCCGGTCCGAACATGTCCGCAATGGACGGCATTGCATTGTACTTCGCGGAGGAAGATATGATGCTGATGTTCGGTGTCAATGTCGCCTGGGAAAAGTTGTTCACTGCGGATCCTGCCGGGTTCAATGAAATCGAACCGAGGTCGCCGCCGAGTGCCGTGAAGGCGTTTCCCATCGAGATGCTTCGCGCCGTGCCGTAATAGTTGTTGTCGCTGAATCTCAATGCATCTGCGACTGTCTGTGCTCCCGCGTCAGCAGCAAATGCCGCGAGCAGAAGAATTGCTATTGTCTGTTTTTTCATATTTATCATAGTTAATGTCTCAATTAATGTCTCCTGACTGTTCCGCCGGAAGAACGTGAAACTCCGCCTCCGGAGTAGCTGCCACCGGAACTTCTGTAAGAACTGCCTCCGCCGTAGGATGACCCGCTGCTCCTGTAAGAGGAACTGCTGCCGGAACTTCTATACGAAGAGGAAGAACTGCTTGAAGAACTCCTGTAGGAAGATGAGGAACTGCCGGAACTTCTGTAAGAACTGCCTGAGCTCCTGTATGAACTGCCGCTGCCGTATGAATTGCTTGAAGAACTGCTGCGGTATGATGAGCTTGAACTGCTTGACGATGACTGGCTTGAGGCCGGTCTGCGGTAAACGGTGCCGCCTGCCGTCCTGTTGACGGTACTGCCTTCCGTTCTGCCGAAAGAACTGCCGCTAGTCCTGACGGAACTGCCGTTCGAACTTACGGAACCGCTGTTAGTCCTGACGGTGCCGCCGCTTGTCCTGACAGTGCTTCCTGACGGCCTGTAATTGCTTGAAGATGAGGTCGTGGAACCATATCCGCCTGAAGTGGACCCGCTACGTCTTACGACATTGCCGGAACCGCTGTTGGACGCTGTCGGACGTGATGTCGTCGGGCGTGCCGATGCGGTGTTCGCTGCCGATACCCTGCGGACAGGTGACAGCGTGGAAGCATTGGCCCTCGTGCCTGAAGCGGATGCCGTTGCCGTCGTGCGTCTTACACCTGACGAAGTCATTGTGCCTGTATTTCTCCTGACATTGGAAGAGGTCACGCCCATGACGTCGCCGCGGCGGTTGCCGGTGGTCGAGCCTCTGTCGCCCCAATACACGTCCCTTCCTCCATGGCCGTAATAATAGTCGCCGCACCAATGATGATGGTGATGATAGTGATGATGGTGATACCAAGGATCATGATACCACGGGTCATAATACCATGACCAATAATATCCCGGACGCCCCCAGTACCATGGGTCGTTCCAGTACCATGAGCTGTACCAAGGGTCGCTCCAATACCATCTGTCCCACCAGATTCCGGAATAATACCATGGATTTGCGCCCCAGTACCATGAACTGTAGTAAGGGTAACGCCAGTATGATCCCGGCCAATAAGAAGATGCGAACCCGGCCGCAAAACCGTCGGCGTACCCGTCCGGGTACAATGAATATGACGGCGAGTTCGTCACCGTGACGGTAGTCGCATTGTCCTGTTTGTTGAATTTCAATGTCGTGGACATGTTCTCCGGAACAAACAGCGTATCAGTCTGTCCTGCTTTGAGGAAGAGCTGAGAACTTTCAGTTTCTTTTACAAGATCATTGACCTTGGAACGGGAAGCTTGGACAGCCGCCCTGGTTTCGGTTTCGGCAGGTCTGCTGTAGAATCCGTCCTGAAATTCCTGTGAGGACGCATACTGTGACGCGGAGCCGCAAGATGCCAATATCATCAGCGCCCCGGCTAGAGTCATAATGTTCGTTTTCATAATCGGACCTCCTATAATAATTAATATAAAGTTTGTATCTTTGTGCCTGCGCTTATGCGCATTTTACCGGCAGTTGCAATTTTCATACCTGCCATTCATTAAATGCGCAAGCGCGTACATTATTGCAAGATTAGCAATAATATCGCTAAAAAACAATAGAAGAGACGGTGGCCATGCACCGCAAATGAACAGATAAAACTTTGAACGGCAGTATCTTGGCATACTCCGGAAAATATTTTTTTACGATGGCAGATCAGATAACCAAAAGGTCAGAGAACTACTCTCAGTGGTATAACGACCTGGTAGTCAAGGCAGACCTTGCAGAACAGTCTCCGGTCAGGGGATGTATGGTCATCAAACCTTACGGATATGCAATATGGGAGAAAATGCAGCATATCCTCGACGCTAAATTCAAAGAGACAGGTGCAGTGAATGCATATTTCCCTCTTTTTATCCCCAAGTCATTCTTCAGCCGTGAGGCGGAGCATGTGGCAGGATTCGCCAAAGAGTGTGCAGTGGTTACCCACCACCGCCTCATGAACGATCCTGACGGCAACGGCGTCGTGGTGGATCCGTCATCTAAACTTGAGGAAGAACTTATCGTAAGACCGACTTCCGAGACCATTATCTGGAGCACGTACAAGAATTGGATCAAGTCCTGGAGAGACCTTCCTATCATGTGCAACCAGTGGGCCAATGTCGTAAGATGGGAGATGCGTACCCGTCTGTTCCTCAGGACCGCAGAGTTCCTGTGGCAGGAGGGCCATACCGCCCATGCCACATCTCAGGAAGCTCAGGAAGAGGCTGTGAAGATGGTTCACGTCTATGCCGACTTCGCCCGCAACTATATGGCGCTTCCTGTAATCGTAGGACACAAGAGCCCTAACGAACGTTTCGCCGGAGCGCTCGACACCCTTACCATCGAGGCAATGATGCAGGACGGAAAAGCTTTGCAGTCAGGTACTTCGCATTTCCTCGGACAGAATTTCGCCAAGTCTTTCGACGTGAAATATACTGACAATGAAGGTCAGCAGCAGTATGTCTGGGCTACTTCATGGGGCGTGTCCACACGTCTGATGGGTGCGCTCATCATGGCACACGGCGATGACAACGGACTCGTACTCCCTCCGGCACTTGCTCCTGTCGAGGTGGTTATGGTTCCTATCTACAAGACGGCCGAGGACCATGCTGCCATCATTGGGAAGATGAACCAGATCAAGTCTGCGCTTGAGGCTGCCGGACATTCTGTCAAGATTGACGACCGTGACACCCTCAGGCCTGGCTTCAAGTTCGCTGAATGGGAACTCAAGGGCGTGCCTGTCAGATTGGCAATCGGTGCGCGTGACCTTCAGAATGATACGGTGGAGGTCCATCGTCGTGACACTCTCGAAAAGAACACCGTTTCGCTCGAAGGCATTGACAAATATATTGAGGACCTTCTCGTCGACATTCAGGACAATATATATAAGAAAGCATTGTCATTCAGGGAGACAAGAGTCGAGAAATGCGATTCTTGGGAGGAATTCAAGGAGAAGATCACCCAGGGCAAGTTCCTGCTCTGCCATTGGGACGGAACTGCCGAGACCGAGCAGAAGATCAAGGACGAGACCAAGGCTACCATCAGATGTATTCCTGTGGACAGCTATGTCTGCAAGGAAGAGGGCGTGGATATCTACTCCGGAAAGCCTTCTCATGAGAGGGTTGTATTCGCAATCGCTTATTAGTTAATTGCTTATGAAGAGAATCATCATCAGCGCATCAGCGTTTTTGCTTGCCGTGGCCTCCGTGTCCGCACAGGATGTCACGGACGCTCAGAAGGCAGCGGAAGAGGCTGCCATGGCCATTGCCGGGGCGCCTGCAGCTGAAGTCAAGGTACCTAAGCCGAGATACTGGACGAATTCCCTTCTTACGAAGATCGACTTCGGACAGACGAACCTTACCAACTGGGCTGCCGGCGGATATAACAGCGTGACACTCAAGTCATTCATTGATGCCAATGCGAATTACAAGAAGGAAGAGCTGTTCTTCAACAATCGTCTCCAGCTGGACTACGGTTTCCTCTATTCCGAGGACAAGCCGTTCATACAGAAAAGCGATGACCGTATGTACTATGAGGGCAAGTTCGGTTACAAGGCTGCCAAGACATTGAACTATTCAGCTCAGTTCAACTTCAAGTCGCAGTTCTCCAACAGCTACAATTATCCTATCCCGTCCAAGCCGGATACCGCTCCGGATGATTGGGAGCCGGGAAAGAGCGACTGGAAAGCCAACCGCAAAGTGAAATCCGGATTCATATCTCCGGCCTACACGAACATCGCAATCGGTATTGACTGGGTCCCGACCAAATGGCTGACCGTGAACATCGCCCCTCTTACCGGCGGTTTCGTGGTCGTTACTGACGAGACCCTCAGGAAGTCATACGGAATGGAGTTCAAGAAGAAGTATGACAAGTTCGACGGTATGAGCGCAGCGGACATTGCCGCACTTGCAGGGAAAGACAAGGACGCATATGACGAATTCGTGGCAGGGAAGTCCAGCGGAGATGCTTACCGCACCGCCCGATTCGAGTTCGGTGCCCAGATCAAGATTGATGGCAAGCTGCAGATCAATGACAATTTCAAGTACACCTCGCAGCTCGTGCTCTTCTCCGATTATCTGGACAATCCTCAGAATGTGCGTGTGAACTGGGATAACAGATTCGACTGGAAAATTGCCAAATATTTCTCATTGACGGTGACTACCAACCTCATATACGATGACAAGGTGATGGTCAAGACCGACAAGACATTGAAAAAATATCCTGACGGACGCAAGGCAGTACAGTTCAAGGAGTCTTTGGCATTCGGATTCTCATATACGATTGCATCCAGAAAACGCTAGGCATGCAGAAAGAATTTGACAAGATTTTGGTGGGGCTGATTCCTGAAGGGGAAACAGCCCTTCTTGCTGTAAGCGGTGGGGCCGACTCCATCTGCATGGCGGAGCTGTTCGCGCATAGCAGCTGGAAGGGCAACATCGCGGTAGCGCATTGCAATTTCCATTTGCGTGGCGAAGAAAGTGATGCTGACGCGGAACTTGTCCGCGGCTGGGCGGCATCCCATGGCGTCGCGTTCCATTCCGTGGATTTCGATACGGAGCGGTATGCGTCGGAGCACTCGCAGAGCATCGAGATGGCGGCGCGCGAACTGCGTTATGACTGGTTCGCCTCACTCTGTCTGAAACACGGCTATTATGCTGTGTCTGTGGCACATAACGCGAATGACAATGCCGAGACGCTCATGCTGAACCTCCTTCGCGGAACGGGGCTGCGCGGCATTACGGGCATGAAGTCGGTGTCCAACGTCCCGGTGTCGCAGCAGAGCCTGGAAGGTGTCCGTCTGGTGCGTCCGCTTCTGGCTTTCTCGCGCGACCAAATCAATGCCTTCGTCAATGAATGCCATGCGGAGTTCCATGACGACCGGACCAATGCCGAAACCATATATAAGCGCAACAAAATCAGGCACTTGGTGTTCCCCGTGTTCGAGAGTCTGAATCCGTCGTTCCTCAAGACCTTCGGGCGCGAGATGCGGGCTTTCGCCCAGGAAAATGCTATCGCCGAGGATTATTTCAATGCTGCCAAACCGAGGGTGTGCGCAATGCCCGAGGCGGGGGAGTGCCTGAGGGTCAATGTTTCCGCTCTCAGAAATGAACTCCATTGGGAATACATCCTGTACCGTCTGCTGGAACCGTTCGGATTCCGTTCGGCGACATTGGACCCAGTCATGTCGCTTCTGAACAGTGACGGGACATTTTCCGGAAAGGAATTCATTGCCCAGGGCTATAGGATATTGACGGCCGGTGACTTCTTCATTGTCAAGAAATCGGAAGTCGGCGGTAGGCGCGGACGGATTTCAGGGCTGCCGCAAGTGGTTGAGAGTGAGGTGTGTATGACGGTGGAAGGGGAGTCGTTGTATTCTTTCCGGAATTGCCGGCTGAAGGTGTCGTTGAGGTCTGCGGAGGGTGATGCCGCTGCCGTGGCACGTCGTCTTGCAGCGTCATCCGTATTGGCTGCCGATGCGGAGAAATTGAAGTTCCCTTTCCTTATAAGAGGCTGGAATTCAGGTGATTGGATGCGGCCTATCGGTACCGGCGGCAAGAAGAAGTTGAGCGATATCTTTTCAGATATGAAACTGAATGTGGATGAGAAGGATGAGGCGGTCGTGATCGTGTGCCCCGGCATTGACGGAAAAAATACTGCCGGAGAACATGTCGCAGCGGTTTGCGGCTATGCTTCCGGCAGATTCTATTGTCGTGTGGATGAGGCGGTCAAAGCGACATCCGGAACGTCCGAATTGGTTACGGTTTATCTGACATCCATTACATACGGCATCCTCGCGTAAATTCTTTCGGAGGAATTCCAGTTCCAGTCCTTGTAGGCTTTCTCTACCGGTGCGAACGGTGTTCCTGCCATCACGCTGGATGTGCCTGAAAGCGACTCCATTATCATTTCGAGAAGAGTCTGTGGCTTAGGATAACATGCTATGCTCCAGTCAGCAAGGTCGCCGTCTCCCTGTGTGCCTGCGGCGTAAGAAACTGCGTCATAGAGCGACCCGATTTCATCCACGAGTCCGATTTTCAATGCATCCGCACCTGTCCAGACACGTCCCTGTGCGATCTTGTCAATATCTTCCGTGCTCATGCCGCGTCCTTCAGAAACATTGGCGAGGAATGCGTCATAAATGTCATTAACAGATTTCTGCATGTATGCAACTTCCTGTGCGTCAAGCGGTCTGATGAGGGAGAACATGTCGCTGTGGCGGCTTGACCCTACCGAGGTGACATTGATCTTCAAGATGTCTTTCGCTGTTTTGCTGAGATCCGGAATCATGCTGAATACTCCGATGGAGCCGGTCAATGTGGACGGGTCGGAGTAAATCTTGTCGCAGCTGTTGGAAATCCAGTAACCGCCTGATGCAGCGTAACTTCCATAAGATGCAATGACCGGTTTCTCTTTACGGAGCAGGTCGATTTCGTTCCTTATCTTCTCGGATGCGAGTACGCTTCCGCCTGGCGATGCCACACGGAGGACCACTGCTTTTACAGACGAGTCTGCTCGTACATCGGCAATGATTGACGCGAAACGGTCTCCAGCTACTGCCTGTTTGTCTTTTCCGTCCACGATTTCGCCTTCAGCGAAGATGATGGCAATCTTGTTCTTGGCCGCGGAAGGGGTGGTCGTGAGAACTGTCACATAATCCTTGAACGGAATCATCTGGACTTCCTTGAAACTGTCTTTTACTGCCAGCGATGCCAGCTTTTCTTTGAGCTCTTCTTTCGTAAGCAGTTCATCTACAAGCGAATATTTCAGGAAATCCTGCGGAGTGCAGAGGCAGAGGTTATCTATCAGGCTGTCAAGTTTCTCCCTTGTGATATCCCTGCTTTCGCAGATGACTTCAGCGAGATTGGTCCAGATGGAGTTTATCATCTCCTGGTTCTGCTCCATGTTCTCGTCGCTCGGCTTGTTCTTTATATACATCTCTCCGGCGGATTTGTATTTGCCGTGGCGGATGAGCTGGACATTGACGCCGAACTTGTCGAGGAGGTCCTTCAGGAAGAACATTTGTGTGCCGACGCCTGTCATCATGCTGGTTCCTCCGCAGTAGCTGCCCATATAGATCTTGTCGGCAGCCGTTGCGAGGTAGTATGCTCCGGTCGTCGGATTTTCGAGGTATGCCACCACTGCCTTGCCGCTTTTCCTGAACTCGGCGATTGCCTGGCGGAGTTCCTCTACCTGGGCGATGCTTGCGCCGAATCCTTCCGGACGGAGGTAGATATATTGTACCGCAGGGTCAGCTGCAGCGGCTTTGATGGATTGTACTGCATCCCAAAGTCCTATGGATGTGGTTTCGTCTCCCTGGATTACAGCCATCGGGTTCATTTCCTGTGTCTGCTCGGTCATCACCACCTTTCCGAGGTCCATGTTCAGGACGCCTGAACGCGGCATTACAGGTGTGCTGCTTCCAAGTGACGCCAAAGCTCCCGCACAGCTGAAAAACATGACGGAACTCAAAATTCCCATGATGAACAGGCCGCACAGCACGGCCAATGTCATTTTCAAAAATTCTTTCATCTTTGTCGGTTTGTTTTATATTTCATGACCAAAGGTAGAAAAATTATCTTTCAATGTCACTATTTATTATTAATTTTGCAAGATATGAAA
>Ga0129311_1000445_pt1 | contig 37297 bp, 27 predicted proteins | sample Go1ome_FD_94435 | JGI IMG/M metagenome (GOLD analysis project Ga0129311, IMG submission 94435) | Western lowland gorrila individual fecal microbial communities from Wisconsin, USA - Go1022B metagenome | ecosystem: Host-associated > Mammals > Digestive system > Large intestine > Fecal | place...
GAGGCAGTGACCGATGTCACTGCCGTGGGAATCCGTATTCAAAACGTCAGAGAAAACGGATTGCCGCGCCAGTCTGCGGACTGGCTCGCAATGACAAAGCCCTTAACTGAATGGCATTGGCTGACGCCCCCGTTCCCTTCTCTTCGTACCCCCAGCGCATTATTCTGATCGTATCGTCTGCCGTCACCCCCCTCCCCACGGGAGCGGGGGCTTTCGGCGTCTCCAAACCACTTTGTCCGCTATGAGGAACTGCCATGAAACTGCTCACTTACGCCCTGAACGACCTGCCTGAATTTAAACAGCTGCTCTCCGCCATAGACGGCGGAGCCTGCCCCGCCGCTGTGTCCGGCCTGGCCGCCGTCCACCGGGCCCACTTTGCCGCCGCTCTGGGTCTGGTCACCGGACGCCCCACGGTGGTGGTCTGCGCCGACGAGGGGGAGGCCGGACGCATGGCCCGGGATATCTCCGCCCTGGCAGAGGTCCAGGTGCCGATGCTCACCCCCCGCTCCTATATTTTCCACACCGGAGCCACCGTCAGCCGCCAGTGGGAGCACCGCCGCCTGACTCTGCTGGACCAATTGGGCAGGGGAGAGGTCCCCTTTCTGGTGGCCACGGCGGAGGCCCTGGTGCAGTACACCATCCCGCCCCAGACCCTTTCCCGCGCCCGGCTGGAGCTGAAGCCCGGGGCCAGCTATGACCTGAACACCCTGACCGAGCAGCTGGCCGACATGGGCTATACCCGGTGCGACCAGGTGGAGGGGGTGGGCCAGTTTGCCCTGCGGGGAGGGATTCTGGACGTATTCTCCCCCGGCATGGAAAACCCCGTCCGCGCAGAGTTCTGGGGGGACGAGATCGACACCATGGGCTCCTTCGACTCCGCCACCCAGCGGCGGACGGAGAACGTGGACCGCGCCCTGCTGCTGCCGGCGGCGGAGGTGCTGCCCCACCTGGCCCCCGGCGGCCTGCCCGGACTGACGGCCAAGCTGGAAAAGCTGGCCGCCAAGGCCCGGAAAGAGGGGCAGAACGACCTGGCCGCCACACTGGCCCAGGACCGCGAAGCCCTGGAACAGGGGATCTTCCCCGCCGCCGACCGGTATCTGTCCCTGATCTACCCGGAGCTGACCACCGCGCTGGACTATCTGCCCGCCGACGCCTGCATCATGCTCAGCGAGTGCCCCCGGGTGGAGGAGCGGGCCAAGACCTATCAGTGGCAGCTGGAGGAGGACATCAAGACCCTGCTGGAGCGGGGGGAGCTGGACTCCGCCTGCACCGACCTGGCCCTGACTCCGGGCCGGCTGTTCCGGGCCATGGAGGAGTTCCCCCTGGTGTTCCTGGACTCCTTTACCATCTCCACCTATCCGGTGCCGCCCCGCTCCCTCATCCCGGTCGCCGCCAAGCAGCTGTCCCCCTTCGGGGCCAGTCTGGACACCGCGGTGCAGGATCTGTCCCACTACCAGGCCACCGGTTTCTCCGTTTTGGTGCTGGCGGGCAGCGAGCAGCGCTGTTTGAATCTTCAGCAGATGCTGCGGGAGCAGGGCATCAAAACCGCCGTGGAGTTCCAGCCCAAGGGACTGCCCCGCCCCGGAGCCGCCACCATCACCGTGGGCGGTCTGTCCGCCGGCATGGAGTATCCCGCCAAAAAGCTGGCCATTCTGGCCGAAGGCAGTGCAAGCCCGGGAAAAAAGACGCCCCGGCCGGCCAAGCATGTCACCAACCGCCAGAAGCTGAAGTCCTACGCCGACCTGTCTGTGGGCGACCTGGTGGTGCACGAGCACCACGGCATCGGTCGGTACGCCGGCATGGTAAAAATGGCCGCCGACGGGGTGCAGAAGGACTATGTAAAGATCACCTACGCCGGCTCCGACGTGCTGTATGTCCCCGCCACCCAGCTGGACCTGGTGAGCAAATACATCGGCGGGGGAGAGGACGCCAACGAGACCAAGAAGCTGTCCAAGCTGGGGGGCACCGAGTGGGAAAAGCAGAAGACCCGGGCCAAAAAGGCGGTGCAGGATCTGGCCAAGGGGCTGATCCAGCTGTACGCCCAGCGCCAGCGGCAGCCTGGCTTCTCCTTCTCGCCGGACACCCCCTGGCAGCGGGAGTTTGAAGATGAATTTGAATACACCGAGACCGAGGACCAGCTGCGGTGCATCGACGAGATCAAGCGGGACATGGAGAAGCCCTCTCCCATGGACCGCCTGCTGTGCGGCGACGTGGGCTACGGCAAGACGGAGGTGGCCTTCCGGGCCATTATGAAGTGCGTCATGGACGGCAAGCAGGCCGCCATTCTGGTGCCCACCACCGTACTGGCCCGGCAGCACTACCTGTCCGCCCTGAACCGCTTCCGGGGCTATCCCGTTACCATCGACGTGGTCTCCCGCTTCCGCACCCCCGCCCAGATGAAAAACACCCTCTATGACACTGCCAGCGGCAAGGTGGATATCCTCATCGGCACCCACCGGCTGTTCAACAAGGACGTGCGCTTCAAGGATCTGGGCCTTCTGGTGGTGGACGAGGAGCAGCGCTTCGGCGTGCAGCACAAGGAGAAGCTGAAGGAGACCTTCCGTCAGGTGGACGTGCTCACCCTGTCCGCCACCCCCATCCCCCGCACCCTGAACATGGCCCTGTCCGGCATCCGGGATATGTCCACCCTGGAGGAGCCCCCTGCCGACCGCCAGCCGGTGCAGACCTATGTGCTGGAGCACAACTGGGTCGTGCTGGCCGACGCCATGCGCCGGGAGCTGGAGCGGGGCGGCCAGGTGTATTACCTCCACAACCGGGTGGAGACCATCGACCGCACCGCCGCCCGGCTCCAGACTCTGCTGGGGGAGGAGGCCGCCATCGGCGTGGCCCACGGGAAGATGACCCAGGAGGCCATCGACGACGTGATGAGCCGCATGACCGACGGCGACCTGAATGTACTGGTGTGTACCACCATCATCGAGACGGGCATCGACCTGCCCAACGCCAACACCCTGATCATCGAGGACGCAGACCAACTTGGTCTGGCCCAGCTGCACCAGATCCGGGGCCGGGTGGGCCGGTCCAGCCGCCGGGCCTTCGCCTACCTCACCTACCGCCGGGGCAAGGTGCTCACCGAGGTGGCCGCCAAGCGGCTGAGCGCCATCCGGGAGTTCGCCGAGTTCGGCTCGGGCTTCAAGATCGCCATGCGGGATCTGGAGATCCGGGGGGCGGGCAACGTGCTGGGGCCGGAGCAGTCGGGCTTTATGCTCAGCGTGGGCTACGACATGTATCTGCGCCTGCTGGAGGAGGCCGTCCTCACGGAACAGGGACAGCCCATCGAAAAACCCGCCGAATGTGCCGCCGATCTGTCCGTCTCCGCCAACATTCCCGACCGCTATGTGCCCTCTGCCGAGCAGCGGATGGACCTGTACCGCCGCATTGCCGCCATCCGCAGCGAGAGCGACGCCGACGACCTGGTGGATGAGCTCATTGACCGCTACGGCGAGCCTCCCCGCCCGGTGAACAACCTGATCTCCGTGGCCCTGCTGCGCTCCGCCGCCTCCGCCGTCGGGATCATCGACATCGCCCAGAAAGCGGGATGTCTGTTGTTCTCCGTGCCCCAATTCAATTTAGCCGCCGTCTCCGCCCTATGCGGCGGCAAATACAAAAGCCGGATGCTCTTTGCCGCCGGCGACAAGCCCTATCTGTCCCTGCGGCTGAGGAAGGGGGAGGACCCCCTGAAATCCGCCCAGCAGGTGGTGGAGGACTACGCCGCCGCCGCTGCCGAATAAACAAAAAACAGGCCGTCCCGTAGGACGGCCTGTTTTCATGCGCTTGTCAGCCCTGCTCCACAATGTACTTTCCGTCCTTCTGGACGATGTGGTAGCGGTAGCTCTTGATCACCTTCTGGGGGGCGGGGTTCTCGTCCACGGGCTTGCCGTCGTGGATGTGGGTCAGCTCCACCACATACTTGTCCCCCTCTTTCACCATCTGATAGGGGAAGGATACGGTATCCCCCACCGCCCTGGCGGAAGCGGCCAGCTCGCTCAGCTCCTTGCTGTCGGGGAACAGCTCCTCCACCTTGTTGCCCACAATGTGCATCATGCCGCAGGCGGCGCCGGCGTACTGCGCGCAGGCGTCGTGGAAGGCGGACAGCACGTTGGGGTTCAGTTCATCATGGAACTGCTCCACCCGATCCAGCAGGGCCTTCTTCACGCCGGAGACGGCAGCGATGATCTCTTTTGCGGCGGCGGTCTGCTCGCCGGCGGGCACGGTGTCATGTACGGTCTGCAGCTGGGCACAGGCCGCATCCGCCACTTTCATAGCGGCGGCAGGGATCTCCGCGGGGGCGACGTCTTCATAGCGGCTGCAAAGTTCCAGGAAAGTCTTATCCATTTTAAAAGAGCCTCCTTATTGTTTTCACAGATTGGTATTCGCAAAGACAGACGCGGCTTGATAACGGAATTGCGCCGATTCCGGAGAGAGGGAAAAGCGCTCGTTATTAATTAAACGTACTATAAAGATGAAGGAATGTCAATAAAAAAACCACCATTTTTTGTCAAGTCTACAAACAACGGACAAAGTGTCGATGCTTCGTCCCCACAGCCTTGACACCTCCCCGCCCCCTGATATAAAATGACTACACCGCACCGGCTTCGACCGCTGCGCGGACAGGCGGGACGGCAGGGCTGTCCCGCATTTTTCACTCACCCGGAACAAAAGAAAAGGAGAACGCCCCGTGGGAAAATTTGACGGCGTGCTGCTGGTCAGCGATTTTGACGACACCCTATACGGACTGGACCTGCGGGTCTGCCCCCGGAATATAGAAGCTCTGAACTATTTCATCGCCCAGGGCGGCCGCTTTACTGTGGCCACCGGCCGGGCCCACACCACCTTTGCCCCCTATGTCCACCTGGCCCCCATCAACGCCCCGGTCATCCTGTCCAACGGCTCCGCCATCTACGATTTTCAGCAGGACCGCTCTCTGGTGCAGACCTATCTGGACCCCCGCGCCCCCCAGGATATGGCCGCCCTGGCGGCAGATATTCCGGAGATCGGCTTCGAGGCCTATCACAACGAGGATATCTATGTCTACAACTTCAACGCCGTCACCGCCGGCCACATGAAAAAAGTCGGCACCGGCTACACCGCCTGCCCCATTGACCATATGCCCACGCCCTGGACCAAGGTCATCCTGCAGCAGGAGCACGACGTGCTCCTCCGGGCCCGGACCTGGCTGCTGGACCGCTGTCCCGGCCGGTATGAGGCGGTGTTCTCCAACCCCTACTATTTAGAGGTCACCGACCGGGGCAGCACCAAGGGATCCATGGTGGTCCGCCTGGCCGACCTGCTCCACATCGACCGGAAGAACATCTACTGCGCCGGAGACAACCAAAACGACATCTCCATGCTGGCCGTCTCCGCCGTCCCCTTCGCCCCCGCCAACTGCGCCCCGGAGGTAAAGGAGTGGGGCGCCCGGGTGCTCTGTCACTGCAACGACGGCCTGATGGCCGAGATCGTCGCCCTTCTGGACCGGCGCTATCCGGAGCAATGACCCCTGCAAGTCCATTTTATAGGACACCAAACCGATTATCTTATCGTTTGAAGGAACACAGAACAGGAGGGACCTGCCATGTCCTGCAAAGAGGAATTTATTGAAATTTTCAAGTCCAACATCACCCGGGACGGGGCCGACAAGCTGCTGGACTATCTGGAAAATAAGAGCGACTTTTTCACCTGCCCCGCCTCCGCCCGGTATCACGGCGCCTACGAGGGGGGCCTATGCGAACACAGCCTGAACGTCTACCACTGTCTGGTGGACTACCTCCAGCGGGAGCGGGTGCAGGAGCTGTACGGCCTGGAGTACAGCGACGAGACGGTGGCCCTGGTGGCCCTGCTCCACGACGCCTGTAAGATCGGCTGCTACAAAAAGACCTTCCGCAATGTGAAGAACGACGCCACCGGCCAGTGGGAGCGGGTGCCCTCCTACACCTTTGACGACCCCCTGCCCTACGGCCACGGGGAAAAGAGCGTGTACATCGTCAACGGCTTCGTCCGCCTGACCCGGGAGGAGGCCATGGCCATCCGCTGGCACATGGGCTTCTCCGGCCCGGAGGACAACCGCACCGTGGGCCAGGCCCTTCAAAAGTACCCTCTGGCCTTCGCCCTTGCCACCGCAGACATGGAGGCATCCTACTTCCTGGAGGGGGAGGACTGAACCGATTTTTCCCGGGGCGGCCTGTGCCGCCCCATTTTGTCCACATTCCGCGGACACGGATTTGTCTGAATGGTCAAAAACCTTCGGGGGGAATTCCCGGAATTTTGTCAAAAGAGGGCTTGCGCCGGGGAAAAATATTGGTTAGAATAAAATTGCGTTTATAATTTCTATTTGGTCCGTTTCGCCGGGCCGTTTTCATTCTCTATTGCAGGAGGGCTGACAGATATGGAGCTTTTGGAACAGCGCATCCGTCAGGACGGCAAGGTAAAGGGGACCAGTATTCTGAAGGTGGACAGCTTTCTGAACCACCAGATGGACATTGAGCTGTTCTCCCAGATGGGGCAGGAGTTTTTCCGCCTGTTCGGCGACTGCGGCGTCAACAAGATCCTCACCATCGAGGCCAGCGGCATCGGCATGGCCTGTGTGACCGCCCAGTACTTCCACTGTCCCGTGGTCTTTGCCAAGAAGAGCATGTCCAGCAACATCTCCGATCACGTCTATTCCGCTCCCGTCAAATCCTTTACCCACGGAAACCAGTATAACGCCATCGTCTCCAAGGAGTACCTCCACCCGGAGGACCGCATCCTGGTCATCGACGACTTCCTGGCCATGGGGGAGGCCCTGCGGGGGCTGTTTTCTTTGGTGCAGCAGTCCGGCGCCACGCTGATCGGCGCCGGCATCGCCGTGGAAAAAGCCTTCCAGCCCGGCGGCGCCCAGCTGAGAAGCGAGGGGTACCGCATCGAGTCTCTGGCCCGGGTGGCCGCCATGAGCGAGGAGGGCGGCGTAGTATTCGCCCGCTGAGCGATTCAGCGCTTGTCATTCCGAGGCAGTGACCGACGTCACTGCCGTGGAAATCCGTCTCCGGAATGGATGGAAAACGGATTGCCACGCCAGTGTGCACACTGGCTCGCAATGACATAAGAGTTTAACCACAACCGAATATCCGTTGATATATGCCCGATAATATGGATCAGGCGTCTCTACCCGGCGGCCGCAAATCGCCGGACTATCGACAAACAGACGGCCATGCCGCCCTGTTGTCGTGCAGACCGCCCATTCCGGGCGGTCTTTTATCGTTCTTTCACCGCAGCCGCGGTTTAAGAAATATATACCATCGATCGAAAAAGGCGAATACGCCGCCGATAGATGGTAAACTTCAGAATCTATTTCATTGGAGGAAAAGAAAATGAAGAAATTCCTGTCTCTGGCGCTGGCTATGGCCATGGTGTTCTCTCTGGCCGCCTGCGGTAAGAAGGACGAGCCCAGCACTTCCGGCTCCGTTTCCGGCTCCAACGCCGCCAGCACCGGCACCCAGTCCGACTTCAAGGTGGGCGCCATCTACATCAACAGCAAGAACGACACCGCCGGCTACACCTACGCCCACCACACCGGCATCACCAAGGCCATGGAGGAGCTGGGCATGGATCCCGCCTCTCAGCTGGTCATCGTGGACGAGGTGCCCGACAACGACTATGATAAGATCGCCAATGCCGTGGACACCCTGGTGGCTTCCGACTGCAACATCATCTTCGCCATCTCCTTCGGCTATATGCAGGCCGTGGCCGACAAGGCTGAGGAGTATCCCAACGTGATCTTCTCCCACGCCACCGGCTACATGAGCAACGAGACCAACTTCAATAACTACTTCGGCCGCATCTATCAGGCCCGCTACCTGGCCGGCATCGCCGCCGGTCTGAAGAGCCTGGAGACCGGCAACAACAACATCGGCTATGTCTCCGCTTACGGCACCGAGTACGCCGAGACCTGCTCCGGCATCAACGGCTTCACCCTGGGCGCTCAGTCCGTCAACCCCAACGCCAAGGTCTATGTGAAGGAGCTGGGCACCTGGGCTGACGAGGTGAACGAGTCCGCCTTCGCCAAGGAGCTGATCCAGACCTACAACTGCGGCGTCATCTCCCAGCACTGCGACTCCGCTCAGCCCCAGATCGCTGCTCAGGACGCCGGTGTGTTCGGCTGCGGCTACAACTCCGACATGACCGCCGACGCCCCCAAGGCCCACCTGACCGCCGCCATCTGGCACTGGAACGTGTACTACCACACCGCCATCCAGGCCGCTATGGACTGCAACGGCGACGCCTCTCAGTTCGTGTCCAAGATGGGCGGCTCCGCTTACTACGGCGGCCTGAAGGAGAACTTCGTTGACGTGTCCCCCCTGAACGAGGCCACCGTGGCCGCCGGCACCCAGTCCGCCATCGACGCCGTGCGCGAGCTGATCGTCTCCGGCGCTTGGGACGTGTTCTCCGGCGTGAAGCTGCACATCACCGTGGCTGAGGACGGCACCGCCGCTGTGGAGCAGGCCGACGAGGCCCTGGTCACCAACGACGGCACCGAGATCGTGGCCGCCGGCGGCGCCAGCGTGGAGGACTCCGTCATCACCGGCACCATGAACTACTTCGTGGCCGGTGTGGAGGTCGCCTAACACTTTCCCTCGCAACCGATCCTTTGCCGGGCCGGCCGGGATATCCCGGCCGGCCCGTTTTCTCGTTTTTCTTTGATTTCGACCCTTTTCACCGGCTTTAGGCCGTGATACAATAGAGCAGACAGCGTTAAATCTTCTGACACGACCGGTCTGTGGTGTCTTGCAGGGGCTGCCCCGTGTGGCGGCCTGCGGAATCTAATACCCTCCCTCCCACCCGTTTTTGGTATAGGGGGCTCCGCCCCCTATGACCCCCGTAGGGGCGGCCTTTGACCGCCCGTAAAGCCTTCCCCACACAGGGGGGAAGGTGGCATCGCCGTAGGCGATGACGGATGAGGGGGCGTTATTGTAATGACGAGGCGCGACGACCCGGCGCACCGCTTTTACGTAGCCCGATGAGGCCGACTCCCCCTGTCAGGGGGAGATGGCCGTAGGCCAGAGGGGGTAGGGATCATCGGGCCCTACGGAATAGAGAGAACGCACCCAACAGAGCCGAAAAGGCAAGGCACACGAGAGGCGCAATGTGGGAAAAGAAAGACCGCCTGATTGACCGGCACGAGCGGCAGCGGGCGGAGGACACAGCGGCCCCAAGTTCATGCCCGCGCCGAACAAATTTAGACCGTTTTCCAAACGTGCGCCCCGGGTTCGGGGCCGCAGCCCCGAGGATCTTTGGGTACTTTCCATCCCTGGAAAGTACCTCGCCAGGGGGCGAAATATCCCCCCGCGGCCGGATGAGAGAACAGACATTAAAATTCCCGGCGGAGCCTATCCGCCGAACCATACACACAAAAAAGAAAAGGAGCGATGGCCATGGCGGAACAGTACGCCATTGAGATGCGAGGCATCACCAAGACCTTCGGCAGTGTGGTGGCCAACCATGACATCAGCCTGAATCTGCGCAAGGGCGAAATTCTGGCCCTGTTGGGGGAGAACGGCTCGGGCAAGACCACTCTGATGAATATGCTCTCCGGCATCTATAAGCCGGACGCGGGGGAGATCCTGGTGGAGGGCAAGCCCGCGGCCATCGACTCCCCGGAGGACGCAAAAAAGCTGGGCATCGGCATGGTCCACCAGCACTTCAAGCTGGTGGATGTTTTCTCCGCCGCCGACAACATCTGGATGGGCAAGGAGAAGGCGGGCTTCCGCCTGAAAAAATCCCGCTATGCCGAGATCGGCCGGATGGTAAAGAAGTTCGGCTTTGAATTGGACCCCAAAAAGCTGGTGCGGAACATGGCCGTGTCGGAAAAGCAGACCCTGGAGATCATCAAGGTGCTGTATTACGGGGCCAAGGTCATCATTCTGGATGAGCCCACCGCCGTGCTTACCGTGCAGGAGATCGAAAAGCTCTTCCGGGTGCTGCGCCGGATGCGGGACGAGGGGCACTCCATCATCATCATCACCCACAAGCTCAACGAGGTGATGGAGCTGTCCGACCGGGTGGCCATTCTCCGCAAGGGGGAATATATCACCACCGTCAACACCGCCGAGACCAACGAGCAGGAGCTGACCGAGTGGATGGTGGGCCGGAAGATCGACCTGAACATCCAGCGCCCGCCCATGGAGAAGGCCCGCCCCCTGCTGGAGATCCGGGATCTGACCATCCGCAGCGACGAAGGGGCCACGGCCATCGACCACGTGAACTTCTACATCCGGGGCGGCGAGATCCTGGGCGTGGCGGGCATCGCCGGCTGCGGCCAGAAGGAGCTGTGCGAGGCCATCGCCGGCCTGCGGCCGGTGCAGTCCGGCCTGATGATCCACAAGGGGGACAACATTGTGGGCCTGTCCCCCAAAGCCATTCTGGAGAAGGGCATCTCCATGTCCTTCATCCCGGAGGACCGGCTGGGCATGGGTCTGGCCCCCTCGCTGTCCATTACGGACAACATGATCCTGAAAAATTACAGCCAGGCCAAGGGCCCCTTTGTGGACCGGAAAGGGGGCCGGGCGGACGCGGAGCACGTGATCCGGGAGCTGGAGGTGGTCACCCCCTCCGCCGACACGCCGGTGCGCCGCCTGTCCGGCGGCAACGTGCAGAAGGTCCTGCTGGGCCGGGAGATCAAGGCCGGACCCAACGTGATCGTCACCGCCTATCCCGTCCGCGGCCTGGATATCAACTCCTCCTACGCCATCTACAACATCCTGAACCAGCAGAAGCAGGACGGAGTGGGCATCTTGTTTGTGGGCGAGGACCTGGACGTGATGATGGCCCTGTGCGACAAGATCCTGGTGCTGTGCCACGGCAAGGTGATGGGCGTGGTCCACGCCGACAAGACCACCAAGGAGGAGCTGGGCCTGATGATGACCGGCGCCCTCGACCTGTCCCACAAATACATGGATAAGCCCGCAGGCTACGCCCGAGACACCAATATCACGGCGGAAGAGCTGGAGAAGCTGGCCCAGACCAAGGAACAGGAGGAGAAGTGAGATGCGCTTTCATGTTGTAAAGCGGGACAATTGCCCCCTGTGGAAAAAGCTGGGGCTCTATCTGCTGGCGGTGGCGGTGGCCCTGACCCTGGGCGGATTGGTGCTGCTGGCCCTGGACGTTGACCCCATGGCCTATTACAGCCGGATGTTCACCATGGGCATGGTGGGCAACAAGATCGCCTATAAGACCTTTGAAAACTATCTGAAGGTTTTCGTCCCCCTGGCCCTGACCTCGGTGGCCCTGTCCCTGGCCTTTAAAATGCGCTTCTGGAACATCGGGGGCGAGGGGCAGTTCATTCTGGGCGCCATCGCCGCGGCCACCGTGGCCTTCAAGCTGGGCTCCGCCCTTCCCGCCCCGTTGACGCTGATCCTGATGTGTCTGGCCGCTATGCTGGCCGCCGGACTGTACGGCGCCCTTGTGGCCGTGCTGAAGGTAAAGTTCGGCACCAACGAGACGCTGATGACCCTGATGCTCAACTACATCGCCCTGTATTTCGTCACCTTTCTGGGGGAAACTCAGGCCGACTGGAACTTCTTTCTGGACAAGACCTCTGTCCGGCCCATCTTCGCCAGCTTCGCCAAAACGGTCTCCTTCCCCCGCATCCCCATGGGCAAGTTCGGTCTGAATATCTGCGTGATCCTCACCTTTTTGATCGGTATTCTGGTCTTTATCTACCTGAAATACACCAAGCACGGCTATGAGATCGCCGTGGTGGGGGACAGCGTGGGCACCGCCCGGTACGCCGGCATGAAGGTGGACCGCATCGTCCTGCGCACCGTGTTCCTCTCCGCCTGCCTCATCGGTCTGGCCTCCGCCTTCAAGGTGGGCACCGCCGGGGTGCTGTCCACCTCCATCACCGACGATGTGGGCTGGACGGGCATCATCGTGGCCTGGCTGTCTCAGCTGAACACCGCGGCCATTTTCGTGGTGTCCGCCCTCATCGGCGTGCTGCACTACGGCTCCACCGTGGCGGCGGCCACCTTTGCCCGGGTAGACTCCAGCTTCGCCAATATGCTCCAGGGCGTGATCCTGTTCCTGGTGCTGGCGGCGGATTTCTATACGCGCTTTAAGATCGTCCCAGTTCAGAAAGGGGGAAACAGCCATGGAAATGGATAAGTTGGGGGTGGTGACCGCCTTCATTCACAACATTGTGGTGTACAATATCCCGCTGCTCTACGGAACGGTAGGGGAGATCATGGTGGAAAAGTCCGGCAGCCTGAATCTGGGCGTAGAGGGCATTATGGCCGTGGGCGCGATCTTCGGCTACATTGTGGGCTGCTACGCCAACAGTCTGGCCGTAGGCATCCTTACCGCCTTTCTCATGGGGGCGCTGTGCGGACTGCTGTTCGCCGCGCTGACGGTGTCCCTTCAGGCCAACCAGAACATCACCGGCCTGACCCTGACCACCTTCGGCCTGGGCGTTTACTTCTTTGTGGGCAACGGCCTGAAGGCCGTTAAGTGGCCCGCTATGAACGACTACTCCCACATCAAGCAGGGCTTTGCCAATATCGCCATCCCCGGCCTGTCCAAGCTGCCCGTGGTGGGGGAGGGGCTGTTCCACCACAACCTTCTGGTCTATCTGGGGGTAGTCATCGCCGTGGCCATGTGGTGGTATCTCAACCGCACCACCCCCGGGCTGCGCCTGCGGGCCGTGGGCGAAAATCCCGGCGCCGCCGACTCCGTGGGTGTGAATGTAAAGCGCTGCAAATATATCCACATCTGCATCGGCTGCGGCATTATGGGCCTGGGCGGCTATTACATGGGCCTGAATATGTCCGGCTCCTTCTCCAGCAGCTGCTGGATCAACGGCTACGGCTGGATCGCAGTGGCCCTGGTCATCTTCGCCAACTGGAACCCCGCCATGGCCATTCTGGGCACCTTTGTGTTCGGGTTCTTCAACACCCTGCGGGTGTCCGGCGGCGGTCTGGCCGCCGCCTTCCCCGGGGCCCTGGGCTGGCTGGCCGGGATCCCCTCTCAGCTGTATCAGGCCCTGCCCTTCATCATCACCGCCCTGGTTCTGGTGGGGTCCTCTATGAAGAAAACCTCCAACAGCGGCGCGCCGGCCGCCCTTGGCGCCAACTACTTCCGGGAGGAGCGCTGAATCTTTCCACATTTTCCTCCCCTCCTGTGGACAAAAAAACACATCCCGCTCCCATCATAGAGCGGGATGTGTTTTTCTGTTTTATGTCCGGCCGCCGGCCTTGGCCGCCTCGCAGATGGGGATGGGGGCCGCCGCCAGCGCCAGCACCGCCAGCCACTGGCGGGCATCCATGGGGATCACCCCGAAAATCTGCCGCAGAGGGGGCACCAGCAGCACGGACAGCTGCAGGGCCATCCCCACCAGGAAGGCCCGTACCATCGCCGGGTTGGAGAACAGCCCCATGGCAAAGAGGGAGCGCTCCTCGCTGCGCACATTGAAGGCATGGAACAGCTGACACATGGTCAGGGTGGAGAAGGCCATGGTGTTGGCCGCCGCCCCCGCGGTTTCCGGCGGCGACAGCACATACATCCCCAGAAAATAGGCCGTAAGGGTCAATCCCCCCACCATCAGCCCCTGCCAGGCCAGACGCAGGGAAAACTCCCGGTCGAACAGCCCCGCCCGGGCCTGCCGGGGCGGCCGGTCCATCACCCCGGGCTCCACCGGCTCCACCCCCAGGGCCAGAGCGGGGAAGGAGTCCGTCACCAGATTCAGCCACAAAAGCTGCACCGGGATCAGGGGCATCTGGCCCAGATCCAGCAGCGTCGCCGTAAAAATCGTGAAGATCTCCCCGATGTTGCAGGACAGTAAGTAGTGAATGGCCTTGCGGATGTTGGCCCAGATGCCCCGTCCCTCCTCCACCGCCTGTACGATGGTGGCAAAGTTGTCGTCCGTCAGGATCATGTGGGCCGCCCCCTTGGCCACGTCGGTGCCCGACTTCCCCATGGCGCAGCCGATGTCCGCCGCCTTCAGGGCGGGGGCGTCGTTCACCCCGTCCCCGGTCATGGCCACCACCTGCCCCCGCCTCTGCCAGGCCCGGACGATGCGCAGCTTGTGCTCCGGCGTCACCCGGGCAAACACGGAAAATTTGTCCACATCCTGCTCCAGCAGCTCCTGCGGCATAAAGTCCAGCTCGCTCCCGGTCACGGCCAGCTCCCCCTCCCGGCAGATATCCAGCTGTCTGGCAATGGCCAGGGCGGTGGAGCGGTGGTCCCCGGTGATCATCACCGGGCGGATCCCCGCCCGGCGGCACCGCTCCACCGCCTTTGCCGCCTCCGGCCGGGGCGGGTCCATCATGCCGAACAGCCCCAGAAAGGTCAGCTCTCGCTCCACCGTTGACGGCTCCAGCCGTCCGGGCAGGGTCCCCACATCCCGATAGGCCGCACCCAGCACCCGCAGGGCCTGGGCGGCCAGCGCCTCGTTGGCCGCCGCCGCGGCCTGGCGGCGGGCGGCCGTCAGCGGACCCTCCGGGCCGTTGACACACCGCCCCAGCAGCACATCGGGCGCGCCCTTTACGAAGATACGGAATCCGCCCCCGGGCTTCCTGTGTATGGTTGACATAAGTTTTCGTCCCGAGTCGAAGGGCAGGTCGGCCACCCGGGGCCAGTTCTTCTCCTCCTCCCGCCGGTCTACCCGCTCCCGGGCAGCGGCCTCTACCAGAGCCGCCTCTGTGGGGTCTCCCACAGCCCGGAAAACGCCCTTTTTCTGCTCCAGCACCGCGTCGGCACACAGGGCGGCGCACAGAAGTGCCTCCTTCCGGTCGCCCCCCTGGGGCAGCCAAAGCTGCCGTACCGCCATCTTATTCTGGGTCAGCGTCCCGGTCTTGTCGGAGCAGATCACCCCGGCGCAGCCCAGGGTCTCCACTGCGGGCAGCTTTTTGACGATGGCCCCCTCTTTGGCCATGCGGCCCACCCCCAGGGCCAGTACAATGGTAACGATGGCGGGCAGCCCCTCCGGGATGGCGGCCACCGCCAGGGAGACCGCCGTCAGGAACATGAACAGCAGGTCCCGCCCCTGGAGCAGCCCCACGCCGAACATTACGGCACAGACACACAGGCACAGGAAGGACAGGGACTTGGAGATTTCCCCCATTTTCCGCTGAAGGGGGGTGACCGGCGCCTCCCCCTGGGTGAGCAGGCCGGCAATATGGCCCATCTGGGTATCCATACCCGTATCGCACACGACAGCCCGGCCCCGGCCGGCGGTGATCATGGTCCCCGCCAGCACCATATTGTTCCGGTCCCCCAAGGGGGTGTCCTCGGGCAGAAAAGCCCCCGCCTCCTTCTCCACCGGGGCGGATTCCCCGGTCATGGCGCTCTCGTCGACCTGTAAGCGGCTGCACTCCAAAAGCCGGGCGTCCGCCGGGACCTGATCCCCCGCCTCCAGCTGGATCACATCCCCGGGCACCAGCTCCTCCGCCGGGATCCTTACCGTCTGCCCCTCCCGCAGGACCCGGGCATGGGGGGCCGCCATGCGGCCCAGCTCCTCCAGCGCCTTATGGGCCTTGTCCTCCTGAGAGATGGAGATCATGCCGTTGATCACCACGATCATCAGAATGATGGCCCCGTCCAGCCAATCCTCGCCCCCGCTGACCCACAGGGAGAGGGCTGCCGCCCCCAGCAGCACCAAGATCATCGGGTCTTTCAGCTGTCCCAGCACCCGGCGCGCCAGACTCTCCCCCTTGGGCGGCTCCAGCCGGTTCCGGCCATATTGCTTCAGCCGGCCCTTGGCCTCCCGGTCGGACAGCCCCCCGGGACCGGTACTCAATTCCTCCAGCAATCCACGCAGACTTCTGCTGTGCCAGTTATCCACAGTCCACACCCCTTTCCCGTTTTCCCCAGTATAGGCCCGCAGGCCATCCGAATTTAGGGGAAGGGGGGAGGGCGAAAAAATCTGCCCCCGACCGGCGGTCGGGGGCAGATCCGTGAACGGCAGCTTACTTGCTGCTTTGTACCTCGGCCAATTCCTTGGCCACAGTGTTGCGCAGGGCGGTCAGATTCTCGTAGAACTCCTGCAGGTCGATGCTGTCAAACTCCGCTGTGGTGGCGGCGGGGTTGGCGTCCAGCAGCTTCATGTTGTCCTGGTTCATCATATAGGCGGCGCACTCGCTCCGGTAGTTGTCCGCGATCAGGGGCAGGCGCAGAATGATGTGGTAGCCGTACTGGCTCTCCACGATTCCGCTGTACTCCCCCTCCTTCAGCTTCTGGGCGGCCTGCTCATAGGCCTCTACCATCTGGCCGGAGGTGGCCTCATAGCCGTCGGGGTTGCTCTCCAGCCCCTCATCCTCGCTGTACTGGTTCATCAGCTCATCAAACAGACCAACCGGGTCGCTGCTGGCGTCCAGCTGGGTCAGAATATCCTCCGCCAGCTTCTTTTTCTCCGCCACAGTGGCGTCGTCCAGTGGCTCGTAGAGGCCGGTGTTCCGGTCGCTGTCGTCGGTCAGGGGCTTATCCGTGTCCACGGTCTTCAGCAGGATGTGCTTGGTGCGGTAGACCCCCAGCTCGGTGGCGGCATACTCCAGCACCTGGGCATCGGTGGGCCGGTTGGTGCCGTTCTCGCCGTAGCGGGCCTCCTGGATCTTATCCGACGCAATGGCGGACTGCCGCATCTCCAGATAGACCTCCCGGGTCATGGGGATCTGCCACAGATAGTGGTCGGCGATCTCCGCGCCGCCCAGATCCTCCTCCATCTTGGTCAGGTTGGCCTTGGACTCGGCCAGATCGTCCTCCGTCACGGTCAGCCCCATTTTGGCGGCCTCGCCGGGCATCAGGGCATAGAGCTGGGCCATCTGCAGGGCGGCCTGCTTCATGGCGTCCTCCAGGGTGCCGCTGCCGCTGTCCTCTTTCCAGGGCAGGCCGTCGGTATAGTAGGGGGCGTACTGGTCCACATAGGCCGTCACCCACTGCAGCCATTGGGCGGCAGACACCTTGATGTCCCCCACGGTGGCGATCACCGTGTCCCCGGACACTCCGGCGGTGGCCTGAATGGGGTCTGTCACACCGGTCAGGTCCATAGTGGGGGCCTCCGTTCCGCTGGAGGAGGTGCTGCCGGAGACAGCTCCGCTCCCGGAGGAGGAACCGGCGCCGCCCTCCGTCTTACAGCCGGACAGCAGAGACAAAGTCAAAGCCGCAGACAGGGTCAGGGCTCCGAAGCGTTTCAAATTCATGTGGTCAAACTCCTTTCCGTTCAGGACCGCAGGTCCTGGAAGCTTTATCATAGCATAAGCCAACCCGTTAGGCAAGCAGACATTCCCGGGCGCCACTGTTATGATGGAAAACCGTCATAAGCAAACTATTATGCTTCTTGAAAAATAACCGATTGGATTGCAGGTTTTTCATCTTTCCTTGTTACAATAATTGAATTTCCTGAAAAGCCTTTTTTACTCTTGACAAAACAACAATATCGTAGTATTTTTCTGATTGTCTTCGAGAGAGAGACAATTTTTTTGCCTTTCTTTCAGCGCGCAGTATTTCTTTATTATTATTTTAACAAACTTTCCCTTACGAAGAATTGATAAAAGAGGTATTCAACATGAACGAAACGATGCAGAACATTTGCAGCCGCTATGCGGCCGTTGTTCCCGCCGAGATCCACGCCGCCGCCATGGAGGCCGCCGACGCAGCCTGCGCCCAGCTGCAGGCTATCCACGACACCGTATCCGCAGCCGAGCAGGTCCCCCAGGTCAAGGAGGTCCTCTCCGCCGTGTCCGGTCTGAAGAAAGCCCTGATGCAGAAGGCGCAGCAGTTCCACGACGACCTGAACCCCAATGTCCTGTTTGCCTTCCACGATCTGTGCAGCCAGCAGGTCAGCGGGATCCACGGCATGATGCACATCGTGGGCAACAAGGTGGTGGAGCTGTTCCCCAACAGCGAAGATCTGGCCAAGCTGGCCGACACCGCCAAGTCTGACGGCGACACCCTGACCTTCCCCTACCACATGGTCAAGGAGGGGGACAAGTATGTGGTGGAGCTGACCCATATCCATGACGGTAAGGCCGTGGATGAGGACCCCGCTCCCCAAAAAGAGGTCAAGAGCTTCCGCTACCACATCGTCCAGAAGGACGGCAAGTACATCGTGGAGCAGGGCTGATCCCAACGAGTATCATAAGCGTGCCGTCCGGCAATGCCGGACGGCACGCTTATTTTTTCTGCAATACATATAAAAAGGGAGCACCCCTGTAAGCAATGCCATTAAGTTAAGGGCTTTGTCATTGCGAGCCAGTCCGCAGACTGGCGCGGCAATCCGTTTTCTCTGACGTTTTGAATACGGATTCCCGAGGCAGTGACATCGGTCACTGCCTCGGAATGACAGGTTTCTCTTAACGGAATGACATTGGGGCTGTGCCCAGCCTGTTTTTTCGTCTGCGCGCCTCGCTGTTGTCCTGTTCCGCATGCCTCCGCGCTTCTATTACGCCAGCGCAGCGGTGATGATGGCCATGGAATAGCTCCCTACAAAACAAGTTTTGTAGGGGACCCAACGATTGAACATGCTCGGGGCAAATGAATTGCCCCTGCGCAAATTCTCGCCGCGCTGCGGCTGCGAATTTACGGCGCGCAGCGCCGCCCCATCACAGATGGGGCCCCGAGGTCTATTCCATGGCAAAAAGAAGGAGCACCTCTGTAAGAGGTGCTCCTTTCCGTTTTGTTTAGAATCAGGCCAGCGCAGCGGTGATGATAGCCATGGAATAGACCTCCTGGGCGTTGCAGCCGCGGGACAGGTCGTTGATGGGGGCGTTCAGGCCCAGCAGGATGGGGCCGTAGGCGTCAAAGCCGCCCAGACGCTGAGCGATCTTATAGCCGATGTTGCCGGCGTTGATGTCGGGGAAGATGAAGGTGTTGGCGTGGCCGCCGACGCCGTCGGAGATGTGCTTGGTGCGGGCCACGTTGGGGGAGACAGCAGCGTCGAACTGGAACTCGCCGCCAATGGGGGTGTCGGGCATAGCGGCCTTGGCCTTCTCGCAGGCGTTGCGCATCTTGTCCACATCCTCGCCCTTGCCGCTGCCCAGGGTGGAGTAGCTCAGGAACGCGACCTTGGGGTCTACGCCGAAGATCTTGGCGCACTTGACGGTCTCCTGGCAGATCTCTACCAGCTCGTCCTCGTTGGGCTTGATGTTGATGGCACAGTCAGCCATAGCCAGGACCTCGTTCTCGCCGGTGGCGGAGGGGCGCACCATGATGAAGCAGGAGGACACGATATTATTGCCGGGCTTGGTCTTTACCAGCTGCAGGGCGGGACGGACGGTGTCGGCGGTGGAGTAGGTAGCGCCGCCCAGCAGGGCGTCGGCCTCACCCATGGCCACCAGCATGGTGCCGAAGTAGTTGCCCTTCTTCAGGGCGGCGCGGCACTCGTCGGCGGTCATCTTGCCCTTACGCAGAGCCACCATCTTCTCCACCATCTCGTCCATCTTCTCGTAGTTGGCGGGGTCTGCGATGACAGCGCCGCGGACATTGAAGCCGCACTCCTCAGCGGCGGCCTGGATCTCGTCGGGGTTGCCCACCAGCACGGGGGTCAGGAACGTACCGGACAGCAAACGGGCGGAGGCCTCCAGGATACGGGGGTCGGTGCCCTCAGTGAACACGATCTTGCGGGGATGAGCCTTCAGAATTTCGATCAGTTTTCCAAACATGATAGTCGATCCTTCCATTTTTCGTTTTCCGGGAAAATACTCCCATTTCTGTTGCTTATCGTAGCATTTCCCAGCATAAAATGCAAGTATTCCGGAACAAACTTTTTTTGTTCTCTTTTACAAGATTTTCGGCTTATTTCTCTTTTTTCCACTCCCAAAAGGAATATCCCCCGCTTCCCAGCAGCATCACCAGAAAAAACGCCCAGATCACCCCCCTGGTGTGCATCCCAAGAAGAAAATAGGCCCCGGCCCACGCCGCCGCCAGCACCAGAAACAGTACGCTCTCCGCCAGCCGCGCCTGCCGCTTGCTGCGCGCCAGACAGCCGATACAAAACGCCCCCAGCAGAACAGCCATCAGGATACCGGAACAGGCAAGCCCAAATTTGGCTCTCTCTGCATACTCTGCCTTGGCCAGCTCGCCCAGCAGCTCGCCCGCAGAAATCAACCGGTACTCCCGCAGCCGCCCGCCGATCCCGGGGATCTGGAGGAGCGCCCCGGCCAAAACGCACCACTTCGCCCACGGGCGTTTCCAATAGGTGAAGTTTTCTCCCCCTGTGTCCTTCTTCATGGGTGTATCCTCCCTTTCTTTTGTATCCCGCGGACTCTTCTGTTTCAGCTTATCATACGGCGTTCCCCTTGACAATAGGGCCTTTTCCTCCAAATCAGTCTCCCTCCTTCGTGCGGGACAAAACAGGAAAATCCATGGGATTTTTCCGGCGGGGCAGGGGAGAGGCGGAATTTTTATCTTTACAACAGGTATTGCGTCAGATATACTATACCCTGTGTATATAAGCGCCGCCGGCCTCGGCGGTTAAAGGAGAGAAACTGTTTTGAATCCTGAATTTTCAAGGACCCTATCCCTGCTCCGACAGGAGAAGGGGGTCAGCCAGCGCACTGCGGCCAACGTGCTTGGAATCTCCCAGGCGCTGCTCAGCCACTATGAAAACGGCATCCGGGAACCCGGTCTGGCCTTTGTTGTCAAAGCCTGCGACTACTACGGCGTATCCGCCGACTATCTGCTGGGCCGCACCATGACCCGGGACGGCACCACCATCGGCGCCGAGGAGCTGTATGACCTGTCGGAGGAAAAGGGGACCTCTGTCCGCGGCAGCGTACTGGCTCTGCTGTCCAAAAAGCTGATCGTCAACTCGGTGGGACTGCTGTTCGACCTGCTGGGCAAGACCGGCAGCCGGGAGGGCATCCGCGCCGCCAACAACTACCTGTCTGCCGCCGTCTATAAGATGTACCGGATGCTGTATCAGGCCAACCCGGAGAACAACCCCGAATTCTTCTCCCTGTCCCAGCGGCAGTTCCAGGCGGGTATCCCCGACGCCGACATGAAGTGCAGCGAAGCGGAGCTGGCCGAAGCGCTGGCCGCCCACAGCAAGGAGAAGGGCCAGTGGCCCCCCATGGGACATGACGATCTGGCCCAGGGCTATCCCGGCCTGTACCAGTCTCTGCTCCAGCTGACCCACGCCTGCGGCGAGCGGTTCCACGGTCTGACCGCCGGACGGGAGCCCAAGAAGCCGTAACCGCATCAATAAGGAAAGGAGCCGGTCTTATGGACACTGGCGATATTATTCTTTGGAGTGTGATCCTGCTGGCCTTCGGCGGTTATCGCCTCTATACCATCCTGTATGGGGAGAGCAAATACTCCATGCTGAACGTGGGCACCTGGTTTCTCTGCGCCGGGGTGCGGCTGCTCAAGCTGATCAGCGCCCTGAAGCAGGGGATCGCGCTGAACGACTGCGCCTTTTTGATCCTGCTGGTGGTGCTGGCGGCGGTCATGTGCGTGATCGAATTGATCGCCACCTTGATGCATAAGGAGTAAGGGCCGCGTTGCCCTATCCGCCGGGCGGCCGCAGGGGGCCCCTGCGGGGCAATTCACCTTCTCGTTCGCCACGGCATAAATGCCATGACGCGTATCAAAAACGCCCCCTCATCCGTCATCGCCTACGGCGATGCCACCTTCCCCCCTGTGTGGGGAAGGCTTTAGGGGTGCCCCTACGGCGTCGTCACAAAACCCGCTTCGCCGGGCTTTTGTGGGCCCCATTGGGTATGTCGCTGCTTTTGTGGGGCCCGGTGCCCTCACCGGGCCACAATGTAGGGGCGCAGCCCCCTATGCACCTAAAAAGGCACCGAAAGGCCTTTCAAAAACTGGATCTGCCTAAGGAGGCTTTTAAATTTATGTCTGAACAATCCAAGATCCGCAATTTTTCTATTATCGCCCACATCGACCACGGCAAATCCACCCTGTCCGACCGGCTGATTGAGCAGTGCCACGCGGTGGAGCAGCGGCAGATGGAGAGCCAGCTGCTGGACAACATGGACCTGGAGCGGGAGCGGGGCATCACCATCAAGGCCCGGGCGGTACGCCTGGAGTATAAGGCCCAGGACGGCGAGACCTACCACCTGAACCTGATCGACACCCCGGGCCATGTGGACTTCAACTACGAGGTGTCCCGCTCTCTGGCCGCCTGCGACGGCGCGGTGCTCATCGTGGACGCCAGCCAGGGCATCGAGGCCCAGACCCTGGCCAACACCTATCTGGCCATGGAGCACGACCTGGAGATCCTGCCCGTGATCAACAAGATCGACCTGCCCGCCGCCGACCCCCAGCGGGTGAAGGACGAGATCGAGAACATTCTGGCCCTGCCCGCCCAGGACGCCCCGGAGATCTCCGCCAAAATGGGGATCAACATCCCCGCCGTGCTGGAGGACATCGTGCAGAACATCCCCGCCCCGCAGGGGGACTCCGGCGCCCCCCTGAAGGCCCTGGTGTTCGACAGCCAGTACGACCCCTATGTGGGCGTGATCGTCTATTTCCGCATCATGGATGGCACCCTTGAGAAGGGCATGACGGTGAAGATGATGTCCACCGGCGGCCAGTTCCAGGTGCTGGACTGCGGCTATCTCCGCCCCCTGGGCATGGAGTCCGCCCCCCGGCTGTCCGCCGGCGAGGTGGGCTGGTTCACCGCCTCCATCAAGAACGTGAAGGACACCCGGGTGGGCGACACCATCACCGGCGCGGAGCGCCCGGCGGCGGAGCCTCTGCCCGGCTACCGCCCGGCCCAGGCCATGGTGTACTGCGGCATCTACACCGAGGACGGCAGCAAGTACCCCGACCTGCGGGATGCCCTGGAAAAATTGCAGCTGAACGACGCCGCCCTGTCCTTCGAGCCGGAGTCCTCCGTGGCTCTGGGCTTCGGCTTCCGCTGCGGCTTCCTGGGGATGCTGCACATGGAGATCATTCAGGAGCGGCTGGAGCGGGAGTTTAACCTGGACCTGGTGACCACCCTGCCCTCGGTGATCTACGAGGTCACCAAAACCGACGGCACGGTGGTCCGGGTGGACAACCCCCACAACTACCCCGATCCCGGCGCCATCGCCGAGGCCCGGGAGCCCTTCGCCAAGGTGACCATCATCACCCCGCCGGACTATGTGGGCAACATCATGCCCATGTGTCAGGACCGCCGGGGGATCTTCAAGGATATGCAGTATCTGGACACCAATCTGGTGGAGCTGCACTACTCCATGCCCATCGGCGAGATCATCTACGACTTCTTCGACGCCCTGAAGGCCCGCACCAAGGGCTACGCCAGTCTGGACTACGAGCTGGAGGGCTATGTGAAGAGCGACCTGGTGAAGGTGGATCTGCTGCTCAACGGCGACCAGGTGGACGCCCTGTCCTTCATCGTCCACCGGGAGAAGGCCTACGCCCGGGCCCGGAAGATCTGCGAAAAGCTGAAGGAGAACATCCCCCGCCAGCTGTTCGAGGTCCCCGTTCAGGCCGCCATCGGCGGCAAGATCATCGCCCGTGAGACGGTGAAGGCCATGCGCAAGGACGTGCTGGCCAAGTGCTACGGCGGCGATATCACCCGAAAGAAGAAGCTGCTGGAGAAGCAGAAAGAGGGCAAAAAGAAAATGCGTACGTTGGGTACGGTCCAGCTGCCCACAGAAGCGTTTATGGCCGTTCTCAAGCTGGACGAAGAGTAAGTCGCATTTTCTTTGCCCTCTGGGGCCCCATCGCAGATGGGGCGGCGCGATAAGCGCCGTAAATTCGCAGCGCAGCGGAGAATTTGCGCAGGGCGAATTCACTTCGCCCGAGCATTTTGAAAAATACAGGGTTCCCGCCCGGCTCTGCCGGGTGGGATGGGCAAAAAGAAAATGCGCACCCTGGGTACGGTTCAGCTGCCCACAGAAGCATTTATGGCAGTTCTTAAATTGGACGAGGAATAAAGAAAAACCGGGAGCCATCCATACGGATGGCTCCCGGTTTGTTTTGGGGGTCATAGGGGGCGGAGCCCCCTATACCAAAAATGGGTGGGTGGGAGGGTATTAAATCATCACGCCCCCGGCGGTCCTTGACCGCCGGGGGGCTTTTTATCGAATCAATCTCTGCAAATATTTGGTGAGCGCATCGGGGTCCGTGCGGGAGGACACCCCCACCTCATAGGTACAGCCGCCGGACACGAACAGCGCCCTTGCGCCGTATCCCTGCTCCTGCTGATACCGCACTGCGGTCCCGTCCAGCTCCATAGTCTCCACCGGCTGCCCCTCCATTGGAAAGCTGTCCGCTGTGTCCAGCTCCCCCGGATAGACGGTCAGATAGACGGCTTCATACTTGTGCTCACCGAACCACTTGAGCCGGATCTGATAGTAGAGATCCAGGCTGGCCCAATTCCCCGCTTGCAGGTCCTCCGGCGTGTCAAAGGCCGCGGAGAAGGAGGAATCCGACAGCTTCAGCCCCTCCGTGTCCATAGCAAGACAACCGTACTCCGCCGCCATAGCCTCACCGGAGACAAAGGCGCGGTGGCTCTCCGCCCAGTCCGGCGGACGATTATCGTGCTTCGGGGTCAGCAGGAGCCCCACAGCGACCAGCACAGCGCCGATCAGAACGGGCACGGCAAACACAGCCGCCAGGGAGAGTAAGCGTTTTAAAAGGCCCAGCGTAATTTTAGATAGTTTCATATTATTATATTTTTAAAACAACATAATCTATGCTCTGTAAAATGAAAAGCCCATTGTTCACTCGAACTTCAAATTTTATTTAGTCTGCATGGGAATCGCCTCCTATTTTCTTTAATTTACTGAGATTTTATCATATTCTTTTCTTTCCATCAATCCGGCTCTTTAAAAATCAATAAATTTTTAAGATATTTTTATGTGAAATTGTATATTATCACAATTTCGAGATAAACTAAAACGCCCCCGGCGGTCCTTGACCGCCGGGGGCGTTTCTCTTTTTATTCCACCGTCACCGCCGGGACATCCCGGCCCAGCAGGTACAGCAGCAGGGCGTGGGGCCGGCGCTGGTCGATCACCGCCGCCCGGGGCAGGCCGCGCTCCACCTGCTCCGCCGCCAGGGTCAGCAGGCGGGCGGCATCGCCGCTCACCTTGCCCGCGCTCAGCAGCTGCCGGGCGAATTTAACGTCCATGCGCCCGGCGCCGGGGGCGAAGTCCAGATCCTGCCGGGCCAGGAACAGGATCTGTCCCGCTCCGGCCTGACGGGCGGTATCGGCCTCTTCCTCCCGGATCAGCTTGGCGTCGATGCCCGCCATCTCCAGAATGGCTGTGTCCTCCAGGGCGGTGGTGCCGGCGGGCTCCCCGTCCCAGCACACGGCCAGGGGCTTTCCCGCCAGCTGCTTCAGTACGGGCAGGGCGGTCAGCAGGTCGATGGTCTGATGTTCGCCCCCCAGATGGTGGACGGCGTCATACTCCTGCAGAAAGGCGTGGACGTAGTCCACGTCGGAGGGCACGTCGATATAGGCCGTCCCCCGCTTCTGCCGGGTCTCGGCCCCCTTGCCGGTGATCAGCAGCACCGAGGGGGTGCGGCCGCAGCCCAGAATGGCCTGTCGGATGGCCTCGCCCCGGTTGTTCTGGATGACGCAGGGGCACTTTACATACTGGGCGATCTCCTTGGAGATGGTCTCTGTGTCCTCCTCCCCCGCGTCCTCCTCGGTGAGGATCACCAGATCGGAGTAGCTGCCGGACACCTCTCCCAGAGCCTGCCGGCGGTCGTAAGCCTTTTTGCCGGGGCAGCCGAACACGGCCACCACCCGCCGCCCGGGGTACTCCTTCTTCACAGAGCTGAACAGGGTCTCGAAGCTCATGCGGTTGTGGGCGTAGTCCACAATAGCCACCACCGTGTCGTCGGCGTTGGTGTATACCTCCATTCGCCCGGGCACCCGGGCCCGGAGCAGTCCGGCGTAAATGGCGTCCTCCGGGATGTGGAGGGCCAGACAGATGGAGATGGCCGCCAGGGCGTTTTCCACATTGAACAGACCGGGCATGGTCAGCCGGAAGGTGCGGTCCAGCCCCTCCCCCCGCACATGGAACAGGATGTCCCGCCCCTCCTTCCGCACCCGGTCGGCATAGACCTGGGCGGAGGGGTCCCTCTGCGAGAAGGTGATAACGGGCTTTCCCGCAGCGCGGGCCGCCGCCAGCACCCGGTCGGCGTGGTCACAGTCCAGGTTGACGCAGTTTACCGCTCCCTGCTGGAAGATGCGCAGCTTAGAGGAGAAGTAGTCCTCGAAGTCGGGGTGCTCGATGGGGGAGATGTGGTCCTGGCCGATGTTCAAAAAACAGGCGGCGGCGAAGTCGGCGCACAGGGAGCGGTGGTACTTCAGGGCCTGACTGGACACCTCCATGGTCAGGTAGTTGATGCCGCTGGCCGCCGCGTTGGCAAAGTGCCGCTGGAGGTCCACTGCATCGGGGGTGGTGATGTGGGACTCGAACCGCTCCACTCCGTCATAGGTGTCGATGGAGGAGATGACGGCGGTCTCCGGCCTGCCCAGGCTCTCCTCCAGCCCGTCTAAAATATGCTTCAAATAGTAGGCGGTGGAAGATTTTCCCTTGGTGCCCGTGATGCCGATGACCTTCAGTCTGCCCGAGGGATGGTTATAGAACAGATCCGCCAGGGGGGCAATGGAGGCGCGCATATCGCTGACCAGGATACAGGGCAGCTCCACCTCCGGGTAGGGGGTGGTGCTCACATAGGCAATGGCCCCCAGCTCCTTGGCCGACTGCAAAAACTCCCCCTTGAAGTGGGCCCCCTTGCAGATAAACAGGGTTCCGGGAACCACCTGGCGGGAGTCGTAAGACACCAGCTTCACCGGTGCGCCGCCGTTGGGCACGGAGGGGGTGTTTTCCGCCAGCAGCCCCCGGCGGGAGAGCAGATCAATATAGTCCTGAAGGGGATAGGTGATCAGATTCATAGTACACCTCGAGTTGTAAGTTGAGTTTATGATCGCAGGGTTGTGTCATGTAGGGGCCGATGTCCTCAGCGGCCCGCAAGCGGCCAAAGGCCGCCCCTATAATACACACAACATCCGTTCATCTTATGCCGTAGGGCGCGACGACCCGGCGCGCCGTCCTCGCAAAGTACGCTTCACTCGGAACGCCCAGGCGTGGGCATTCCTCGTACGCTCCCTTGTTCGTCCTCTCCCAACCACGACCCAAGGTCGTGGTTGGGTTCCCGGGGCTCCGCCCCTGTGATTTCCGAACCCGGAACGCACGTTTGGAAAGCGTCCTGAATATGTTCGGCGCGGGCGTGAACTTGGGGCCGCTGCGTCCTCCGCCCGCTGCCGCTCGTGCCGGTCAAATCAGGTGACCCCTCTTTTTTCACATTGCGCCTCTCGTGTGCCTTGCCTTTTCGGTTCCATAGGGGGGCGGCCCGATGAGGGCATCGGGCCCTACAGTGCTGCGTTGCCCGTAGGGGCGGCCTGTGGCCGCCCGGGGGTGTGGGGGTGTAACCCCCACATGGGGATCATAAGGGGCGGAGCCCCTTATACCACTAACGGGTGGGCCGGGTTGGGTTAAAAAATTTATTTCAGGAACAGCGGCCTTACCGGCTTATGACAGGCCTGCACGCTGCGCACGGCCAGCACATCCATGGCATCGGTGTAGAAATGGGGCAGCTGGTGCTCCGCGGCAAAGACGGACAGCTCCGTGCAGGCCAGCACTCCACAGTCACAGCCCAGGTCCACCAGCTCCCGGTGGATGGCGGAGAACTTCTCCGGGTCGCAGTCCCGGCCCGCCTTCACATCGTCGTAAATCAGAGACATGACCAGCTTCTGCACCTGGGGGCGGGGGGTCACCGTCTCAATGCCGAAGGCGGCAAACTCCTTCTGATAAAGCCCCGTTTGGATGGTGCCGTCGGTGGCCAGGATCCCCGGGCGCTTCAGGCCCTGACCGGCCAGCACTTTGGCCGTCTCCCGGATCATGTGGAGGATGGGGATGCCGATCTGCTCCTGCACCCGGTCCAGGAAGAAGTGGGAGGTGTTGCAGGGCACGGCGATCGCGGTGCATCCCGCCGATTCCAGCAGGCGGGCGTCCGCCAGCAGGCGCTGAAAGACCCGCTCCCGGTCCTCCTCGCCCCCCAGAATGGCGGCGGTGCGGTCTGGCATCTGGCTGTCGGACAGGATCAGGGCGTTCACGTGCTCCTGGTCCGTCCGGGCGTCCGTCCGGTCGATGATAAACTGATAGAAGGTATTGGTAGCCTGCGGACCCATGCCGCCTAAAACGCCTAAACGGTCAGTCATAATGTTACCTCAAAATTTGATATGCCCAACCAACCCTTTTAGATGAGTGGGGGGCACTACCCCCACACCCCCGCAGGGGCGGCCTTTGGCCGCCTGGGGGTCATAGGGGGAGTGACCCTCTATACAATAAAAAGAGAGGGTTGGGCGGAAACAAAATTACAGATTCTCCTCCGGCACCTTATTGTGCCGGTTAAACCGCACCATATTCCCGATGTGGGTCTTCCACACCCGCCAGAAGCGCTGGGGGCCGAAGTCCCGGCTGTACTCCAGGGAGTGGGTGGCCGCCCCCTTTTTCAGCAGGGCCTTCATCCGGGGGTGGTAGGACTTGGGCACAAACTTGAAGGCCACCGCCTTGGGTACCATCCGCCACAGAGACTCGTTTTCCGTGATGACGAAGGGCAGCTCTTTCTGCTCCACCAAGTCCTCCACCAGCAGCTTGGCAATATTGTACCCCGCACCGGTGACGTAGTAGTTGCTGCGGCCCTGGCGGCAGTTGATCTCGAACAGCTTGTACTTGCCGTCCCGGCTGTCATATTTGATGTCGAAGTTGGAGAAGCCCACATAGTGCAGGCTCTCCAGCAGGGCCTTGATCTTCAGGCACAGGGCCTCATCGTGCTCGGTGATGATCACGGCGTGGTTGCCGATGCCGTGGGGGGAGTGCTCCTCCAGCAGCACGTGGCCCAGACACATGAGCTTCACCTGGGCATTCCGGTCGGAGTAGTTGGTCAGCACCCGCATATAGGTGTCGTCCCCGGGGATGAACTCCTGCAAAATCATGTGGTCGGGGTAGCCCGCGGCATACACCGCGTCCAGGGCGTCCAGCAGCTCCTGGCGGCTCTGGCAGATATAGACCTTCTTGATGCCCTCAAACTCGTGCTGCCAGTAGGCCACGCCGTCGGCGGGCTTGGCAATGTACGGCGGGTCCCAGGGCAGGTCGAAGTCGTGGCCCATGGACTTGTCGTAAATGACGGTGGCCGGGTGGTCGATGCCGTGCTGATCGCACAGCTTGTAGAAATACTCCTTGTTGATCAGATGGTCCAGCAGGTCGCCGGGGATATAGGGGGCGATGGCGTTGGCGGGCATCTGGTCTTTATAGCGGGCGGCCAGCTGCACATAGCTGTCTCCGCAGCCGATGACCAGTACCGTCTTGTCCGGCAGCTGGGCGCACACCTCGTTCACATGCTGAAGGAACACCTCGTCCTCTTCGTTTTCAGGACAGGTGCGGTAGTCGATGATGGCGCTGAAGGCGCAGGGGAAGGTGTGGAACTTGCCGTAGGCAATGGACTTGACACCGTAGGCCTCGTGAAAGGCCCGGGCTACGCTGTATACGTTGATATCGCCGCCGAAGAGCAGCGGCTGAAAGGAGAGGTTTGCCATATCAGTCAACTCCTGACAAATGATTTTGGTGCAAGGGGAAAGAGGGAGCTCACCGGTACTCCCGGCGGAAGCCCTGGGCGTACAGGGGGTCGATGTCGAAGCTGACCAGGTCCCCCACGGAACATTTCAGGTTGGTCACGTTCAATACGGTCTCTACCGCACCGATGGAGCCGATGATCTTCACCTTCTGCCCGCCGATGCGCACCGTGCGCTTCCGGTCCCGCCGCCAGCGGCGCAGGACCCCCCACAGAGTGTCATTGTCCCAGGGGCGCTCCGCCACGCCGAACCCATTGAGATAACCCACAGGCAGAACGGCCACCCGGGTCGCCCGCTTCAGGGTGACAGACCTTCCGCTGCCCACCGTGTGTCCCTTGGGCAGCCAGCGCACCTCGGTAAGGGGGGCCAGACCGTAGCCCACCTTGACCAGACCGTCGTCCTCGCTGCGGCGGCAGCGGCCCAGCAGGGCAGAGCCCGCCCGCACCCCGTCCATCCGGGCGAAGTCGTAGTGCAGCAGGGCATAGGACCCGGCGGCGTGGACGATACCGGTCTCGAACCCCGCGGTGTGGATGGCCTCCAGCACCTGCTGGAACTGCTCCAGCTGGGCGCTGGCCTCCAGTCCCCTGGGCGCTGTGCCGTGGAGCTGGGTATAGATCCCCGTCAGCGCCACATTGGGCAGGGAGCGGTAGGCCAGCAGGATCTTCTCCGGCTCGCTGACCAGAAAACCGCCGAAGCCCATGCCGGTGTCCACCTGAATGTGGGCCTCCACCACGGTGGAGCGGTTCTCCGCCAAGGCGTTCAGGGCCATGCCCGTGTCTACGGAGGACACGGTGCACACTACGTTCAGGTCCACCAGCTTTTCCAGCAGCTCCCGGTCGGTGGTGGAGCGGAGCATAAGGATCTCCTCCTCCACAAAGCCGGCCTCCCGCAGGGCCTGGGCCTCCTCCACCTCGTGGACGGCAAAATGGGTGATGCCCTCGTCCCGCAGCAGCTGGGCCAGAGGGACGGTACCCGCCCCGCCGCCGTCGCCGGACAGCATCCCGTAAATCACCGCGCCATGGGCCTTGTCTTTGATGACGGCGATGTTCTGTTTTACCAGCGCTTTTTCGATGACCAAGGTGCGCATGGAAAAGCCTCCTTCTCTCTGTTTGGGCTTTTAAAAGCCGGGACGCACGGTCCCCGCTTATAGCTTGGCCTTTAACTGAGTAATTTTATCACAGGGCGGGGGAAAAGGCAACAGGGCGGGGGAGGGGGAGCAGAAAACTCATGGGAAATTTCAAGTCCCAACTTGTCCTTTTTTCATCCCTATGATACATTAGAAGCACAGAGCTCCCCAGACCGTCTCCCTAACGCCGCCCGGTTTTCCTGTTTCCGTTCTTCCGCGCGATTCAGATGGAGGTGATCTTATTCGTATCTTACCCAAAAAGCGGACCCTGCTTTTGCTGCTGGCCCTTCTCGCCGGTGTTCTGCTGCCCTCCTGCGGCAGCGCACAGCCCAGCGAGGACCAATATGATCCCGAGCACGCTGTCTTCTCTACCATTGTGCGCCGGTTGGACGCACAGTCTCAGCTTTATTCCGAACTGGCGCAGATGGTCCGTGACCTCCCCGACGCGCCGGACCAGGATCGGGCCATCTCTGAACTGAAGTACTACATGGACGGCGCGCTGGTCTTTATCCAAGACTCGTATATCGACGGCAGCTTGACCATCATTTTTGACCGTCAGGAAGAGATCCGCAGTCTGCTCTGCGACCTGTTTGCAAATTGGCTGTTCAAAGCGGAGAAGCTGAAGGAGTTGACTCCGGAGGAGCTGATCCAGTTCAGCGATCTGTTAGAGGCTCTTGAGCAGTGCTGCTACCGCGGACTGCCCGGTACGTCGTTTGCTTACTATATCTCCCAGCAGGACACAGAGTCGAAGGAGTTTTCCGCCGCAATGGGGACCGCCCAGGGCGCGTTTGACCAGCTGAAGGACTTTGAATACCGCCACAGATTGGAATGGTAAGTCCCTTCCGCTCCCCCGGCCCCTATGCAGCCGAAATACAAAAAAACGGACGGCAAACATGATCCCCAGGTGTGCACACACCTGGGGATCCTTTCGTCTTATTGTCCCGGAACGATCTCCTGCTCCCGGTAATACTGGGCCCACAGGAACTGCCGCAGAAGCTCCCCGTTCTCCGGGGACAGAGTATCGGTAAGCCGGCCGTCCTGCAGATACAGATCCCGCACATGGAGCAGGGGGGTGACGGCCCGCATCTCCCGGCTGAGCTGCATAAAGCCCGGACCCTCCCAGCGGCACAGGTCAAAGACCTTGTCCATCAGGAAGCAGGGGGAGAAGTCGCCGCCGTCCCCCGTCCACTGGCCCCCCAGCTTGTCCCGGGCGGCGGAGTTGGCCCAGATGAGGTAGGGGGTGGAGTAGTACTGGTAGAAGCTGTCCAGACTGGTGAGGGAGAAGTCCGCCCCCGCCTCCAGATAGGCGGTGTTTCCGTTGCCGCCCCAGGGCTTGTGGTCGCCGAACAGCACCAGCACCACCGGCTCCTGGGTCTGCTCCAGCTCCTGGGTCAGGCGCACCATCTCCCCGATGGTGCTGCTGATCCCCTTCAGATAGTTGTTGAACACGCTGCAGCTCTCCTCCGTCAGGCCGCTGGCCGCCGGGGTGAGGTAGTCTGCCGTGGAGCCCTCCGTCCCGTAGGGGCCGTGGTTCTGGTAGGAGACGGAGAAGGAGAAGGCCCAATCCCCCTCGGTAAACCGGTCCCGCAGGTCGCTTAGGATACCGTCCACCAGAACATCGTCGGAGTGGTAGATGGCGGACTGGGGGTCCACCAGAGCGCCGTAGTGGTTGGCGGTGAACCACTGGCGCTGAAAGCCCAGATAATCGTTCACATTCTGCCGGTTATAGAACCAGCCGTAGCCGGGGTGATGATAGATGGTGTCGTAGCCCTGCCCCCGGAAATACCACACATAGGAGTCGGTGTCCTTGCGGAAGTCCTCGTGGGTGGAGTAGCCGGTGAGGAAGCCCCACTCGCTGTCCACCGTGCCGCCGGCGAAGATGTTGGTCAGCAAATCGCCGGAGATGGACTGCTCCTCCAGCCGGTGCCAGGGCTCATACACCTGGGCCACCCCGGGCTGTTCCCCTAAGGCGGGGAAGTCGGTAAGATCGCTGAAGGCCTCCAGCATGATGCCCACCACATGGACCTTCCGCTCCTCCGGGATGCCGGCATCGGGATACTCCGCCAACAGCTCTGCCGCCTGCTGCCGGTCATAGCCCGCGGGCGGAGTGGGGAACATATCCCGCACGGAGTAGAGGAAGGGGTAGAGGCAGCCCTTGGAGACGTAGACCTCCACATCGGACCAGGGGTTGATGAACCGGTCGTTGGCCGTGGCGGCATAGGTCTGCGGATTGGTGTACTGCCCCTGGAAGGCCACCGCCAGCAGGGCGGCGGCGGACACCAGACCGAACAGCCGCCCGCCCCGATTTTTCATTTTGCCGGGCAGGAGGAAAATCGCCCCCAACAGGCCCGCCGCGAAGCAGATCACCGTGAGCCACACCAGCCAGGTAACATCCAGGGTGTAGCCCCCCACAATGCCCTTGGCCTCGGCCGCCAGGCGCAGGTCACCGGCCAGCACCGGGTCGCTGCGCAGGCGGATCTTGTAGTAGTTCACCAAGGTCAGCCCCATAGTGGGGAGAAAGCTGCCCAGAAAGGCGGGCCAGGCCCGGCCGAACAGGAAGTAAAACAGCCACATCAGGCCCACGGGGACGGACAGGTTCAGCACCGCGATCAGGGGCTTGAGAAAATAGGAGGCAAAAATGGCGTACCCGTTCAGCTTGCCATAGGAGAAGGCCGCCAGCAGGAGGGAGAGGGCCCCTATGCAGCACCCCAGACCCGTGATGCCGAAAATCATCCACACTCTGTGGATAAAAAAGGCGCGCGGGCCCGCGTCAGCCCCCGGACGGAGCATATTTTTCAATTTCATAGGGGGATCTCTCCTTTTTCGGGTGTTTTTATCCACAGGATGTGGGAAACCAAACAGGACAATGACAAGAGCGTTGGATAATCTATACGGCGGGCGGCCACACGGGGCCGCCCCTATAATACACACAACATCCGTTCATCTTATGCCGTAGGGCGCGACGACCCGGCGCGCCGCTTGAAGTTTGCCTTTTACCTATCCCGTGACTCCGATTTTCAGAGAAGGACGGGGGATATTTCGCCCCCGGGCGAGGTACTTTCCATGGATGGAAAGTACCCAAAGATCCTCGGGTCGTCGTCCTCACAAAGTCCGCTGCGCTCAGGACGCCCAGGTGTGGGCATCCCTAGCTGCGCTCCCTTGCTCGTCCTCTCCCAACCACGACCACAGCGCAGCCGTTAGCGGCTCTGCCGCCTTACGGATGCGGCGTACCCCTTGCGGGTACTACGTTGGGTCGTGGTTGGGTTCCCGGGGGCTCCGCCCCCTATGATTTCCCGGACCCGGGGCGCACGTTTAGGCCGTGCCCCAAATTTGTTCGGCGCGGGCATGAACTTGGGGCCGCTGCGTCCTCCGCCCGCTGCCGCTCGTGCCGGTCAAATCAGGCGGTCTTTCTTTTCCTACATTGCGCCTCTCGTATGCCTTGCCTTTCCGACTCTATTCGGTAGGGGCGCATATCATGCGCCCGGGGGGTCATAGGGGGCAAAGCCCCCGGGACCCCATTTGAAGCCCAACGACAGCGCAGCCGTTGGCGGCTTTGCCGCCTTACGGATGCAGCGTGCCCCTTGCGGGTAAGTGGGTTCAAATGGGAGAGGAGGAGCAAGGGAGCGGGCGCAGTTTTCGCCGCCCAGGCGAAAACGGAGCTTAGCGCACTTTGCGACGACGAGGGTGGGTTGGGAGGGTTTCTAATCATCTGCTCAGCAGCTTCTTCATTCCCTCCTCCAGCCCCTCCACCGTCAGGGGGAACATGGGGAAGATGTCGGAGATGGTATCGTAGGTCTGACTCCAGTAGCCGCCCCAATCGGGCCGGGGGCTGGGGTTGAGCCAGATCACATGGGGATAGCGTTCCCGGAAGCAGTTCAGCCAATCCAGCCCGCTTTGGGGGGTATCCTTGGCGTTGGTCCGGTAGTAGCCGCCGGACAGCTCATAGGGGGCCATCTGGGCGTCCCCCACGAAGATGACCTTCCAGTCGCTGGGCAGATTATCCAGCACCCACTGGGTCATCACCCCGTCGCCATAGCTCTGCCGGGGGGTGTTGTACAGCCAGGAGTACACACAGTTGTGGAAGTAGAACACCTTCAGATCTTTGAAGTGGCCCGACTTGCTCACCGCCTGGAACAGGGCGGAGCACATCTGGGCGTAGTAGTCCATGGAGCCGCCGGAGTCCATGAGCAGCAGCACCTTCACCGTGTTCTCCCGGGGGCGCTTGTAGCGCACCTTCAGCACGCCGGCGTTGTCCGCCGTGTCCTGAATGGTGCTGTCCACATCGAACTCCGTGGGGGGCAGGTCCACCAGGCCGGAGAACTGCCGCAGCTTTCGCAGGGCCACCTGGAACTGGCGGGTGTCCAGGGTGTTGTCCCCCCGGAAATCCCGGAAGCGCCGCTCCCCCGCCACCCGGAAGGCCCGCTTATACTTGCTCTCGCCGCCCACCCGGATGCCGGTGGGGGACAGGCCGGAGTTGCCGAAGGTGGACATGCCGTGGGTGCCCACCCAGTAGCTGCCGCCGTTGTGCTCCTCGTTCTGCTCGGCCATGCGCTCGCGCAGCATCCGCTCGATCTCCTCCTCAGACAGGCCCAGATTCTTTAGGGCCTGCTCCTCGTCCCAGTTGGCGTGGTCCAGCAGGGTGTCCGGCCGGTTTAGCCAGTCCAGCAGCTCCTGGGACACCTCCTGCTGGAAGGGGACATTCTTGAAATACTCCAGAAAAGCCCGGTCAAAGCGGTCAAAGTCCGCCTCGCTCTTCACCAGCAGGCAGCGGCACAGGTAGTAAAATCCGGTGAAGCTGGAGTTATGCAGCCCCTTGTCCAGGGCCTCCATCAGGGTCATCCACTCGGTGAGGGACACCTTCAGGCCGTACCGGCGGAGCAGGTAGAGAAAATCCTCAAACATGACTCACCGCCACACCCGGCGCATAGCGTCCATGTCCTCGTTCTTCTTCAGCAGTACCCCCAGGTAGGGTACCTCCTTCACCACCCGGGCGGGGTCCACGCCCCCCCAGGTCAGGGCCTGGAGCCAGTCCAGAATTTCGCTGGTAGAAGGCTTCTTTTTCACCTGAGGCAGCTGGCGGATGCGGTAAAAGGCCTCCAGCACCTGGGTCAGCAGGCGCTGGTCCAGGTCGGGGTAGTGGACCCGGACGATCTGGGCCATGAGTTCCTTGTCCGGGAACTCGATATAGTGGAATACGCACCGGCGCAGGAAGGCGTCGGGCAGCTCCTTCTCCGCGTTGGAGGTGATGATCACCACCGGGCGGTGCTTGGCGGTAATGGTCTGCTTGGTCTCGGGGATATGGAACTCCATGCGGTCCAGCTCCCACAGCAGGTCGTTGGGGAACTCCAGGTCGGCCTTGTCGATCTCGTCGATCAGCAGCACCACCTGCTCGTCGGCGGTGAAGGCCTCTCCCAGCTTCCCCAGCTTGACATACTTTTCAATATCGTCCACACCCTGGCCGCCGAACTGGCTGTCGTACAGCCGCTGCACCACATCGTAGACGTACAGGCCGTCCTGGGCCTTGGTGGTGGATTTGATGTTCCAGATGATCAGCTTTTTCCCCAGTGACTGGGCAATGGCCTCGGCCAGCATGGTCTTGCCCGTGCCCGGCTCGCCCTTGATCAGCAGGGGCTTGCCCAGCACCATGGCGATGTTGGCCGCCCGGAGCAGCTCCTCCGAGGCCACATAGTTCTGACTTCCTTTGAATTCGTTCATATGGGTGGTTCCTTTCGTGAAATTGGATTGAACTTTGTTTTTTGGGTGGACGGCCACAGGCCGTGCCGAAGAATTTCTCTTACTGCGTAGGGCGCGACGACCCGGCGCGCCTCGTCGTCGCAATAACGCCCCCTCATCCGTCATCGCCTACGGCGATGCCACCTTCCCCCCTGGGTGGGGAAGGCTTTGCGGGCGGTCACACGGGGCCGCCCCTACAATACACACAACATCCGTTCATCTTATGCCGTAGGGCGCGACGACCCGGCGCGCCGTCGTCGCAAGAACGCCCCCTCATCCGTCATCGCCTACGGCGATGCCACCTTCCCCCCTGGGTGGGGAAGGCTTTGCGGGCGGCTTTTTATAGGCTTCCCCCCTTAGGGGGGAAGGCTTTGCGGGCGGCCACACGGGGCCGCCCCTACAATACACACAACATCCGTTCATCTTATGCCGTAGGGCGCGACGACTCGGCGCGCCGTCGTCGCAAGAACGCCCCCTCATCCGTCATCGCCTTCGGCGATGCCACCTTCCCCCCTGGGTGGGGAAGGCTTGTTGGGCGGCGTTTTATAGGCTTCCCCCCTCAGGGGGGAAGGCTTGGCGGGCGGCCACACGGGGTCGCCCCTACAATACACACAACATCCGTTCATCCATTCCGTAGGGGCCGCTGTCCCCAGCGGCCCGGGGGGCATGGGGGCGAAGCCCCCGGAAACCCAAATGCAACCCAGCGTAGCGGTTGCATTTGGGAGAGGACGAACAGCGGAATGAGCGAGCTTTCGCCGTCCCGGCGGAAGCGAGAGAGAAGGTGAATTGCCCCGCAGGGGCAAGAGAAGCTGCCCTGGGGCATATGAAGCTTGTGAGGACGA
>Ga0129311_1000446_pt1 | contig 37097 bp, 39 predicted proteins | sample Go1ome_FD_94435 | JGI IMG/M metagenome (GOLD analysis project Ga0129311, IMG submission 94435) | Western lowland gorrila individual fecal microbial communities from Wisconsin, USA - Go1022B metagenome | ecosystem: Host-associated > Mammals > Digestive system > Large intestine > Fecal | place...
GGAGAGGACGAACAGCGGAATGAGCGAGCTTTCGCCGTCCCGGCGGAAGCGAGAGAGAAGGTGAATTGCCCCGCAGGGGCAAGAGAAGCTGCCCTGGGGCATATGAAGCTTGTGAGGACGAGGCGGGCGGGAGGGCATTAAAATTACCCCAGCACCAGCATCAGAATGGGGATGGTGACTACGCACCCGATGGTGGACAACGTCGCGCCGATGGCGGCGTAGCGGTCGTCCGCCCCGTAAGCCCCGGCCATGACCGGGGTCTGGCTGACCACGGGCAGGGCGGCCTCCACGGTAAATACACCCCGCGCCAGCCCCTCGATGTGGAAAGCATGGCAGAAAAGCAGGCAAATGGCGGGCGCAATCATTAAACGGATCACCAGCATGGTGGGCAGGCCGCGCATCAGCCGCAGATTCTTCAGTCCGATCTCATAGACCACATATCCGCAGTAGATCAGCGCCATAGGGGACACGGAGTTGGCCAGATATCCCATAAACCGGTCCGCCGTAGCGGGCAGAGCAACATCGGTGAGCACCATGACGATGGCCGCCAGCACGGCCAACACCGGAGGTTTGGTAAAAAAGCTCTTTAAAAATCCCAGCGCAGTGGGCTTGTGTCCATCTCCCTGTCCGAAAAACGCGATCAGGGTGACGCCCAAAAGCTGAAGCAGAGTGGTGTTCACCAAGTAATAGATCATCACATAGGGCACACATACGTCCCCAAATAATTGCTGGCATACAGGCAGGCCGATAAACAGCGTATTCGACAGGAAACACATGGCCAGGAACACGCCCTTCTGCTTTCGGGGCAGCTTCAGCAGGGGCAGCACCGCAGCGGCCGCCAACAGGTTCACCATGATCCCCAGAAAGACAGACAGCAGCATGGGGGCCGCCTCCACCAGACTGGCCCGGTCCAGATTGGTCACCAGTCCCCGGATACACAGACAGGGCACAGCGATAGACATAATATACTTGCTTAGAAAAAGCTTTTCCGGCGGCCCCATCCAGCCCTTATATCCCATAAAATAGCCCACGGCCATGATCAGCAGCAGGACAAAGCAGGCAGAAAAAGCATTCAATACAGTTTCCATTTGGTTCTCTCTCCTATGTTTGGGGGCAGTTTTCCACAGTCAGTGCAGAGATCGTTCTACAAACAGGACCCCGAACGTATTCACGTCCGGGGTCCTGCTGTGTGTTTCCCGGCATTGGGGCGGATCACTCCTGCCCGCCGTTCTCCTCAGGGCGTCTTCCGCTTCCCCCGGGGCGGCGACGGCGGCGGCGGGGCGGACGTCTCTCTCCGTCCCCCTCGGGCCGGGGCGCGCGCTCCTCCTCCTGAGCGGGTCTGGCCGTTCTGGCAGAGCGGGGCGGACGGTTCTCCGCCGAACGCTCCTCCTGGGGCCGCTCTCCGCCGTTGGGTCCGCCCTCGTTCTGGGCCCGTCCGCCTCTGCGGCGGCGGTGACTGCTGCGGCTGCCCTCGCTCTGCTCATTGGCAGGGGCAGACTCCGTCTTTCGGGCGTAATTGTTCCCCTCCAGCGCAGCCAGAGCCGCCGCCAAGCTGTCCTCCGGGGTCAGGGCCGCGGGCTCCTCCTGTTTGCGCAGCTTCGCCAGCTCGGACAGGGGGGGCTCCACATAGCCCTCGGGCCGCTTGCCTTTTCCGTTGCGAATCACACATAACTCGCAGTTATGATAAATTTTTGGGGTCTCCGGCGCAGACTCCAGCCGCACCTGTACGGTCTGGCGCAGCAGGTTCACGCTGGACACAGTGCCCGCGCCGTCAGGGGTCTCTACAAAGGACTCCTGCTTGGGGGCGTGCTTGACCAGATCCTCATAGGCCTCCTGCTCATACTTCAGGCAGCACATCAGCCGCCCGCAGGTACCGGATATCTTGGTGGGGTTCAGGCTCAGGTTCTGGGTCTTGGCCATTTTGATGGACACAGGCTGAAAGTCGTCCAGGAACTGGGAGCAGCAGAACGGGCGGCCGCAGATACCCAGTCCCCCCAGCATCTTCGCCTCATCCCGGACGCCGATCTGCCGCAGCTCGATGCGGGCGTGGATCGTACCCGCCAGATCCTTCACCAGGGCGCGGAAGTCCACCCGGCCGTCGCTGGTGAAGAAGAACAGGACCTTGTTGCCTTCAAAGGAGTACTCCGCCTCTACCAGCTTCATATCCAGCCCGTGCTGGACGATCTTCTCCTGACAGATTTGGAAGGCTTTTTTCTCCTTCTCCTTATTTTTCTCCATGATCCGGTCATCCTCCGGGGTTGCCGCCCGGAGCACCGGCCGGAGGGGCTGAACGACCTCCTCCTCGGCCACCTGGGTGTTGGCCTGCGCACACCAGCCGTATTCCACCCCTCGGGAGGTGTCTACGATCACGCCCTGACCCTCTTGAAAGGCAGCGCCCTGGGGGTCGAAATAATATTGTTTTCCGCCGCTTTTAAAGCGGACGCCAATAATCTCTGCCATACGAACTCCTTTACGTTCCTGCAATGTGATTCAGCTGAAAACCCTGTCATTGCGAGGCGGTTTTTACGGGGCTTGAAACAGTCCCGCACACAGCCACCCGGCCAACTGACCGGGATTGGCATTCAGCGCTGCCGCCTGACGCAGCTGCTCCAATAAATCTGCCGCTTTCAGCAGGCGCTTCTTCTGGGAAGACCCGGGCAGGCGCTCCACCACCAGGGTCCGAACACGCTCCAGCAGGGGAATGACCCCCTCCTTGGGGCCCCGTTCCAGGGCCATGGATGCCTGAAACAGCTGCCACTCTGTGCCGTTTTCCAGGGCATCTGCGATCTGTATCGCCATCTGCTCCAGCTGTCCGTTGTCTGTGCCGGACAGCTCCTCCACCGCCCGGCCCAAAATGCCCTGGCAGTTCCGCACCGCCTGCCGGAGCTCCTCCAAAGGTTTCCCGTGAAACATCTTTTGCAGCCTGTCCATACACTCCGCCGGGGACAGGGGAGCCAGGTCCAGCTGCTCGCACCGGGAGCGCACCGTCTGCAGCAGGCCGCCGCCGTTGTCGGCGATCAGCAGAAAGGCCGCATAGGCGGGGCCTTCCTCCAGCAGCTTCAGCATGGCGTTCTGGGCAGAGCTGTTCAGCTGCTCCGCATTTTCCACAATATATACCTTTCGCTCCGCCTCGTTGGGGCGGACATAGGCGTCAGCGCGGATGGCCCGGATCTGATCCACCGTGATGGGCTTGCCCTCTCCCGGGCCGGTCACTACCGTGATATCCGGATGGATCCCCCCTGCGGCTTTTTTGCAGTGGGGACAAATTCCGCAGGGCCGCTGTCCCGCCGGGGCGGTACACACCAGTGCAGCGGCCAGCAGCCGCGCCAGAGTATGCCGGCCGGAGCCCTTCGGTCCGCACAGAATATAGGCGTGGGAGAGTCCGCGTCCCTCCTCCTGAATGGAGAGCTGCTCCTTCAGCCTGCGGTTGCCCGCAAGCTCGCTCCACTGGTTCAAAAATAGTCCTCCTTTGCGGGAAAACAGGTCATTTTCACATCTGTTTGGTATCTGACCATATATTATACCCTATCCCTTTGAAATAGGGAAGAATTTTTTTCAAACAGAGGGGAGGATTCCGTTTTACAAGAAAAACCCGCCGTTCCCGATTTTCGGAAACGGCGGGTCGGTCTCGTTTGTTACTTCTTTTCTCCGGGGGCATAGGCCACCACGGTGCGGCGGTTGGGCTCCACACCGGTGGAGAAGGTGGTGACATTGGGGTAATCCTGAAGGGCGGTATGGATCACATGGCGCTCATAGGCGTTCATGGCCTCCAGGGTGACGTTCTTGCGGTATTTGACCACCTTGCCGGCCACCTTCACGGCCAGACGCTGGAGCGATTCCTCCCGCTTGGCCCGATAGCCCTCGGCGTCGATCTGGATGCGCACCCGCTTGGACTGACCGTGGTTGACGGCGTAGTTGGTCAGCTGCTGGATGGCGTCCAGGGTCTCGCCCCGGCGGCCAATGATGGCGCCCAGCTCCTGACCCTCCAGAATGACGCGGTAAGCGCCTTCCTCGTTCACATGGACCTGGGGGACCGCCTGAACATGCAGGTGCTCCATCAGACCGCTCAGGAATTCCGTAATATGCCGGGCCTTCTCATCCTCGGCGCCGGCCAGGGGCAGGTCGGCCGCAAGCATATGCACCGGGGCGCTCTCCCGCTGGGGGCGGTCGTTCCGGCGGGCGCGCTCCTGCCGGGGACGCTCGGAACGGACAGGCTTACGCTCCTCCTTCTTGGGGGGGGCAGCCATGATGATCTCATCGCCGGGCTCCAGCTGGGGGCGCTCAGGCTTGGGGGCCTTTTTCTCCTCCTGCATCACAGGCGCAGGGGCGGGCGCCGCCTTGGGCTCCTCCTTCTTGACCGGGGCGGGCTCATCAAAGACGCTGATCTTGAACTCGTCCTTCATGGGCTGGGGCTTGCCGCCCTCTTCAGACACCTCATAGCTGACGCGCACCTTGGCGGGGTTGCCGCCAAAGCCCAGAAAACCGGACTTGGCCCGCTCGACGACTTCCACGGACACATCGTCCCGGTCCAGTCCCAACTGAAACAGGGCGGCGGAGATCGCGTCCTCCTCCGTGCGGCCGGTGGTTTCGATCCACTTTACCATACTCAAACGCCCTCCTTCTCGTCGTTGTCAGGCAGTTCAACCTCTTCCTGCTCCACCTCTACCTCGACCTCCTCGGTCTGGACAGGCTGGGCAGGGGCAGCGGATGCGGTGTTCTCCTTCTCGGCGGGCAGCTCCTCGGAAACGGCCTGCTGAGACTCGGCGGCCTTCTCCTCCACAGGGGCAGTCTGCTCCTGGGCCGCGGGCAATTCTTCCTTTTCGGCCTTCTTTGCCTTTTTATTCTTCCTGGCTTCCGCTGCGGCAGCGGCGGCCTCGGTGCGGGCCCGGAACAGATCGTTGGGGTCGGCGTACTCGGTCACCTCGCCGAAGCGGTTGGGGATATAGGCGCGGCCCCGGGCATAGGCACGGATTCCCTCCCGGCTGTCGTCGCGGTTCACACCCTCCTGGGCGGGTTCCTCGTTCTTCTTGATGCCCTTCTTCTTGTTGAGCTTCTCCTCCTCAAGGCGGCGGGCACGCTCCAGGCGGGCCTCCTCCTTGCGGCGCTTTTCCTCTTCCTTGGCCAGACGGGCCGCCTCGGCGGCGGCGGCGCGGGCCGCCTCGTAGTCCTTCTTCAGCATCTTGCCGCAGACGACCTCCTGCACCATGGTCATCAGGTACTGGGAGATCCAGTAGACGGACAGGCCGGCGGGCACGGTGAAGCCGATCCACAAAGACATAAGGGGCATCATCAGCATCATGGACTGGTTGGTCTTGTCCATCTGCTCATTCTGGCTCTGGCTATTCACCTTGTTGGTGGCCATAGACACCTTCATGGACAGGAAGGACACGGCGGTGGAGATCAGCACCAGCAGGAACAGGCCCAGAGTGGCCCAGTGGATGCCGCCCTCCCAGAATTTCCAGGTGGGAATGGCGTCCAGGTCCAGCCCCAGGAAGCTGAAGTTCATGCTGAACAGACCTTTGCCCGCATCCCCCAGAGCAGCCTGAGCCTTGGCCAGGATGTCGGGGTCGTTCAGCGCCTTGGCCATGGCGATCTGGGGGTAGGCGCCGGTATTGGCCACGCCGGTGATCTCCGCCACCTTGGCGACCATATCCTTGGGCACGTTCATCAGCATCTGAATGGGCATCCGGATGATCCGGTACAGGGCGATCAGCACCACCATGGGCACCAGAGACCACATACAGCCGCCCATGGGATTCACATGCTCCTGGGCATAGAGCTTCTGGACCTCTTCGTTGTATTTTTCAGGGTTTGTCTTGGCGTACTGGGCCTGCAGCTTCTGCATCCGCCCGGAGAGCAAGTTCATCTGGATCATGCTCTTTTTCTGCTTCAGGGTGACGGGGAACAGGATCAGCTTTACAACAAAGCCGAACAGGATCAGCGCCACGCCATAGCCGGCAAAGCGGTAGAAGATCAGCAACAGCCAGCAAAAGGGTTTCAGAATAATATCCACAGTATTTCCTCCGCAAGTTCAGTATGGGAGGCAGGGGGGACCCGTCAGGGCACGGGGTCGTACTCGATGGTCTCCTGCCGGTGGAAGGGATGGCACTTGAGCAGACGGCGCAAGGCCAGCCAGCCCCCCTTCAGCGCGCCATATTTCTCCACAGCCTCCAGCGCATACTGGGAGCAGGTGGGGATAAAACGGCAGCAGGGGGGGCGCAGGGGGGAGATGGCACTGCGGTAAAAGCGGATCATCCACAGCAGCAAAGCTTTCATGCCTGCTTGTCCTCTTTGGGCAAGGTCAGCTCCAGCTTTTTCATCAGACGGAGAAAGCTGTTCTCCAAATCGCTGTAACGGGCAAATATAGCCCTGGACCGGGCCACAATGACGATATCATATCCGGGACGAAGCTTTTGTTCGTTGGTGCGGTACAGTTCCCGCATGCGACGGCGCACCCGGTTGCGCTTCACCGCGTTGCCCAGCTTTACCCCTGTGGTCAGACCAAGGCGGCTGTATGGCCGGCCGGTCTTTCTGCAGTATACGGCAAAAAAGGGGGAAGCGGCGCTTTTGCCCTTGTTGTACAGCCGGCGGAATTCATGGTTCTGCTTCAATGCCACGGTATGTTTCATGGGATTCCTCCGTCCGATCTTACTCCAGCCGAAAACCTGCACATGCACTTTTTGGGGCGGGGGATCTCTCCCACGCCCCTGCTGTGCTGCGTGTTATTCAAGCTGTGTCCTCGTTAATGACCGCTCCGGCATAGCCGGTGCAGCGCCTTGACCTGCTGAAACTCAGTAAGTCAGCTTTGCGCGACCCTTAGCGCGGCGGCGGGCCAGCACCTTGCGGCCGTTGCGGGTGGCCATACGCTTGCGGAAGCCGTGCTCCTTGGAACGCTGGCGCTTCTTGGGCTGATAGGTACGAAGCATGGGGGACACCTCCTCAAATTTGAATGAAACCGGCTTTTACCCGGTTCAACAACAGCCGTTTCCGGCTGCGGTTTTTGCATAGTCCTGTTAAAAAGGGCGCAAAGGCACCCCGCTGGAATAGCGGATATCATTATAGACGATTTTACGGCGCTGTGTCAACCAAATTTTTTCCGAAAAACGTTTCTTTTTTGTGGAGAACTATATCTTGTGGGCAGTTTTTGCCGGAGATACCACAAAAGTGGTTCTGTTTATCCACACCTTCTCCTCTTTTGGGGGGAAACGGGATCTCTTTCGTTGTACGGAAGGGTGCACCGGCGGGGATCGTTCTCCCCATTTATGTCCACAGTTCCGGCGAGAGGAGGGAAATGTCTATGCGTCCGCCTTAAAAAAGCGCCCCCTGATTTTTCTTATACATTTAAATAAAAAAATACGCGCAAAACCTTGCTATGAAGGCGAGAATTTGGTATAATAAATGAGTTGATCGTGGGCCTTTTTACCGGGCCCACCTGTTCTGATTTGGCAGAGAAGGAGGCCCCCAGCATGAACCCTGCCGCCGATGTCTGGGCAAAGGTCCTGGACCTGATGCAGCCCGAAATGACTACGACTACCATCAAAACCTGGTTCGACGATGCTACCGCCGTCGCTCTGGAGGAGACCAGGTTCGTTCTGTACAGCCCCACCCGCTGGAAACGGGACATTATTGCCTCCCGTTATGTTTCCAAGATCCAAGCCGCTCTGCGGGAGCTTTTTTCCGCCGATCTGGATGTGGTGGTTCTGACAGAGGACGAGCTGGCCAAATACGACCAGCCCAAGCAGGATAACACCGGCTTTGCGGTAACCGACAAATATACCTTCGACAATTTCGTCGTAGGTCCCTCCAACAAATACGCCTATAACGCCGCCCACGCAGTGGCGGAAGGCTCCGGCCTGACCTACAACCCGCTGTTTATCTACGGTCAGCCCGGCCTTGGCAAGACCCACCTGCTGTACGCCATCGCCCACCGGGTACGGCAGCTGCACCCGGACTATAACATTCAGTATCTGAAAAGCGAAGACTTTGTCAACGAGCTGATCGGTTATCTCCGCCGGGGCGCCGATATGCAGCAGTTCCGGGACAAGTACCGCACCGCAGACCTGTTCCTGATGGACGACGTTCAGTTCATCGCGGGAAAAGACTCCAGCGAGGAGGAGCTGTTCCATACCTTCAACACGCTGTATGAACAGGGAAAGTCCATCGTATTCACCTCCGACCGCCCGCCCACGGAGATGCTCCGCCTGGAGCAGCGTCTGCGGGACCGCTTCCGCCGCGGCCTGACCTGCGACATCCAGCCCCCGGACTACGAGACCCGAGTGGCCATCATCAAAAACAAGGCCATCCGCATGGGGGTGGAGCTGCCCGCCCCGGTGTTGGAGTACATCGCAGAGAACATCACCTCCAGCGTGCGGCAGATCGAAGGCACCGTGAACAAGCTGCTGGCCTATCAGGACCTGATGGGCGACGCCGTAAACAAAGACACGGTCCTTCGGGCGGTCAAGGATATGCTCAACGACAAAACCGACATTCTGCCCACCGCCGGCGTCATCATTGAAGAGGTCTGTAAGTTCTTCAATATGGAGCCCGAGATGCTCCGGGGGCAGAGCCGGACCAAAGAGGTGGTTCTGGCCCGCCAGATCGCCATTTATCAGATCCGGCAGATGACCAACCTGTCCCTGAAGGAGATCGGCAAGGAATTCGACGGCCGTGACCACACCACCGTCATGCACTCCGCAGAGCGGATCGAGACCATGCTGAAAACCGACCGGGAGCTGAAGGAGATCATCAAAGATATCACCTCCAACGTAAATAACCGGTACGACTGAGCCCGGTTTTTCCATGCTCCCCTCAGGGAGGATGCCCCGGTTCAGTGCCGTCTTTTCCCTTTTTTAAGCCCTATTGAATCATCCTCAGAATCGGTCCGCTTTTCCACATAGCAATGTGGAATGTGGAGAATTCATGTGGACAACTTTTGTCCTTATTTTGCCCTGTGGAAAGCCCCCTTTTCTTTCCACATCGCCCTGTGGACGGCTTTTTCTTACTGCCCCAATGCAATTTCGTCTTTTTCACAAATCCACAGGCCCTACGACTTTTACGAAAAATATATCCTTTCCTCTCCTCCTTCGAGAGAGAAAGACCCAAGGAGGTCCGTTATGAAGTTTTCTTGCGAAAAGGCCCTGCTCTCCACCGCCGTATCCACTGCCTCCCGCGCCGTTTCCCCCAAAAGCTCGATTCCTGCCATGGAGGGAATTTTGATCGAAGCAGGTTCTGTCCTCCGTCTGACCGGTTATAATTTAGAGACCGGAATTCAAGCCACAGTTCCCGCTGAGATACGGGAAAAAGGCTCTCTCGTCCTCTCTGCCCGCCTGTTTTCTGAGATCGTGCGGAAGATGCCCGACGATATCCTTACATTTTCTTCCAATGGATACAATGTAAACATCAAATGCGGTCTGTCCGAGTTCAATATTCTGGGCACCGATCCGGAGGAGTTCCCTGAATTGCCCTCGGTGGATCAGCAAAATGCCCTGACCTTGAAGCAGCCTGTCCTGCGCTCTATGATCGGACAGACTCTGTTTGCCGTCAGCGACAACGAGAGCCGCCCTGTACACACAGGTTCCCTCTTTGATGTGGAAGGAAATACCCTCACGGTGGTCTCTGTGGACGGATATCGTCTGGCCCTGCGCCGGGAGACGGTGGAGGAAAAACACGGCGTGGAGAATTTTTCCTTCGTAGTCCCGGGCTCCGCCCTGTCTGAGGTGGAAAAAATCTGCTCCGGCGAGGAAAAAGTGACCATCACCCAGGGCGCCCGGCACATTATGTTCCAGGCGGGCGACATTCTGCTGGTGTGCCGCCGGTTAGAGGGGGAGTTCCTGCCCTATAAGAGCGCCATCCCCAGGAACAACACCACGATCATTCAGGCGGACAGCCGGACGCTGCTGTCCTGTCTGGACCGCGTGTCCCTGATCATCAGCGAAAAGCTGAAATCCCCCCTTCGCTGCGTGTTTGGTGACGGTATGCTGTCCGTTTCTACGAAAACAGCCATCGGCGACGCCGCCGACCAGTGCCCCATTGAGGGGGATGGCGGCGGTCTGGAGATCGGCTTCAACAACAAGTATCTGATGGACGCCATTAAGGCCGCCCCCGCCGACAAGCTGCGGCTGGAATTCACCTCCGGCGTGGCCCCCTGCGTCATTTTGCCGGCTGAGGGGGAGGAGACCTTCATTTATATGGTGCTTCCCGTCCGTCTGAAAGCAAATTAACGAACAGAGTGGGAGGGCTATATGGAACTTCATGACATTCAGATTCATACCGAATATATCAAGCTCCAGGATCTGCTGAAGTTCGCCGGCGCGGTCGAGACCGGCGGCGACGCCAAGCTGATCATTCAGGAGGGCCGGGTGCAGGTAAACGGCGAAGTGTGCACCATGCGGGGAAAGAAAATGCGTCCGGGGGACCGCTGCATCCTGGATAACGAGTTGGTTTTGGTTGTAAAATGATCCTGCGTTCGCTGGAACTGGATTATTTCCGCAACTATCTCCACTTCGAGGCAGCGTTCGACAATCGGGTGAACCTGATCTACGGCGACAACGCCCAGGGCAAGACCAACCTGCTGGAGGCCATCGCCTATCTGTCCTCCGCCCGGTCCCACCGCACCCGGTTTGACCGGGAACTGATCCGGATGGGGGTGGACTCCGCCTTTCTGAAGGGGGAGGTATACAGCCGGGACAGGAATTTTACCCTGGAAGCCCATCTGTTTCGTGGAAAAGGGCGGCAGCTGTGGTCCAACGGGGTGCGGCTGAAAACGGCGGCAGAGCTGTCCGGCATCCTGACCACCGTGCTGTTCTGCCCGGAGGATCTGTATCTGATCCGGGAGGGGGCGGCCGCCCGGAGAAAATTTCTGGACGCCGCCATCTGTCAGCTGCGGCCCCGGTATGCCGCCGCCCTGGGGGAGTATAACCGCCTGTATGAGCACAAGACCCGTATCCTTCGGGACTGGCAGGAGAACCCCTCCCTTTTACAGACGCTGGACGACTTCAACCTGCGCATGGCCCAGACCGGTGCCATTCTGATCCATTACCGGGCCCACTTCGTGAAGCGATTGCAGGAGAATGCTCCCGCCATCCATGGGGACTTTTCCGGGGCAAAAGAGAGACTGGAGTTGGATTACACCACCGTGTCCACCGTGGACGACCCGCTGAAAACACCCCGGGAGCTGCTGCCCCGGCTGCTGGAGCACCAGGAGCGCCACCGGCAGGCGGAGCTGGATTCCCGCCAGTGTCTGTCCGGACCCCACAAGGACGACCTGCTGGTGAACATCAACGGCGCGCCGGCCAAGACCTTTGCCTCCCAGGGCCAGACCCGCACAGCGGCCCTGTCGTTGAAGCTGGCTCAGCGGGAGATCATGGAGGAGGAGACCGGGGAGTGGCCGGTGCTTCTGCTGGACGATGTCCTGTCGGAGCTGGACCCCAGACGGCAGTCCTTTGTGTTGAACCGCATCAGGGGCGGACAGGTGTTTATCACCTGCTGCGAGGAAGATAAATTAGAGGGCCTGGAGGGCGGAAGAGCGTTCCAGGTGAAAAACGGGGCTGTGATCGCGGAGTAAAGGCGGATATTTTTTCCCGCCCACCTCGTCGTCGCAAGTTCCGCATCGTTCATTTCCGCCGGGGCGGCGAAAATTCATTCACTCCGCTGCTCGTCCTCTCCCCAACGTGACCGCTGGCGCTGGGTCACGTTGGGGGCCCCGAATGGCCACCTTCCCCCCTGAGTGGGGAAGGCTTGTTGGGTGCGTTTTACAGGCTTCCCCCCTTAGGGGGGAAGCTGGCGAGCGAAGCGAGACTGATGAGGGGGCGGAATGTAGAACCCCGGCCCGATGAGGGCATCGGGCCCTACGGAATATCACCATATATTTCCCGCCCGGGGGTCATAGGGGGCTTGCCCCCTATACCAAAAACGGGTGGGCGGGCGGTATTAAAACTTCAGGCTTTTCCCATTATTCCGTAACCAAAGGAATCATAACGATCATGTATTTGCATCTTGGACAGTCCGTGATGGTACACCACAGCGATATCATTGGAATTTTCGACCTGGACAATGCCAGCTGGGCCTATAAAACCAGAGAGTTTTTAGACCGGGCGGAGGAGGAAGGCCGGGTCATTTCCGCGTGTGATGACTTGCCCCGTTCTTTTGTAGTGACAGGCCATGGAGAAAAAACCACCGTTTACCTGTCACAGCTCAGCTCCGCCGCACTGACAGGGCGCGTGGAGCGCAACAGCTTTGAATAACCCTCTCCAAAGTGGCTTCGCCACTTTGGAGAGTCAGGATGCACGCGAACCAGCCCTCGATTTCTTACGAAAAAGTCGGGCTGGCCCGGGCGAGAAGTGTCATTTCCGACGCACTTGTCGTCGGAAATGACGGATTAAAATTTATTCCGCCACTTGCGAGCGGCGGAACTCCCTGCGGGAGGGCTTTTCCGACAAGAGGTTGGAATACTGAATTTACAGACTTCCCCCATTTCGGGGGTGAAGATAAGCCGGCCGACGGCCGAAGCACGACGAAGGAGAGAAACTATGGCAGAAGAACTTTTGAATTCCACCCAGGTAGAGCACGCCTACGGCGGCTCGGAGATCCAGGTGCTGGAGGGACTGGAAGCGGTCCGAAAGCGTCCGGGCATGTATATCGGCTCTACCAGCGAGTCTGGTCTGCACCATCTGGTGTATGAGATCGTAGACAACTCCATCGACGAGGCTCTGGCCGGCTACTGCACCGAGATCTCCGTGACCATCAACCCCGGAAACACCATCACGGTCACGGACAACGGCCGCGGTATCCCCGTAGACATTCAGCCCCAGACCGGCCGTCCGGCCCTGGAGGTGGTTTTTTCCGTGCTGCATGCCGGCGGTAAGTTCGGCGGCGGCGGATACAAGGTGTCCGGCGGTCTGCACGGCGTAGGCGCTTCCGTGGTCAACGCCCTGAGCGAGTGGCTGGAGGTGCAGGTACACAAAAACGGAAAGATCTATCAGATGCGCTTCTCCCGGGGCAAGATCACCCAGGAGATGACTGTGGTGGGGGAGACCGACCACACCGGCACCAAAGTGACCTTCAAGCCCGATCCGGAGATGTTTGACACTCTGGTATACAGTTACGACACCCTGCATACCCGTATGCGGGAGGAGGCCTTTCTGAATGCCGGCCTGCGCATCCGCACCGCCGACCTGCGCCCCGGCATGGAGCAGGAGGACGACATGTGCTACGAGGGGGGCATCCGGGAGTTTGTCTCCTTCATCAACCGGAACAAGGAGCCCCTGCACGAGCAGGTCATCTACATGTCCGGCGCCAGAGAGGACTCCATGGCCGAGGTGGCCATGCAGTATAACGACGGATACAACGAGATCATGGTCTCCTTCGCCAACAACGTTCACACCCCCGAGGGCGGTATGCACGAGGAGGGCTTCCGCCGGGCGCTGACCTCCGCTCTGAATGCCTATGGGCGGAAAATCAAGCTGCTGAAGGACGACGAAAAGATCTCCGGCGAGGACTGCCGGGAGGGTTTGACCGTGGTCATCTCCGTCAAGCTGACCGAGGCCCAGTTCGAGGGTCAGACCAAGGCCAAGCTGGGCAACAGCGAAATGCGCACCCTGGTGAACAACATTGTCAGCGAAAAGCTGGAGATCTTCCTGGAGGAGAACCCCCAGGTGGGCCGGGCCATTCTGGACAAGGCCCTCACCGCCAACCGCGCCCGGGAGGCCGCCCGGAAGGCCCGGGAGGCCGTCCGCCGCAAGACGGGACTGGAGTCCGGCCAGATGCCCGATAAGCTGCAGGACTGCCACGAGCGGGACGCCAGCCTGTGCGAGATCTACATCGTCGAGGGCGACTCCGCCGGCGGCTCCGCCATTCAGGGCCGGGACTCCCGGTTCCAGGCCATCCTCCCCCTGTGGGGCAAGATGCTGAACGTGGAGAAGGCCCGGGTGGACAAGGTGTACGGCAACGACAAGCTCCAGCCCGTGATCACCGCCCTGGGGGCGGGCATCGGAGAGGAATTCAACGTAGAGAAGCTGCGCTACCACAAGATCATCATTATGGCCGATGCCGATGTGGACGGCAGCCACATCCGCACCCTGCTGCTCACCTTCTTCTTCCGCTATATGCGCCCCCTGATCGAGAACGGCTATGTCTATTCCGCCGTGCCCCCTCTGTACAAGCTCACCCGGGGCAAGACCACCCGGGTGGCCTACTCCGACCCGGAGCGCGACCGGGTCTCCGCCGAGCTGCGGGCGGACAACCCCAACGCCAAGGTGGACATCAACCGCTTTAAGGGTCTGGGTGAGATGGACCCCCACGAGCTGTGGGAGACCACCATGGACCCGGAGAAGCGCTCTCTGCGCCGGATCACCCTGGACGACGCCGTGGCCGCCGACCAGATCTTCACCATCCTCATGGGGGAGCAGGTGGAGCCCAGAAAGCAGTGGATCGAGCAGAACGCCAAGTATGTGGTGAATCTGGATATTTGACACCCACCCTCCCACCCGTTTTTTGGTATAGGGGGTAAACCCCCTATGACCCCCTTGTCGTCACAAAGTCCGCTCCCATTTGAACCCGCTGACGCTGTGCTTCAAATGGGTTCCCGGGGGGGCACCCCCGTATCCCTATGACTCTATTGTGGTTTCTGTCAGCGCTATCTTGTCATTGCGAGCCAGTGCGCACACTGGCGCGGCAATCCGTTTTCTCTCATAAGATGGCGGATGTTTGCAGAAGAAATATCAATCATTGCCTTGCAATGATAGGCTGATGACCCGTTTTTTGGTTGGAGGGTGTATATGGAGTATTTCGTTTACATTCTGGCCAATCAAACGAATGTGGCTATTTATACGGGAATCACAAATAATTTGGAGCGAAGGTTATGGGAACATAAAAACTATGCCGATCCAGGCAGCTTTACGGCGCGATATAAGATCAATAAACTGGTATATTTTGAGACAACTCCCAATGTGAAAGCAGCAATTGCCCGGGAGAAAGAAATTAAATCCTGGAGCAGGAAAAAGAAGAATAAGTTGATCGAATCAAAGAATCCAAACTGGAATGATTTGAAAAAGACGGATTGCCACGCCAGTGTGCGCACTGGCTCGCAATGACAAGGGGCGATCTGTCGACCCTCCTACCCTGAACAAAGGAGAATATAAATGGGACACAATCGAGACTACAAACCGGAGGACATCCTCTTTCCCGACCAGGTGATCACCGAATCCCACCTGGTGGAGGAGATGGAGAAGTCCTACATCGAATACGCCATGTCCGTCATCGTGGGCCGGGCTCTGCCCGACGTGCGGGATGGTCTGAAGCCCGTACACCGGCGCATCCTGTACGCCATGTACGAGGACAACCTGACCTCTGACAAGCCCTTCAAGAAGTCGGCCACCTGTGTGGGCGACGTGCTGGGCCGATATCACCCCCACGGAGACGCCTCGGTCTACGACGCCATGGTGCGCCTGGCCCAGGATTTCTCCATGCGCTACTGCCTGGTGGACGGCCACGGCAACTTCGGCTCCGTGGACGGCGACCCCGCCGCCGCCTACCGTTACACCGAGGCCCGCCTGTCCAAGATCTCCAACGAGATGCTGCGGGACATCGATAAGGACACGGTGAACTGGGACCCCAACTTCGACGAGAGCCGGAAGGAGCCCCGGGTGCTGCCCAGCCGCTTCCCCAATCTGCTGGTAAACGGCTCCAGCGGCATTGCCGTGGGCATGGCCACCAATATCCCGCCCCACAACCTGCGGGAGGTCATCGGCGCATGCATCAAGGTGCTGGACGACCCGGAGTGTACCCTGGCCGACCTGATGGACAGCGTGAAGGGTCCCGATTTCCCCACAAAGGGTATCATTATGGGCCGCAGCGGCATCCGGGCGGCCTATGCCACCGGCCGGGGCAAGATCATCGTCCGGGCCCGCACCGATTTTGAGACCTTCGGCAAAGACCGCACCCGTATCATCGTCACCGAGCTGCCCTATCAGGTAAATAAGCGGCAGCTGATCAAGAATATCGCCGAGCAGGTGAAGGATAAGCGGCTGGAGGGCATCTCCGACCTGCGGGACGAGACCGACCGCAACGGTATGCGCATGGTCATCGAGCTGAAGAAGGACGCCAACCCCCAGGTGGTGCTCAACCGCCTGTTCGCCCAGACCCAGCTGCAGTCCTCCTTCGCCATCAATATGCTGGCCCTGGTGGACGACCAGAAGCAGCCCAAGATCCTCTCCCTGCGGCACATCCTGGACGAGTATCTGAAGTTCCAGGAAGAGATCATCGTCCGGCGCACCCGGTACGACCTGAAGAAGGCCCAGGAGCGCGCCCACCTGCTGGAGGGCCTGCTCATCGCCCAGGACAACATTGACGAGGTCATCCGCATCATCCGCAGCAGCTATGACAACGCCAAGGAGAACCTGATGAGCCGCTTTGGCCTGGACGACATTCAGGCCCAGGCCATTCTGGACATGCGTCTGAAAGCATTGCAGGGGCTGGACCGGGAGAAGCTGCAGAACGAGTATAACGAGCTGGAGGAGAAGATCGCCTGGTTCAACAAGGTGCTGTCTGACGAGGGTCTGGTGCGCCAGATCCTGCGGGAGGAGCTGGCCGCCATCGCCGAAAAGTACGGCGACGACCGCAAGACCGAGATCCAGGAGGTGGAGGACGAGCTGGATATCGAGGACCTCATCGAGGAGGAGCAGTGCGTCTTTACCCTTACCGAGGCCGGCTATATCAAGCGCACCCCCGTGAGCGAATATGCCGCCCAGTCCAAGGGAGGCATGGGGAAGAAGGGGATCACTACCCGGGAGGAGGACACGGTGGTGGATGTGTTCACCGCCTCCACCCACGACTATATTCTGTTCTTTACCGACACGGGAAAGGTCTACCGCAAGAAGGGCTATCAGATCCCGGAGAGCGGCAAGGCCGCCAAGGGCACCGCCCTGGTGAACATCCTGCAGATCGAGCAGGGAGAGCGGGTGCAGACCATGATCCACTTCCGGGACTTCACGGAGGAGGAGCTGTACCTCACCATGGTCACCCGTCAGGGCACGGTGAAGCGCCTGCCCGTGGCCACCCTGAAAAATCTGCGCAACAACGGCATCCGTGCCCTGAATATGGACGAGGGGGACGCCCTGGTCTCCGTGCGGGAGACCGACGGCCACCAGAAGCTCCTCATCGCTACCCACGACGGCATGGCCGTGGTCTTTGACGAGAACGATGTCCGCCCCATGGGCCGTACCGCCGTGGGCGTGCGGGGCATCAAGCTGAGAGAAGGGGACTATGTGGTGGGCGCCGCCCGGGCCAGAGAGGGCAAGAGCGTGCTGACCATCACCGAGCGGGGCTACGGCAAGCGCACCCCCGTGGAGGAGTACCGGGTCACCAACCGGGGCGGCCTGGGCATCAAGAACTATCAGGTCACCGAAAAGACGGGCAAGATCGTGGGCGTCAAGGTGGTGGACGGCAGCGAGGACCTGCTGCTGGTCACCCAGAGCGGCATCCTCATCCGCATCCCCGTGGACACCATCAAGGAGACCGCCAACCGCGCCACCCAGGGCGTCATCGTCATGCGCTTTAAGGAGGAGGGGGACCAGGTCATCTCTCTGGCCCTCACCGACCACGAGGAGGAGCCGGAGGAGACCGGCGAGGAGACCGCTCAGCCGGAGGGCGAACAGGGGGAGTAAGCCCTCCCAAGCCTTCTCCCCATAGGGGGAAAAGCTTTTCCGGGGTCATAGGCTTTCCCCCTCAGGGGGGAAGCTGTCGAGCGGAGCGAGACTGATGAGGGGGCTTTCCTGCGGCGCGCCCTACAAAAAACAATATATGTTTCTGTCCGCTCCAAGCTCCCTTTCGCAAGGGGGCCTTCAGAGCGGTATCCCGATAACACTCAGACTTTTCCACAAAAAATCCCTTCTGTGTGGAGAAAAATCCGAAAGGAGGGCATTATATGCCTCAAAACAGACAGAAATACACGGTTCAGGTGACCAAAACCAGTCAGGCCGTGGCCAAAGGCGTGGGACTTTTCCACATGATTTTCGGAACGGTGTTTGCCCTGGTGGGGCTGAGCATTCTTCCGGCTGTGGGGCTGTTTGGTCTGCCCTTCCTTCTGGGCGGGATATTCTTTGCGGTGAACGGCTTTCGGGTGGCCACCAACTACGGCGGGGACAAGAAGGGTGCGGCCAAAGGGGACGATCCGGCGGCCTATCCCGCTGACCTGAAGTTCAATGCACCCCAGCGGCCTGCGTCTGCAAAAACGGGCGAACGGACCAAAGCGCGCCCGGCCGCGGGGGCGGCAGCGTTCAAGCACAGCCGGGACGCCGCCCCGGAGGAGGAGAACCACGACCACATCCGCTCCATGGCCCGTACCCCGGAGGGGCGGCTGGAGCAGCTGAAGACCCTGAAGGACGCCGGACTGTATACCGAGGAGGAGTACCGCCAGAAGCGGGCGGAGATCCTCAGTGGGAAGTGAAGGGAGATATAACCATGAAACTGGCCACAGCGCTTTCCCGACGGAAGGAATTGCAGACCCATATCCACGAGCTGGAGGACCGGCTGATGAACAACGCCCAGGTGCAGGAGGGGGAGGAGCCCGCCGAGGACCCCCGGGAGCTGCTGGGGGAGCTGGCGGCGGACCACCAGGAGCTGGAGCGGCTGATCTCCGCCATCAACCGCACCAACGACCGCACGGCGGCGGAGGGGGAAAAGACCCTCTCTGATCTGCTGGCCCGGCGGGACTGCTGCCGGGGACAGCTGGGGATCTGGCGCAACTTCCTCAGCTGCGCCAGCGCCACCGTCAGCCGCCGCACCGTGGGAGAGATCAAAATCAGGAGCGCGGTGCCGGTAAAGGACTTCCAGAAGCAGGTGGATCAGGGGGCCAAAGAGCTGCGTCAGCTGGAGGAGCGTATCCAGGAGCTGAACTGGACCACCGAGCTGCTGGAGGGATAAGGCACCGATACAACTGAATACGTCCGGCGCCCCGGAGAAGGCCGGGGCGGGCCGGTTTTGGACAACGGAAAAGGCGGACGCCAAGCCCCAGCGCCGGGCCAAGGGCGCACATAGATGGCAGGCTGTCCGGGCGCAGCTGGTGGGTTCGAGTCCCGCGTACGGTTCACTTTTATGCCCTGTACCCTGTACATCCGCACGGTTATACAGCATTTTTATGACCATGGCGTCGATTTTCCGCAGGGTGGGTCAGGGGGAAATTCTGCCGCGCTCCGGTAGTTAGAAGCCTTCCCCACGCAGGGGGGAAGGCTGAGGCTGTCAAAAAAGCAGCAGTACGCAGAGCAATGTCATTCCGTTAAGCGAAACCTGTCATTCCGAGGCAGTGACCGATGTCACTGCCGTGGGAATCCGTAATCAAAACGTCAGAGAAAACGGATTGCCGCGCCAGTCTGCGGACTGGCTCGCAATGACAAAGCCCTTAACTGAATGGCATTGGTACGCAGAGATACGGGAAGGAAGATAGTTACGAAAGAAACCCAGGAAGGGTGTCTTTCGTTTTTAATCATAAGATTTTGAACCTTTGAAAAAGTTTCAAAATCTTCTTCAGCTTGGCGAAAAGGATTTTTCGACAAGCTGGGCTTTTACAGGAGAAGACTATGAAAACCGTTACCATTTACACCGATGGGGCCTGCTCCGGCAATCCGGGCCCCGGGGGCTGGGGGGCCATTCTGATGTACGGCCCCCACAGAAAGGAACTGTCCGGGGGAGAGGGGCAGACCACCAACAACCGCATGGAGCTCACCGGAGTGATCACGGCGCTGGCGGCCCTGAAGGAGCCCTGCACGGTGGAGCTGTACTCCGACTCCAAATACGTCATCGACGGCCTGGAGAAGGGCTGGGCCAAGGGCTGGCGGGCCCGGGGCTGGGTCAAGAGCGACAAGAAGCCCGCCCTGAACCCCGACCTGTGGGGAAAGCTGCTGGACCTGTGCGATTACCACGAGGTCAATCTCCACTGGGTCAAAGGCCACGCCGAGAATGAGTATAATAACCGCTGCGATGAGCTGGCGGTGATGGAGAGCCGGAAGTTCAAGAGCTGATGCGTGGCCTTTTGGGGCCCCGCCAGAGGCGGGGCGGCGCGATAAGCGCCGTAAATTCGCAGCGCAGCGGAGAATTTGCGCAGGCGGAATTCATTTCCGCCGAGCATTTTTAAAAGCTGGGGTCCCCCGCACGGCGTAAGCCGGGTGGGGATCCACGCAGAGAATGAGCACAATAACCGCTGCGATGAGCTGGCGGTGATGGAGAGCAAGAAGTTCAAGGGATGAAAACATCCACAGGTGTGTACACACCTGTGGATGTTTTTTTGAGATATTGAATGCCCACCCTCCCACCCGTTTTTGGTATAGGGGGTTACACCCCCTATGACCCCCGCGGCTGGATGATATCCGCCTCCTACAGGAATAAAATCCGTTTTATGTACCATGTAGGGCCCGGTGCCCCCACCGGGCCGCAGGATAGGTTTTCGGGCCGAGACCGGATATAAAAGCATCTCCCGGTGTACAACATCGGGAGATGCTTTTCAATTTCGTCATTGTTTTAAATTTGCTCTTGGATAGGGTTTTCTTTCATTTGTTGTTCCAAGAATATAATCTATACTTGTATCGAAGAACTCTGCCAACTTAATTAACGTACTCTGTGGAATATTTAATCGGCCCAATTCATAATCCGAATACGTTGTTTGATGAATATTCAAGAAAGCGGCCATATCTTTTTGAGAAATATCTCTATCCTCTCGCAGTGCGCGCAGGTGTTCTAACATATACTTCACCCCACGCAAAGTATATGATAAGGGAAATACCCTTATTGACTTTTAAGGGTATTTCCCTTAAACTTAATATGAGGTGATGGCATGGACCGTAAATTGAAAAGAACTATTACTGTCAGTTTAACGGAAGAACAACATCGATACCTTCATATTTTGGCAGAAGAAAGCTGCCGCACCATGTCGGGCTATCTGCGGCATCTTCTGATAGAACGGATATGGGCCGAGAACCAAAATAGGCCCGATGAGGGCATCGGGCCCTACATGGTGCGTTAAACGAACGGAATGGCGGCCCCTACGGGACATTTTCCAATGAAAGGGTACGGAAAATCGGCGCACCACGTTTCGGCTCACGGCCCCAGGGGGGTACATCCAAAAGGGGGGCCGCAGCCCCCCTTTGTTTGGTCGGTTTCAAGGAGAGGGGATTTTCAAGGGGAGAGGGAAATCGAAATCCCTCTCCCCTTGAATGGCATTTTCCCGCCTTTTTTGCCGTGGAAAAAGGCGGTCGCTCCGCAGAGCGAAACATCCCGGCAAGGGCAGAGCCCTTGCCCTACGGTCCATTCTATCCATTGTGTGTAGGGCGCGACGACCCGGCGCGCCGCAAGAATGTCCCCTCATCCATACGGCGTCCAAACCAATAAAAACATCCCCCGGTGTGTACACACCGGGGGATGTTTTTGTGTTTACTCCTCTTCCTTCTTGGTGGAAGCGATGCACAGCTCGTCCAGCTGCTTCTGCTCCACGAAGCTCGGGGCGCCCATCATGACGTCCTGGGCGTTCTTGTTCATGGGGAAGGGGATGATCTCACGGATGGAGTCCTCCCCCGCCAGCAGCATGACCATGCGGTCCACGCCCGGGGCGATGCCGGCGTGGGGGGGTGCGCCGTAGGTGAAGGCGTTGTACATGGCGGGGAACTTCTTCTTTACGTCCTCCTCGCCCAGACGCACCAGCTCGAAGGCCTTGATCATGATCTCGGGGTCGTGGTTCCGCACGGCGCCGGAGGACAGCTCCACGCCGTTGCACACCAGGTCGTACTGGTCGGCGGTGATGGTCAGGGGGTCGATCTCACCCCGCTCGGCCTTCAGCAGCACGTCAAGGCCGCCGGCGGGCATGGAGAAGGGGTTGTGGCAGAATTCCAGCTCGCCGGACTCGTCGCCGATCTCGTACATGGGGAAGTCCACGATCCAGCAGAACTCATACCGCTCCTTGTCCTGATGGCCGGGCACGGCGGGGCCGAAGGTCTTGATGACCACGCCGGCGGTCTTTTGGGCGGCCAGCAGCTTGCCGGTGGTGAGGACCACCAGGGTGTCGGGGGCCAGACCCAGGGCCTGGGTCAGCGCTTCCTTCTTCTCCTGGACGAACTTGGCCACACCGCCGGCGATGTTTCCCGCGTCGTCGGTCTTGAACCAGTAGGCCTTGTTGCCGCTCTGCACCTCCACGTCGCCCAGCAGCTTGTCGATCTGCTTCCGGGTCAGGGCGCAGTTGGAGATGGGCACCGCCTTGACCACGTTGCCCTCGAAGGGGCCGAAGCCGCAGTCGGCCAGCAGCTCGGTCACGTCGGTAACAGACAGGTCGATGCGCAGGTCGGGCTTGTCGCTGCCGTACTTGTCCATGGCGGTCAGGTAGGGGATGCGCTGAAAGGGGGCCTCGCTGGCGATATCATAGGTGCCGAACTTGGCAAAAATGGGGGGCAGGACGCGCTCCAGCACGGCGAACACGTCCTCCTGTCCGGCGAAGGCCATCTCCATGTCCAGCTGGTAGAACTCGCCGGGGGAGCGGTCGCCCCGGGCGTCCTCGTCCCGGAAGCAGGGGGCGATCTGGAAGTAGCGGTCGAAGCCGGAGGCCATCAGCAGCTGCTTGAACTGCTGGGGAGCCTGGGGCAGGGCGTAGAACTTGCCGGGGTGCTTCCGGCTGGGCACCAGGTAGTCCCGGGCGCCCTCGGGGGAGGAGGCGGTGAGGATGGGGGTGGTGATTTCCAGGAAGCCCTCGCCCAGCATGGCGGCGCGCAGGGCGGCCACCACGTTGCACCGCAGGATGATGTTCTTCTTTACCTCGGGGTTGCGCAGGTCCAGATAGCGGTACTTCAGCCGCTGGCTCTCGTCGGCCTCACGGCTGCGGTTGATCTGGAAGGGCAGCTCGTTGTGGCGGCAGCGGCCCAGCACCTTCACCTCAGTGGGCACCACCTCGATGTCGCCGGTGTCCTGCTTGGGGTTCTTGCTGTCGCGCTCCCGCACGGTGCCGGTGACCTGGACGGCGGACTCCTTGGTGATGGCCTTGAAGGTGTTCACCTGCTCCTCGCTGTCGGCCACCAGCTGGGTGGTACCGTAGAAATCGCGCAGCACCACGAAGGCCAGGTTGGCGGAGACGACGCGGATATTTTCCAGGAAGCCCGCCAGGGTCACGGTCTGACCCACGTGCTCCATGCGCAGCTCGCCGCAGGTGTGAGTTCGGGATTGGAACATAAAATCAACTCCTATTCGTATTATTTAACTATTTAATTACAGTAGGTATCTAATTTTTCGCCCAGAGAGGGGTTGGACAGGGGGATGTGGGCGCGCCATTTGCCGGTGTACTTGCCGGGAATCCAGAGCAGGGAGCCGTCCCAGTAGGCCACCGGCTCCGGGGTGCAGCCATCCATACGCTCAACAAGGATCCCACCCTTCGGGGGATCGGGCCACAGGGGGACCATAAGGTAGCTCTGGCTGCGCAGCAGGGCCAGCGCCTCATGGCCCGGGGCGGCCTCCTCCTCGGTGACCGGGTCGTCCCGCATGCCGGGGTAGTCGCCCACGGTGAGGACTGCGATCCTGTCTGCAGCGCGGGGGTCGCCGGGAAGAGATTCGGAGGGGTAATTCTCAAAGTCCTGGTGCAGGGACAGGGCCGCATCTGCCGCGATCAGCGCGGCAAGGATCAAAACAATGAGCAGAGGGATCGCATAACGTCGCTTTTTCATGACCTGGGCTCCTTTCTTGGGGCGGATGTCCTCATCCGCCCGGCGATCTCCCATTTGCCCCCTCATCCGGCCCTGCGGGCCACCTTCCCCCCTGTGGGGGGAAGGCTTTATTGGGGAGCATCTTAGGCTTCCCCCCTCAGGGGGGAAGCTGTCGAGCAAAGCGAGACTGATGAGGGGGCGGGCGATGGGACAGGCGGGCCGCCACACGGGGCGGCCCCTACGGGTATTACAAACGATACACGCCATAGGGGCGGCCTGCGGCCGCCCGACGTTTGGCGGCGCGCCGGGTCGTCGCGCCCTACGGGTGGGCTATTATTCTTCCTGATCCAAAATCGGCGTGCCCTGGTTCAGCTTGTCCAGGCCGGCCTTGATATACTCCACCGCCTGCTCCGGGGTCAGCCTCTGCTGCTGGCCGGTACGCAGATCCTTCACGCTGGCTGCACCGGCGGCGATCTCATCCTCCCCCAGGAACAGGGCGTAGGGGATGGCCAGCTTGTCGGCGTAGGACAGCTTCTGCTTGAACTTCTTCTGCTCGCCGTGGATCTGGGCCCGGATGCCCGCGGCGCGCAGGGTGGTGGCCATGGCGATAGCGTGGGACAGATCGTCAGTCATGGGCAGGATCAGCACGTCCGCCGGGGCGGTGTTCAGCCCGTCGTTGAGATAGCCCTGGTCCTCCAGCACGAAGAACAGGCGGGTCAGGCCGATGGAGATGCCCACGCCGGGCAGCTGCTTATCGGTGTAATACTCCGCCAGGTTGTCATACCGGCCGCCGGAGCAGATGGAGCCGATCTCCGGGTGGTCCAGCATGGTGGTCTCATACACCGTGCCGGTGTAGTAGTCCAGGCCCCGGGCGATGGTCAGGTCTACGGCGAAGTGGCTCTCCGGCACGCCGAAGGCCGCCAGATACTTCACCACCGTCTCCAGCTCGTCCAACCCTAAGTCGAACAGCTCGTCCCGGCCGCGGTAGCTCTGAAGGGCGGCGATGACCTGGGCGTTGCTGCCCCGGATGGCGATGAACTTCAGGATCTCCTCCGCCTGTTCCTCAGACAGGCCGATCTCCGGGTCCACCAGCAGGGCCTTTACCTTGTCCGGGCCGATCTTGTCCAGCTTATCCACGGTGCGCATAATGTCGCCGGACTTCTCCGTCAGACCCAGCATGGAGTAGAAGCCGTTCAAAATCTTCCGGTTGTTCACCCGGATCTGGAAGCGCTTCAGCCCCAGGGCGGTGAAGGCACGGTAGATGATGGAGGGGATCTCCGCCTCGTTGCTGATGTCCAGCTTGCCGTCGCCGATCACGTCGATATCCGCCTGATAGAACTCCCGGAAGCGGCCCCGCTGGGCCCGCTCGCCCCGGTAGACCTTGCCGATCTGATACCGGCGGAAGGGGAAGGCCAGGTTGGCGTAGTTCTGGGCCACATACTTGGCCAGAGGGACGGTGAGGTCGAAGCGGAGGGACAGGTCGGTGTCCCCCTTCATAAAGCGGTAGATCTGCTTCTCCGTCTCGCCGCCGCCCTTGGCCAGCAGCACCTGGCTGGCCTCGATGAGGGGGGTGTCCAGGGGGGTAAAGCCGTAGAGGGAGTAGGTCTGCTTCAGAATATCCACCATCCGGTCGAACTGGGCCTGCCGGGCGGGCAGCAGCTCCATAAAGCCGGACAGGGTGCGGGGCTGTACTTTACTCATATTGATTCTCCTTTACAGTGTTTCATAAGCAATACGGGGCGTTCCGTCGGCCAGATGGATCATTCCCCGGGGAGTGAAACCGTTTTTCAGGATCTGCCGCTGCATGATCTTGTTGTGTTCGTGGGTGTCGATCCGCAGGTGGGAGATCTTTTCACGGCAAAAAGCCACGATTTGCGACAGAACGCCGTGGAGCGTGCCGTCGCTGGCCACCCGATGGATGACGCCGTATTCCCCATCACTCAGCCAGGAGCCGTCGATGACCCCGTAGCTGGGGTCGGGAGCGATCCGGAAAAAGAATACGCCGTGGATGCCCTCGTCCTCCTCTAACACGTAGAGGCCGCCGCTGGAAATATCCGCCCGCACCACAGATTCCGGGGGATAGCTATTTCCCCACTGAACGGCGTTGCCTGTCTCCGCCATAAACCGGCGGGCATGGGCATAGATGTCCAGAATACGGGGCAGGTCGGCGAGTTGGGCAGTTCGAATCATGGAACGTCATCTCCTTTATGGGGCGCAGAGAGCATAAAAAACGCTCCCGTCCCTGTGGTTTGGGACGAGAGCGCTGAAAACGCTTCGTGGTGCCACCCAAATTCAGGCGCGCAGGCGCCCCTTTGGCCTTCTTGTTGTGCGGGAAGGGGACCGCCCCCGTCTCCGGGGCCGCTGGTGGGACTGTCTTCGCCGGGACCGCACCCTGAAGCCCTCTCAACCATGGGGCCTCTCTCTGTCGGGGGGTGATCCGGTTACTCATGACCCGTCATCACGGAATGGTCATATGGTACACTGTTTTCGAGGAAAGGTCAAGGACAGAATGAGAACACTACATAAAGACTACAAAGTTCAAGATATACAGTATAGCAATCACAGCATTTCCCGCAATAAGAAAAAGGTGATAGCAATCTGCACGGAGTCTATAATCATGCAGTGCAAAGACTAAACCAAAAATCCCCATAGCAATGAAAAGCGCGCTGAGGGGCAACCACACCTGGTCAGACCATGATGCACGTGTCAGTATGGCGTAGACGGTAAAAGCCAATGGGCCATAAAAGCAAAAGGAAGACAATAGGTTCACTCCTTATCTTTATGAAAAGGAAGAAAAGACTTTTTACAGGGCGAAGGGCACCCGGTTGGGGTTCATGACCTCGCGCCAGTCCAGGTCGCCCCGGGCCAGACCGTGGATCAGCAGCTCGGCGGTGGCCACATTGGTGGCCATGGGGACAGAGTGCTGGTCGCACAGGCGGCAGATATACATAATGTCGTCGTCCATGGTGTTGTCCTGGGGGGAGTTGAAGAACAAGACCATATCGATCTCATTATAAATGATGCGCTGGCCGATCTGCTCGATACCGCCGTGCTCGTGGGACAGGAACAGATTGACGTTCAGGCCAGTGGCCTCGGCCACCATACGGCCGGTGGCGTTGGTAGCGCAGACAGTGTGTTTGGCCAAAATGCCGCAGTAGGCGGTGCAGAATTGGACCATCAGCTCCTGCTTTTTGTTGTGACACATGAGCGCAATATTCATGGGGGATTCCTCCTGTCCTGATTGGTTAGGTGATTTCGTGTGGTTTAACGGATGCGCATAATGGGCACGCGCTGCCCCTCCAGCCGGCGGGCGATATTGACGCAGGCGTCGGCAGCTCCGGCGCGGCCGCTGGGGGTCAGGGGCTGACCCAAATTTGCGGAGAGCATGACCCGCGGATCCTCCGGAACTACCCCCAGCAGAGGCAGACCGGCGGCGTCCATGGCGTCGTCTATGGTGGCCTTCAGCTTGCGCAGAAGCTTGGGCTGGATGCGGTTCATCACCAGATGGACCTGCTCCAGGTGGCCCAGCTCCGTTACGGTGCGCTGGGCGTCCCGCAGGGAGGAGGCGTCGTTGGTGGCCACTACGATGGCCCGGTCTGCATAGACGGTAGACAGACGAAAGCCTGTCCCCAGGCCGGCGGGGGAGTCGATGAGCACATATTGATAGTGGGCCCTGGCCTGCTTCATAAGATCGAAGATCTGGCGGGCCCGCAAATCCCCGGGAAGGGTAAGGGGGGCGGTAAGAAGGGACAGTCCGGGCAGATCCGGATGGGTAACGGCGGCGCGCTCTAAGGAGCAGCGGCCCTGGGCCACATCGGTGAAGTCCATCAGGGCCCGGTCGCTTACGCCCAGGGAAATATCCAGATTCCGCAGGCCGATATCCATATCAATGCAAAGCACGCTGCGCCCTCTCCGGGCCAGCGCTGCGGCGATGCCTCCTGTGATGGAGGTTTTACCGGTGCCGCCCTTCCCGGATGTAATGGCGATGACGATGCCCATAGCTGTCCTCCTAAATCCTCACTTTTTAGTGTAACACAAATCCGGACGCCGTCAATGGTTTTTCTTAAAAATCTCACAAGAAAGGGAGATTTTCTTTGTTATATTTGCTGGAAAATTTGAACAGCGGTCACAGCAATGCCATTAAGTTAAGGGCTTTGTCATTGCGAGCCAGTCCGCAGACTGGCGCGGCAATCCGTTTTCTCCGACGTTTTGAATACGGATTCCCGCGGCAGTGACATCGGTCACTGCCTCGGAATGACAGGTTTCTCTTAACTGAATGACATTGCCGGTCACAGGGGCTCCTTTTGGATTTTGGCCCAGCGGCGGGGATAGCCCTTTAAGGTGGGCGCCATTTTCCGGATCGCCACCACGCGGTGGGTCACGTCGCAGCCGGGGATGGGGCAATCGGTGATGTTCTCCAGACGCCCGCCCAACAGCTTGATGGCGTGGGCGGCCCGGTCCAGCTCTTCGCCGCTGTCCACGCTCTTCATGGACAGGAAGGTGCCGCCCACCTTGGCGTAGGGCAGGCACAGCTCGCTCAGCAGGCGAAGATCGGCCACAGCCCGGGCGGTGACAAGGTCGAAGCTGTCACGATACCCCTTTACCAGGGCCTGTTCCTCCGCCCGGGCGTGGAGACAGGTGACGTCCTTCAGGCCCAGCTCCCGGGCCACCTGAGACAGCCAGTTTACCCGCTTGCCCAAGCTGTCAAGCAGCGTCAGCTTTAACTCAGGACACAGGATCTTCAGCACCAAGCCGGGAAAGCCCGCCCCGGTGCCCACATCGATCAGGGACTTTCCCGCGGCCCCTCCGCACAAGGGGAGCAGGGCGGCGCTGTCTAAAAAGTGCAGCCGGGCAATGCCTTCCGGGTCGGTGATGGCGGTGAGGTTCATGACTTTGTTTTGCTCCACCAGAAGCTGGGCGTAGCGGCAGAGCTGGTCGATGGCCTCCGGGGGAGGGGTGATATCCAGCTGGGCCAGACCTTGGGTCAGAATATCCTTCACGGCGTCAACCTCCGAAATTGCTCATTAGTCCCGCCCAGGCCAGAGGGGCGGTAAAAGCTGCCAGACCAAAGCACAGCGCGGCCAGCAGGATGGCCGACAGGGAGCCGGGCTTTCCCGCGGTGCGCCAGCTGACAATGGCCAGAACCCCCAGGCCGATCAGGCCGGGGAGGGCCAGCAGGGGGGCCAGATTGCCCAGAGCGGTGCCGGTATAGAAGATATAGGTGGTCATGCCCAGCAGAATAAAGGCGTACACCAGACCGATCCAGGCCATGGTGCGCTTCACAGGGGAGGAGGGGACGAAGGGCTCCTGCTCCTCCTGCCGGTCCTGACGCTGGTCTTTGTTCTGGGACATCACTGCTTCTCCTTCAGCAGGTCCCGGATCTCGGTGAGCAGCTTCTCCTCGGCAGAGGGCGCGGGGGGAGCGGCGGGGGCCTCTTCCTTCTTCTTGTGGAGCTTATTGATGGCCTTGACCATGCAGAACACGGCGAAGGCGATGATGATGAAGTCCAGCACCACGGCGATGAAGCTGCCGAAGTTCACCGCCACCTCGGCGGCGTCACCCTCGGCGGCCTTCAGCACCCACTTCCAGCCGGAGAAGTCGATGCCGCCGGTGAGCATGGAGATCAGGGGCATGATGATATCGTTCACCAGAGAGGTGGTGATCTTGCCGAAGGCGCCGCCGATGACCACGCCGACGGCCATGTCCAGCACATTGCCCCGCATGGCGAAGGCTTTGAACTCTTCTAAGAATTTTTTCACGAGGGATCATCTCCAAATCATAAGTGTTAAGGGGCAGATTTCCCGGAAAGCAGGCGGGCGCGGACGGCGGCATACAGCCGCTGCCACAGCACACAGGCGCCGATGGTGACGGGATAGACCACCACCATCCGCCCGGCAAACTGGGGGGCTGTCCGGGTCAGACCCAGTCTAGGGGCATAGGTTTGGAACAGAGTGAGTACCAGGCAGTGGTATAGATAGATCAGAAAGCTGGCCCGGTCCACCGCCTGGGCCCAGCGGGGGAGGGGAGAGGGGCAGCTCTGCGCCAGACCGTAGAAGAAGAGAATGGCGCTGATGATGTAAAGGGAGTGGACGATCTCCAGAAAGGGAGCGGACCCCCGTCCGGAGAACGCCATCCAGCTGATCCAGCCGTCCGCCAGGGCGAAGGCGAGAAACAGGGCGGTGATGAGACCGCGATTCTGTTCCAGCAGCTTCAGGAAGTCGGCGTAACGCGCCCCGATGCAGCAGCCGGCCAGGTAATAGAACAGATAGGTGGTGAACACCCGGTCGCCATAGGGAAAGACGGCCCCGGGGATAAACAGCTGAAGCACGGCGTTGAAGTACATACTGCTGACCCAGGTGAGCCCCAGGGCAAAGGGCAGCAGCACCGCCGCCGACCACCGCCGGGCCAGCCAGCGGAACAGGGGGAAGAGCAGGATAAACTGGAACAGGGCAATCAGGAAGTAGAAGGGGGCGGACAGGCTGCCTGTCACCGTATAGCGGGCCAGCTCCCTCCAGGAGAAGGGGAACCACCGCAGCAGAAATACAAAGGTGAAGTAGTAGACCAGCACCGCCAGCAGATAGGGGAGCAGAATGCTCCTGCACCGCCCCCTCCAATAGGAGGCGATGGTCTGGGGCCGGGAGCGGGGCAGAGTGAGCTTCACGCCGCTGAGCAGGAAGAACCCCGGCACGGCCACAAAGGCCAGCCGCTGGGGGATCATCACCAGGGCATATTGCCAGCTGAGCTTGTCCAGCACGGACACGGGTTGAGAGGCGGCATGGATGAACACCACCAGCAGACAAAACCACACATTCAGCCAGGACAACTCAGATTTACGCTTGACAAGAGACACGGGAAGCCTCCTTTCCACAGCACGTCCGCGAAACCCCTTGTGCCCCAAGGGGTTTCAGCCTTCGACCCTTCTGGAGCCGTTTTTGAGAGCAAAAATGATGTCAGATAGGGGAGAGGGGACGCAGAACGGCTCCAGAGAGTTAAAACTATTTGTAATATTTGTTGGAAATATTACAAAATTAAAAATAAGAGGGGGGGCGCAGCGGCAGGGGAGGGGAGAGGGGGAAGATCGGCAGATGCACCCTCATCCGTCATGGCTGCGCCATGCCACCTTCCCCCTGGGAGGGGGAAGGCTTTACCGGTGCGGTTTATAGGCTTCCCCCCTGAGGGGGGAAGCTGTCGAGCAGACTGGGGCCCCCAATGTGACCCAGCGCCAGCGGTCACATTGGGGAGAGGACGAGCAGCGAAGTGAATGAGCCATGGCATTTATGCCGTGGCGAACGAGAAGGTGAATTGCCCCGCAGGGGCAAGAGAGGCTGCCCTGGGGCATACGCAGCTTGCGAGGACGACACTGATGAGGGGGCGCTCTTACGGCGCGCCGGGTCGTCGCGCCCTACGGGGTGTATAAGCGGACGTTACCCGTGGGCGGCCCTATGGGACCGCCCCTGCGGGATGCGTTAGCAGACATTGCCCGCCGTATTTACTTCTTGGGTACCAGGACCTTGGTGCCGCCCATGTAGGACCACAGCACCTCGGGGATGGTGACGGAGCCGTCGGCCTGCAGGTGGTTCTCCAGGAAGGCGATGAGCATACGGGGAGGGGCCACCACGGTGTTGTTCAGGGTGTGGGGCAGGTACATCTTGCCGTCCTCGCCCTTGACGCGGATCTTCAGGCGGCGGGCCTGGGCGTCGCCCAGGTTGGAGCAGGAGCATACCTCGAAGTACTTCTGCTGGCGGGGGCTCCAGGCCTCGATGTCGCAGGACTTCACCTTCAGGTCGGCCAGGTCGCCGGAGCAGCACTCCAGCTGACGGACGGGGATCTCCATGCTGCGGAACAGCTCCACGGAATACTGCCACATCTGCTCATACCACTTCATGGAGTCCTCGGGCTTGCAGACCACGATCATCTCCTGCTTTTCGAACTGGTGGATGCGGTACACGCCGCGCTCCTCGATGCCGTGGGCACCCTTCTCCTTGCGGAAGCAGGGGGAGTAGGAGGTGAGGGTCTGGGGCAGGCTGGCCTCGGGCAGGATCTGGTCGATGAACTTGCCGATCATGGAGTGCTCGCTGGTGCCGATGAGGTACAGGTCCTCGCCCTCGATCTTATACATCATGGCCTCCATATCGGTCTGGCTCATAACGCCCTCCACCACGTTGCCGTGGATCATGAAGGGAGGGATGCAGAAGGTGAAGCCCTTGTTGATCATAAAGTCGCGGGCGTAAGCCAGCACGGCCTCGTGCAGGCGGGCGATGTCGCCCATGAGATAGTAGAAGCCGTTGCCGGACACCCGGCCGGCGGCGTCCATATCCACGCCGTTGAAGGACTCCATGATCTGGGTGTGGTAGGGGATCTCAAAATCGGGCACCACGGGCTCGCCGAAGCGCTGGACCTCTACATTGCAGCTGTCATCGGGGCCGATGGGCACGGAGGGGTCGATGATGTTGGGGATCTGGAGCATGATGTGGCGGATCTTCTCCGCCAGCTCGGCCTCCAGCGCCTCCAGCTCGGCCAGACGGTCGGCGTTGGCCTTTACCTGAGCCTTGGCCTCCTCGGCCTCGGCCAGCTTGGAGGGGTCCTTCTTGGCCTGCCCCATGAGCATGCCCACCTTCTTGGACAGGGTGTTGCGGCTGGCCCGGAGCTCGTTGGCCTCGCTCACCGCGGCGCGGTTGCGGGCGTCCAGCTCCAGCACCTCGTCCACCATGGGCAGCTTGGCGTCCTGGAACTTTTTCTTGATGTTTTCCTTGACGGCTTCGGGGTTCTCCCGGATGAATCGAATATCTAACATGATGAAATCTCCTTTAATGTGAGTTTTGTAAGCAAAGATTTAATACCCGCCCGGCCCACCTCGTCGTCGCAAAGTCCGCTGCGCTCAGGGTGCCCAGGCGTGGGCATCCCTCGCTGCGCTCTCTTGCTCCTCCTCTCCCGACCACGACCACTACGTTGGGTCGTGGTTGGGTTCCCAGGGGCTCCGCCCCTATGACCCCCGGGCGGGCGGATGTCCTCAGCCGCCCGGGAGGCGCACATGGAGCGGCCCCGGCGGGGTGTGTTGGACGGTCCGGCGGGCCGCCGAGGACGGCGGCCCCTACGGGGATCGTGTACATTTTCGGTGTAGGGGCGGATATCATCCGCCCGGCGTTCTATCGTCAGCCCCCTCATCAGTTTCGCTTCGCTCAACAGCTTCCCCCCTGAGGGGGGAAGCCTGTAAAATGTGCTCGCCAAGCCTTCCACCCACAGGGGGGAAGGTGGCATCGCCGCAGGCGATGACGGTGTAGGGGCGGATGTCCTCAGCCGCCCGCCAAGCCGGCGTTTCACGTGAAACCTCGGCGTCGCAAACTACATATCACTTGCTTTCCCACAGGCGGGAAAGCGCGTTCATTCCGTTGCTCCGCCTCTCCGCATCGAACCCACGGCATAGCCGTTGGGCTTCGATGCGGTGTTGGGAGTCACTCATGCAGCACCTTTTGCCGGATCTCGGCGTATCGGTCGGCGGGGGAGAAGCGGCCGTTGTCGGTGACACTCTCCTGGGGCAGATAGGCCGCCAGCCCCTCGGGCATGGTCTGGATCAGCTTGCGGCACAGGGACCATTTGCTTTTTACATAGGCTTCGTCGATCTGCCAGAACCAGTCCAGGGCGGCGGCGGTATTGGCGGCGTCAGACTGGGTGTGGGTCAACTCCTCCTGAGTCAGCAGATGGTTGGCTTCCGTTTCGTTCAGCTGCTGCGTCAGCTCTTCGACCTGGCGCTTCAGCTGCTCATTTTCCTGGATCAGGTTTTCCACAGATTGCATGGCGGATGTGGATTGTTTTTTCAGCGTGTCCACTTCCTGGGCGTTTTGCCGCCGCTCCATGATATAACTCATCCCCATTAGGACAAAGGCGGCGGCGAACAGAACGGCAATATACTGGACCACAGACTGCTGCCGCCGGCGCTGATGGGCCTTGCGTGGAGGCTTGTCCTGGGGAGCGGGGGAGGGGGGAGGTGTTGTACTCATGAGAAATCCCCCCCATCCTGTGAGTATTGCAGCAGGCGCAGCAGAGCATCCAGGTCATCTTCGCTGTAATATTCCAGCTCTACCTTGCCCTTTTTGCCCTTGTGCTGGATATGGACCTTCCGGCCCAGCTGGCTGCCCAGTTTTTTTTCAATGTCTGCCAGATAGATGGCCAGGACGTTGTCCTTCTGGGGCGTTTCTTTCTTTTCTTTTTGCAGGGCTTTCACCAGGGCCTCGGTCTGTCGGACAGACAGGCCCTTCTCCAATACGGCTTTGGCCGCCTGGCGCTGTAAGGTCTGGTTAGGAGCCCCCAGAAGGGCCCGGGCGTGTCCGGCGGACAGGCTGCCGTCCTCTACCAGGGCCATCAGGTCCTCGGGCAGATTCAGCAGCCGCAGGGCGTTGGTCACGGCGGGGCGGGATTTTCCCATGCGCTGGGCCACCTGCTCCTGGGTCAGGCCGTACTCCGTCATCAGGGTTTGATACCCCCGGGCCTCCTCGGCGGGATTCAGGTCCTCACGCTGGAGATTTTCGATCAGACCCAGCTCCATGACCTTCCGGTCGTCCGCTTCAATGATAACGGCGGGGATCTCGTCCAATCCGGCCTGCTTGGCCGCCCGCCACCGGCGCTCGCCGGCAATGATCTGGTAGTAGCCGGAGGACAGCCGCCGCACCGTCAGGGGCTGGATCACCCCATGGATGCGGATCGAGTCGGCCAGCTCGGACAGAGAGTCGGGGTCGAAGCGCTTTCTGGGCTGGTTCAGTCCGGGTTCTACCTGTGAGATAGGCAGAGAAACGGAGCCCTCGCCCTGATTTTGCAGCACAGGGTCGCCCAGCAGCGCGTTCAATCCACGGCCCAGTCCTAATTCTGCTTTCTTTTTGGCCATAGAATAACCTCTTTATTCCTTATTCTCAAAATTATGCTTTGTGGTTGGAAGCAACTTCCTCCGCCAGGGCGGCATAGGCCTCCGCGCCCCGGGAATAGGGGTCGTAGGCGCAGATGGGCTTTCCGTGGCTGGGGGCCTCTGACAGGCGCACATTCCGGGGGATGACCGTGGCGAACACCTGTCCGGGGAAATGGCGCTTGACCTCCTGGGCCACCTGGAGGGAGAGGTTGGTGCGGCTGTCGAACATGGTAAGCAGAACGCCCTCTAAGGCCAGCTGGGGATTCAGTCCCCGCTTGACCAGGCGCACGGTGGCCAACAGGTCGCTCAGCCCCTCCAGAGCATAGTACTCACACTGGACGGGCACCAGCAGGGCCTGGGCGGCGCACAGGGCGTTGACCGTGAGCAGCTCCAGAGAGGGGGGGCAGTCGATAAAGATGAAGTCGTACCGGGGACTGAGGGCGTCCAGCGCTTTTTTCAGCAGGCGCTCCCGGTCCTCTATGCCGATCATCTCGATCCCGGCTCCGGCCAGAGCCTTGTTGGAGGGCAGCACATCCCCATATTTCGTGGAGACGACGGCCTTCTCCGGGTCCGCACCGTTGATGAGAACATCGTACACATTGGGGGAGGCGGTATTTTTGTCCACTCCCATGCCGGAGGTGGCGTTGGCCTGGGGGTCGAAGTCGCATAGAAGGACCTTTTTGCCCAGTGCGGCCAGCGCAGCGGACAGATTGACGGTGGTGGTGGTTTTGCCCACGCCGCCCTTTTGATTGACCACGGCAATGATGCGTGCCATAAAAAGCCTCCTCGTCCCAAGGTAACATAACATTCTGCTGTTCAGCAGAATTTAATTATAACAAGTAAGGCTTTTTATTTCAACCGATTTGGACGTCTTTTTTAAGAAGTATGCAGGGAAACGCGGCCATGTTCCGGAGAAACATGACCGCGTTGTCGTGGAGGCGGATATCCTCCGCCCGCTGTTTTGCAGAATACCTTTGCAAGGATGTGTTTCACGTGAAACATGGATGCGTTTGCCCCAATGCCATTCAGTTAAGGGCTTTGTCATTGCGAGTCAGTCCGCAGACTGGCGCGGCAATCCGTTTTCTCTGACGTTTTGAATACGGATTCCCACGGCAGTGACATCGGTCACTGCCTCGGAATGACAGGTTTCTCTTAACTGAATGACATTGGCGTTTTCCGTCAAGTTTTTCCCGCAGAGAGGAGCGGCCCGATGGCCCGGCTGTCAGGACACCCCCCGGGGAATGGAAATGGTCAGCAGGATGGAATCCTCCCGGTCCTCCCGGCGGCACTGGGCATTGACCCCTGCGGAGCGCATCAGGTCCATGCTGCGGTTCAGGGTGTTGAGGAACAGCCGCACATCCTTCAGCACATAAAGGGGCTTTTTCCGCAGTTTTTTCCCAGGGGGCGAGCACAGCTCCTCCACCAGCGCCTCTGTCTGGGCGACCGTGAGCTGTCCTTCCACGATTTTATCCACCGCCTGTTGAAGAGTATTGGGGTCCTCCAGCCGGAGCAGCGCCCGGGCGTGGCGCTCGGTGAAACCGCCGTCCCGCAGGCGGGAGAGCACCTGTGCGGGCAGCTTTAACAGGCGCAGCTTGTTGGCAATGGCAGATTGACTTTTGCCCACCCGGCGGGCGGCCTCCTCCTGGGAGAGGTGGAAGGTGTCCAACAGCCGGCGCAGCGCCAGCGCCTCCTCCCAAAAGTCCAGATCCTTGCGCTGGATGTTCTCCGTCAGGGCCAGCAGGGAGGTCATCTGGCCGTCCACCTGAATGGGGAGGCAGGGGACCTTGTCCAGTCCGGCCAGACGTGCGGCCCGCAGGCGGCGCTCGCCGGCCACCAGCTCCCAGCCTGCGGTTCCCCGGCGGACGGTCAGGGGCTGGAGCAGCCCCAGGGCCTGAATGGACTGGGCCAGCCCGTCCAGATCCTCCTGCGCAAAGCTCTGGCGGGGCTGGTAGGGGTTGGGCTGGATGGAATCCACCGGGAGGAACAGCACCCGGCTGGAATCCAAAGGACCGCGCTTATACAATGTGGGCATGGACGCACCTCCTGACAGTAATAGGATTCTGATAACCATATTTTACCATAGTATGCGGCATATTCTGTCGAAAGAGATGAGCTGGGAAATTTTATTTCCCTGGACGATTTCCAAGAAAACGATTTAATGTATACACCATGCATAGCCTGCGTCCCACATTCCCCGGGCCGCCCCTATGCCCCCCCCCCGGGCGCATGATATGCGCCCCTACCAAATAGATCCGGAAAGGCAAGGCACACGAGAGGCGCAATGTGAAAAAAGAGGGATCACCTGATTTGACCGGCACGAGCGGCAGCGGGCGGAGAATACAGCGGCCCCAAGTTCACGCCCGCGCCGAACAAATTTAGACCGTTTTCCAAACGTGCGCCCCGGGTCCGGGAAATCATAGGGGGCGGAGCCCCCTGGAACCCAACCACGACCCAACGTAGTACCCGCAAGGGGTACGCCGCATCCGTAAGGCGGCAGAGCCGCTAACGGCTGCGCTGTGGTCGTGGTTGGGAGAGGA
>Ga0129311_1000448_pt1 | contig 36997 bp, 30 predicted proteins | sample Go1ome_FD_94435 | JGI IMG/M metagenome (GOLD analysis project Ga0129311, IMG submission 94435) | Western lowland gorrila individual fecal microbial communities from Wisconsin, USA - Go1022B metagenome | ecosystem: Host-associated > Mammals > Digestive system > Large intestine > Fecal | place...
ATGTGATTAAATGAGTTTAGCAGCGTGAGGCACATCAATATAGCGCGAGCGTGCCTGTAAGGGTATATGCCATGCCTACGAGAAGTGTATAGATAATTGATGTATTCGGCAAATCAGAATTTAGATTATCGGGAGGTTGGGGGATTTGGTAAAATCCCAAAAATATCTTTATTCAAGCAGGAGATTGACAAAATTTGTCGAATATTAAATGTATAAATCCTTTGCAAGAGTATTTTGCAGAGGATTTTTTAGTTTCCATAAAAATTATAAGGGTAAGGGGATGATACTGAAACAAGGAATCGTATATTGTTTACAGATAAGGAAGTCGTTATTTATATGGATTTATGGTATAATTTTGAGAGAAAGGTGAGTTCATGAAGGATTTTAGAAATGCTACCATAAGCAATAATTTTATGTTTCGTCTTGTAATGGAGAAACCGGAGCTTTGCAGACAGCTTTTAGAGCGAATCCTTGATACCCAGATTAGTAAGATAGTTTATCCAGAAGCAGAAAAGAGCCTGGAGGCTCAATTGACTAGCAAAGGAATAAGGCTGGATATATATGTAACTCTTGAGGATGGAACAGTTATTGATGTAGAAATGCAGGCAGCAGATTCCACAAAAGATACCTTGGCAAAGAGAACCAGATATTATCAATCTATATTAGATAATGATGCATTAAAAAAAGGTGAACTGTATAGTAAACTGAGACAAACTATTATTATTTTTATATGCACTTTTGATCCATTTAATAGAAATTTCAGCCGATATACCTTCAGTAGTAGATGTCATGAGGAGTATAAGCTGTCATTGGAGGATGGTGTGTGTAAGATTTTTCTGAATACCTATGGAGATAAACATCGTATTAGCAGGGAATTAGCAAATTTTATGGATTATATGAATGGTAGTGAGCCAAATGACGATTTTACCCGTAGACTTCAGGCGGAAGTAGAATTGCAGCGAGATGACGATGGAAGGAGGATGTTATACATGACTTATAGCCAGACTTTATTGGAAATGGAAGCTAAGGGGATTGAACAAGGTATTAAGCAGGGCTTTAAACAAGGCATTGAACAGGGTATTGAACAGGGTATTGAAGCTGGCATGCTAAAAACTTTAAGGGATTTGGTAAAGGATGGGATGCTTTCTCCTGCTGAGGCAGCCAAAAGAGCAGGCATGTCTATAGAAGAATTTGGCAAGGCTGTTTCTAAATTATGATTACCGTATTGTGACGCACAAAGGTATTTGCCATATCTGTAGGCTTACAATGATATTCTGTCATCAGTCCGACAAATAAAAAATAACCACTAAAAAAGTCGTCTTCATATGGCACAAGACGACTTTTGTTTTAGATTAATTTAGTAATATTACATTGCTGGGCAATGGTTTGAAGTGTTAGCTTGCTAATGCTATCCATTAGACTATAGTGGAAGCTGCCGGGGCCTTGATTTAGATATATATCCTGGATATTTTCTCCGGCAATACCAAGAAGCAGACAGGATAATATGGCAGCTAGGGTATTATTGGTGGCTTGGGAGCTTATGCCATGAACACCGGCGAGGCAGGCTCCTGCTAGTACATTGTTCATACAGCCTGTACCGGTAATGGCTGCCAAGGCATTGCTGCCATTGGCAATAATATAAGCCTCATCAGAGGACACTACCAAATCTATAGGGCCAGTTGCCAAAAGAACTGTATTATATTCCCTAGCCTGCTTTTGGAAAATCCTGGTATATTCCAGAGCATTTTCCCTAGTAACCATTTCCTTTTGCCCAGCCTCTACCCCCATACCAGGAGTGGTAGGCAGGCCCAGCAGGGTTCTAAGCTCAGAAATATTTCCCTTGATAATATCCGGAACAGCAATCTGCAGCAGCTTTTTGGCATATTTTTGACGAAGCTGGCTGCAAGATAGTCCCACTAAATCAAGGACAAAGGGAATCCCCTTATCCTTGGCAACACCAGCAGAAATTTTCATAGAAGCCATACGAGCATCTGTAATATTACCTAGATTTAAGGCCAATCCTTTGGCTATGGCAGTAATTTCTGCCACCTCATCAGGATGTTCTGCCATAATAGGCCTTGCTCCTATAGCCAAAAGAATATTGGCACAGTCGTTGATGGAAATAGGATTGGTAATACAGTGAATCAGGGGAGCCTCCCGCTGAATATAGGTCAGAATCGGCTCCAGCTGAGATAGCAGCTCAGCCTTGGTGGGCTGGCAAATTTTATTTGCGAGATTTTCCATAAACAGCAGCTCCTAACTTCTGTTGAATATTTTGCAGAGAACCATTTCTTTTCATAACACTTAGCAGGACAAAGGCAATGGAGCCGCCAATAAGGGTGCCAGCAATAAAAGATGGCACATAGAACATCCAGGTTAGCCCACTGCGTCCCCAGAGTAATGCCATAACAGGATAAGAAATAATGGCGCCGATAATGCCTGTGCCAATTACCTCTCCCAGACAGGCAAAAATCAATCTTCCCTTAGAGGCTCTGTAAAGTAGGCCTGACAGAGTGGCACCGAAAATCGCTCCTGTGAGAGCCAAAGGAGGAATACCCATAATGGTCATGCGGATAATACCAATCAGCAGAGCACAGATAAAGGCCTCCAAAGGCCCCAGCAGTACTGCACAGGTTATGTTAATCAGATGAGCCATAGGACACATTCCCTCCACCCGAAGGATAGGGGAAATAACAACTCCCAGGGCAATCATCATACCCATAAATACTAACCGCAATAGTTTTGTGTGTGAATTCATAAATAGACACTCCTTTCAATTATATAATATATAGAACATATATCGTTTTTTGTCAAGTCCAGAGCGCAAAGTGGTTTGTATAGCGTATACATGTTCACACAGAACGAACATGAGAAAAACTAGAAAATATTTGCAAAAAAACTTGACTTTAAGGTGGATTTTTTATAGAATATTTTAAGTGAGCCGTGTACAGCCGCTTCCATTAGCCCCGGAGGCAATGACATAGCTTGCGAATAATTCCAAATTTTTACAAATAATCTAGGGAGGGATATATCGCATGAAGACAACGTTTATGGCTAATGCTCAGAATGTAGAGCGTAAGTGGTATGTTGTAGACGCTGAAGGTCAGACTGTAGGTAGATTGGCCGCTGAAGTTGCAAAAGTTCTTCGCGGTAAACATAAACCAACCTTTACTCCGCATGTTGATACTGGCGATTTCGTTATCGTAATCAATGCAGAGAAGGCTGTATTCACTGGTAAGAAATTGATTGACAAGACTTATTTCCGTCATTCCGGCTATAATGGTGGTACCACCTTTACTCCAGCTGGTCAGATGATGGAGAAGTTCCCAACTCGCGTTATTGAGCATGCTGTTCGCGGTATGCTGCCAAAGAACCGTCTTGGTGAGCAGATGTATAGAAAGTTGAATGTATATGCAGGTTCTGAGCATCCACATGCTGCACAGCAGCCAGAGGAGCTCAAGCTCAGCATTCGCTAATACTTGGTAAGGAGGAACATAAAAAATGGCATTAGTTAGCTACTACGGTACTGGCCGCAGAAAGTCTTCCGTTGCTAGAGTTCGTCTGGTTCCAGGTGAAGGCAAGGTGACTATCAATGGTCGCGCAATGGATGAGTATTTCGGCCTCAAGACTCTTGAGCTGATCGTTAGACAGCCTCTGGAGCTTACTGAGACTGTTGACAAGTATGATGTAATCGCAGATGTAAAGGGTGGCGGCGCTTCCGGTCAGGCTGGCGCTATCCGTCATGGTATCACCCGTGCACTGATGGTTCTGGATGGTGAGTTGCGTCCTGCTTTGAAGAAGGCTGGTTTCGTAACTCGTGATCCTCGTGAGAAGGAGCGTCGTAAGTACGGCTTGAAGAAAGCTCGTAAGGCGTCTCAGTTCTCCAAGCGTTAATTTTTATATTATTGCTTGTAAGTCCCTGCAGGATGTCCTGCAGGGATTTTTATTGCCAAGAATCGATATGCTTTGTATAAGAAAATAGACAAATTTTCCTAAAGAAATTGTATTTTTTTCCAAAGCAAAAGAGGATTTTTGCTTTGGATGTAGAAATATAGTGTATATAAGGAATATGTCCTGAAAGTCATCTATGTAGATGACAGGGGTCAGTTCATAATTAATGTTAAGATATAGCTAAATTGTTTTTGGGGAAGATAAACAATGTGAATTCTGGAAGAAAAGGCTATATTCTATGGGAAATTTAAGGAGATGAACACAGTGAAGGGTAGAAGTTTTAGGATGTTGCTATTGGCATTAGCAACTGTATTTATGGTTGCTGGCTGTGGCGGTGACAACAGTGACAAGGTGTCCAATCCAGATGGAGCGGTAGCCTTTGCAATTCATGAGCAGCCAGATGGTATTCCAGAGAAGCTGTTGAATGGTGTAAAGGCCAAATCAGAGTCAGCTGGCTGGCAGTTTATTAATGAGATTGCTGGAGGCAATGCCAATCTTCAGCTGGATCAGGTAAACAAGATGGTGGATGACAAGGTGGCAGCCATTGTGGTGATTGCTCAGAATGGTGACAGTATTGTGCCAGCTGTAAAGCGGGCCAATGAGGCTGGCATTCCTGTTATTGCCACTAACCGTGATATTAATGGCGGTGCTTTCACCAATGTAATAAATAATGAGCGTCAGGCAGGGGAGCTGCAGGCTGATTATATGGCAGCCCATCTGCCTCAGAATGCCAAGGTTGTTTATATCAAGGGTGATATGACCGTCACCGCAGGTGTAGATAGATATGAGGGCTTTAAGGAAACACTCAAAGCCAAGCGTTCCGATGTGGAAATTATAGCTTCCAATAGTACCGGAGATTGGTCAGAGGCTCAGGGCATTAGAGAAATGTCCCTGTGGCTGGGAATGTATCCTCAGATTGATGGTGTTGCCTCTGCTAATGACAATATGGCCATAGGAGCTATTAAGGCTATGAAGGCAGCAGGCCGGTTCAATGACGCCGTTATTGTCTGTGGTGTAGATAGTACCGACGATGCTTTGGCTTCCATTGCAGCTGGGGAAATGAAGCTGAGTGTTAAGCAGGATGCTGACAAGATTGTAGAAACCATTATGGGGCTTTTGCAGCAGGTAAAGCAGGGCCAGTCTCCAGAAAAGGGAAATGTGATGGTACCAATGATTGCCATTACCAAGGATAACTTGGCTCAGTACAAATAAGCAGGAGGAGCTAAAATGAAAAATATTAGTGTAAAAACAAAAATCGTAGCTCTGGCTGCTATTATGCTGGTAATTACCTGTCTGGTAGCCGCAGCCGGGCTTTATTCCAATAACAAATCCAAGCAGGCTGTAGATACTATGTACAATTCCAATATGATGGCTACCCAGTATCTCACCCATGCAGATGCACAGCTGGCTACCGCAAATAAGAATATAGACTCTATTCTTCAGCAGAATTATACAGTGGAGAATAGAAATGTTTTATTAGATGATTTGAGTGACAGAATTGGCAATATTGCCAAGGATATTGCCGAGGTAAAAAATGTAACTACTACCGAAAAGAGCCTTAAGATTATTGAAGGCCTGGAGGGGAAGCTGGCTGAGGCCACGAGCGCCATTCAGGCTGCTAAGAAGCTGGGCACAACTCCAGAGGATAAACAGAAGATATATGCATCTTTGCAGATTGTAGACAGCATTGCTGGAGATTTGGCTACTCTCACCCCAGAGAATGTTTTGCAGGGCAAGCTCTTGTTCCAGGAAAGCAATGAAGCATATAATTTTGCTTTGATTGCCTTTGCCGTAATCATAATTTTAGGTTTGGTAATTGGTATTTCTGCAGCCTATATTATTGCCAAAGGCATTGCCGATCCACTGCGGGATTCCGTAGAGCTTTTGGATGCAGTAGCTGATGGTGATTTGACTAGAGAGGTAGTACCAGAGCTTCTGGATAGACAGGATGAGGTTGGCACTATGGGCCAGGCTCTAAGCAGAATGCAGCAGTCTCTCCGTGAGGTATTGGGCACTGTTAGCCAAGAGGCAGATAATAGCGCCCAGATGGCTGATGAAGTCTTTGAGCTGGTAAGTGCATTGAACAGCAACGCTCAGGATATGTCTGCTGTTACTGAGGAAATGGCCGCCAGCATGGAAGAAACTGCCGCTTCTACCACCAATATTCAGGATTTGAGTCATGGGATTCGCTCTCAGGTTGAGACTGAGGCTGACGAAGCCGCCAAGGGTGCAGAATATAGCAAGACTGTATTTAATCGTGCTGATGTTCTACACAAAGATATGGAGGCTTCCAAAACTGAGGCTCAGAAGGTATATAGCGAAACAAAAGGCTCTCTGGAGAAGGCTATTGAGGCTGCCAAGGTGGCAGATAATATTGCAGAGCTGACTCAGGGAATTACTGATATTGCCGAGCAGACCAATCTGCTGGCTCTTAATGCAGCCATTGAGGCAGCTAGAGCCGGTGAGCATGGTCGCGGCTTTGCTGTAGTAGCTGACGAGGTTCGCAAGCTGGCAGAGCAGTCTCAGTCAACGGCTGGGGAGATTCAGAATCTTACTGGCAGAGTTACCGGAGCGGTACAGAATCTGTCCCGCAGCTCCTTTGATTTGTTGAAGTTCATGGAAGAAAATGTACATCGCAACTATGAAAAGATGACCAAGACTGCCGAACAGTATCGGGAGGATGCGGAGTATTTCAGCGAATTTGCTGGCAAGAGCAATGATTCCTCCAAGTCTATAGCGGAATCTATTCAGACCATGTCCAACAGCATGGAGGAAATTACCAAGGCTACCAATGAAGGAGCTATTGGCAACAACAGCGTAGCAGAGCAGGTTGTATCTGTAGCCGAGAAGGCCAACAGCATCCTGACCAAGGTAAATGTGTCCAAGGATGGTGCAGATAAGCTGAAGCAGCAGCTGTCCAGATTCAAAATTTAATTAACTGGTATTTGAGGGCCATAGCAGTATTATCCACAATGCTGTTATGGCCTTTTTGTTGGGAGAATTTGACATTTCAACTTTTTGTTGACAAAAATTCTCATTGGGGTAAAATTATATAGGAAGTTTTGTAGAAAATTGGAGGCTTTTTTAATGACAAAAATTAATATATTCTCCGGCTTTTTGGGAGCTGGTAAAACTACTTTGATTCAGAAGCTGATAGAGGATGGCTTCAAGGATAAAATCGCGTTGATTGAAAATGAATTTGGTGAAATTGCCATTGACGGCGGCTTTATGAAGGAAGCCGGGGTAGAAATCAAAGAATTGAACTCTGGCTGTATCTGCTGTTCTTTGGTAGGGGATTTTGAGCAGTCCTTGAAGCAGGTTATGGATACCTATCATCCAGAGCGGATTATTATTGAGCCATCTGGCGTAGGCAAGCTGTCTGATGTGAAGAAGGCTGTAGCCACTGTTCTTAGTGATGATGTAGTTATGGATGGCTGTATTGCGGTAGTTCATGCCAAGAAATGCAAGATGTATGCCCGTAACTATGGTGAATTCTTTATTGACCAGATTGCCCATGCAGATTGTGTGGTCCTTAGCCGCAGTCAGGATGTAACTGAAAAGAAGCTGGCGGAAACTATGGAGATTATTCGCAAGTACAATGAGAAAGCTCCAGTAGTAACAACTCCTTGGGAGGAAATCAGCGGTGAGCAGATACTGGGAGCTTTGGCTAATAGCCCATTGCTTTCAGTTGAAGATGTGGCAGAACACCATGAACATGACCACGAGCATGAACATCATCATGAGCACGAGTGCTGCCACCATGACCACCACGAGCATGAGCATCATCATGACCATGAGTGCTGTGACCATGACCACGAGCATCACCATCATGACCATGATGAACATGAACACCATCATCATGAGGATGAGTGCCATGATCCAAATTGCAGCTGTCATGACCACCACCATGATCATGATCATCATCACCATCATGCTGATGATGTATTTGGCAGCTGGGGCATGGAAACCACTCACAAATTCACAGCAGAGGAATTGAAGGAGATTCTGGCTCAGCTGGTAAATGCTGATGAATACGGTGTTGTGCTCCGGGCCAAGGGCATTGTAAAGTCTGTTAATGATGGGGAATGGCTCCATTTCAATTATGTACCTGGTGAAAGCAGTGTAGCCACTGGTGCAGCAGATTATACCGGCCGTTTCTGCGTAATCGGCAGCAAGCTGCAGGAGCATAGCCTGCAGGAGCTGTTTTTGGGAGAGTAAGATATGAGCGATAAGCAAAATGTACCTGTATATTATTTCATGGGCTTGCTGGAAAGCGGCAAAACCAGTGTAATTATTGACTTTCTTCAGAATAATCAGTTTGGCAAGGCAGAATGCAATCTGATTATTCTAGGTGAGGAAGGCGAGGAAGAAATTGATGAGGAGCTTCTGGAGCAGAGCCACGCCAAGATTGTTACAGTGGAGGATGTGGAGGAGCTGACACCGGAGTTTTATCAGGAGCTTCAGGACAAATATCATCCTAGCAGTATTCTTTTTGAGGCCAATGGTATGTGGAATGCCGGGGATTATATGAATATTACTTTGCCAAAGGAATGGTTTGATTTCCAGAATATCGGCATGGTCAATGCAGAAACCTTTGAGGTATATCAGAAGAATATGAAGGACAAATTTGTGGATTTGTTCCGCTACTGTGAGCTGATTATCTTCAATCGCTGCGACCATAATACCCGCCAGCAGGATATCCGTCGTAATGTACGGGTGGTAAATCGTCGGGCCAATGTTATTTTCGAGTCTGAATTGTCTGATTTTGTGGAGGAAGAGCCAGAGCTGCCATTTGATGTATCCAAGGATACGATTGATTTGGACTTTGATGATTATGGTGCTTGGTATGTGGATTTGCAGGATCATCCAGAGAATTATGACAAGAAAAAAATGATTTTTGATGGATATATTTGTTCTGCTGAAAAGAACCGCAAGGTACATTATGGCGTAGGCAGAGTAGGTATGGCCTGCTGTGCTGAGGATATGATGTTCCTGGGAATTACTGGCAGCGGGGCAGCCTTCCATCAGTTGAATGCCAAGGAAAATCAGCGGAAATGGGGCCAGATAACCGGCACTGTTCACTGCAAGCAGGATGCCAATGGCGAGGTGGTAAACCTTTCCTTCAAAGTGGAGGATTTCAAGGAAAAGGCTAAGCCAGAGGATACCGTAGTATATTTTAATTAAGAGCAGAATAGGAAATGGGAACTGTATTGGGAAACTGATATGGTTCCTATTTTTAGTATATTCTTTGGAGGCAAATATGCCATTAAAGGAAAAGATTATTGAAAAAGTAGAAAATGAGGCTGGGGAGTGGCCTTATCTTCAGGAATTACCCCAGGAGCTTCATACTATGAAATTCCAGCGGCTGTATCAGGAAAATGATGATATGTACGAATTGTTTTCCTATAGTAATGAGGAACGGCATTTGGGGATTTGTGCTTATTTTCATCAGGAAACTGAGGAATACAAGGTGCGGGTATGGATAGGCTTGACGGAGTTTTGCCTTATGGAGTTTATTACCGCCAGCTTTGAAGTATTTGAGCAGCATCTAAGGCATTATCTGGAAGGGGCTATCCATGATTTGGTGGTTTACAATCCAGATAATATGAGCTATGTCACCAAGGAAATGGAGATTACAGCTTGGGATTATACCAATATATTGCCAGAAACATTGGAGGGGTTTCAGCTGTTTATTAAGCCATCTGCGCCAGTAAGGGTGCTGAATGGTTCCTATATTGTTTTTGACTATACAGATTTTGCTATTGAAAGCAATTTTATTATCTACTACAACGAATTTCGCTGTGAGTTTTTTGGGGAGGCCAGAATCAGGAATATTCCAGAGATGAATTATATTTTTGATTCTCCCGATATACTCCATTTAGAAGAAAAGCTTCACCAGCATTTGGTTCCCAGATTGCAGGAAATCCGCCAGCGAGCAGAGAGCGAAGATTGATACGAAAAAAAGTATACAAAAAACTTTGCAAAAAAAGAGGATTTTTTTACAAAGTGTAGAATGAAAAATGTAGGAGAATGTAATTATTTGTTGAACAGCCAAATAATTTGCAGATAGATGTTTTTCAGTTGCAAAGGAGTTGATAAATTATGACCAAGGAAAATGCAATCAAGTACGGGGAAATTATTTCCAAGTGCTGGGAGGACGAGGTTTACAGGGAGGAATTTATTAGGGATCCTGAGTCAGTGATGCTAGAAAAGGGTATTGAACTGGAAGAGGGGATTACCTACAAGGTTATTCAGGCCCCAAAATTGGTAGAGTATTTTGTTCTGCCTTATGAAAATATAAGGGAGCCTATACAGAATTTTGCTAAATTTTTGCTAAACAAAGCTGAGCAGAGCGATAAGATTGTGCCAGAAGGTTTTGAATACCGTATTATCCAGAATACTGAGGATGTACATTATTTGATTCTGCCAGCTTCGCCCAAAACCTTAACGGCTGCCGAACTGGCTCAGATTTCTGGAGCAGATTCAACTACTACAGCTACTAATGTGGTAGCCCAAGCTGAAGCAGTCGCACAGGTAGTTGCTGCCGTAGAGGTAGTAGCGGCAGAGGCCACTGTTGCCGCTAGCTCAATTGCTGTAGGGGCAGAAGTATCTGTTTTGGTGGTAGGTGCTGTTGTTTTAATCTAACAAGCTATGGGAATATTCGATTAAATTTATTGGGAGTATACAGATAAGGAGGAGCTATTATGATTGATGTGTGCTTGGTAGAAGTACCCTATTCTTCTTTTGCTTCTCCTGTATTTTCCCTTAGCTTGTTGAAAGGCGCCCTACATGGCTCTGGCCTTGAAAGCCAGGTAGTTTATGGCAATATGCTATTTTGCCGCAAGGTAGGATTGGATCATTATCTATATGGTTTATCTATGACGCCTCAAGAGCTTATGTTTGGGGATATGGTTTTTGCAGATTATGCTCATGGAAAGCCCTTAAACAAATCCAAGCTTAGCTCATTGCTGCAGCAGCAGGGATTTGGGGAGCGAGGTGTTAGGGCAATTTATGAAGAGATAGAGTATCAAGCCAGCCAGGCTGCCACCTTTATTCAGGAATTGGGAGAAATGATTCTGTCTAAAAAGCCTAGAATCGTGGCCATGGCTAATATGTTTTTTCAGACCAATGCCTGTTTGGCTTTGGCAAGGTATTTGAAAGAAAAAAGGCCTGAGCTTTGGCTGGTACTGGGAGGAGCTAACTGTATTGGCTCTGCTGGCTGGGCCTTGGTAAGGGATTTTCCTCAGTTGGATGTGGTTTTTTCTGGGGAGGCAGATAGCTGTTTTGCCAAGCTTTGCCATGAGTTAATAAATAAAGGAATAACTGACCAGCTGCCCTACGGAGCCTTGACTAGAGAAATGGCTTTGCCAGCCAATCTGGCATATGATGCTTATCCAGTGGCTGAAACAGCCAATCTGGATACAATGCCTTATCCAGACTATGATGATTACATTGCTGCCCTAGAAGAATATGGCTATGGGCAGGAAGTTCATATGAGTTTATTTACGGAATTTTCTCGAGGGTGTTGGTGGAATGCTGTTAAGGGATGTACCTTTTGTGGTTTAAATCCTTTGAATAATGGCTATAGAACCAAGTCCAAGGAACGAATTTTGGCAGAGCTGGACTATCTTAGCCATCGCTATCATTCTAAGAGATTTCAGCTAACAGATAATATTTTAGGTAAAGAGCATTTTGAGCAGTTGCTGCCCTTGTTAGCCAAGGAAGAAAAGGGTTATGTATTCTTTGGGGAAATCAAATCCAATATTAATCGTCAACAGCTTAAGCTGCTGAGGCAGGCAGGCTTTTATTTTGTTCAGCCAGGCATCGAAAGCCTGCAGGATGATTTGCTATCCCTGATGAATAAAGGGAATCGAGGTATTCGACATGTGGAATTGTTGAAAAACGCCAAAGAAACAGGTGTGGGCTTGATTTGGCATCTTCTCCACGGCTTTCCCGGTGAAACAGCAGCTTCCTATAAGGAAACAGCGAAAACTGTCAAAAAAATAGGCCATCTATTGCCACCTCAGCAATGTTCCCCCTTGATGTTTGTCCGCTATAGTTATTATTGGCAGAATCCTGAAAAATATAATCTGCAGCTGGTGCCGGTTCCTGGCTATGCTGTGGCCTTTCCTGAGCTTCATGATTACATAAGAGATGCTGCCTTTATGTTTCATCATCAGGCAGGGGGAAGCAATAGTGATTATGCTGTGACACAGAAAAAAATTGCTCCCGTGATTAAGGAGTTAGCAGAGAGTGTGGCCCAGTGGCACCAAGACTATATTAACAGGAGGCCTCAGCGTTTTGAATATACCTTGCAGGATAATGTTCTGGAACTTTTGGATCTAAGACAGGGGGCAAAGCATTTTCTTCAGACACTAGTTGGGGTAAAGAAGGATATATGTCTGGCTGCGGACAGGGTTATTACCAGAGCCAGACTTTTGGAAGAGGTAGGGGAAAGCAGTGACAGAGAGGCAGTGGTCAAGGCCTTGGAAGAACTAATAGAGGACAATGTGATTCTGGCTATGGGACAGGATTTGCTGTTTTTGGCCGTGGATGGTCAGGCAACGGTTCCCCTTGATTCTGAATCCAGAGGCATTGGTTCCTACAAATCACTGTCAAGGTATACATAAGGGATGTGAGACGAATGGCAGAACAAAGGGATGTAGTATTGGTTTATCTACCTGTGGCACAGGTGAATTTTCCTGCTATGGCCTTGAGTCTATTTAAGGCATTGTTGAAAAATCAAGGCATAAGCTCAGTAGTGGACTATGCCAATATGTATTTTTATCAGCAGATAGGCAAAGAGAAATACGGCCTTATTAATGGTGCTCATTATGCTACCATGCTGGGAGAATGCGTTTTTCAGCCAGCGGCCTTTCCTGACAAATCCATAGACTGGGATGATTATTATCATTATATTTTAGCTAATCCAACTATTGCCGAAGGCAGATATCTCCCAAAAGAAGAATTGCTGGAATGTCAGCAGGCAGCTATAGATTTTATTGAGGAAACAGCAGAGAGAATCATGTCTTTCAGCCCCAAAATTGTAGCTATAGGCACCATGTTTCAGCAGAATAATGCCCTGTTTGCTTTGGTTAAGGCTTTGCGCCGCTGTTCTTCAGAATTAGTAATTCTTGTAGGAGGCTGCAATTGCTATGATACAGCTGGTAGAGCATTAATAAAATCCTTCCCGGAAATTGATTATATCTTTCAGGGGGAAGCAGATGAAATTATGGCAGATTTTTGTCAGTCTCTTTTGGTGGGAGAAAGACCTCATGGCAGGCAGCTGCCCTATGGCATTATTGATAAATACAGTGATTTTGATGTGCCTGTGCATCGCTTAACCAAGGATTTGGATAAGCTGCCCTATCCTGATTATGATGATTATTTATCTACTCAGAAGCAGCTTGACATTGTATTTGTAGGGGATCCAGCACTGCATATAGAAGGTTCCCGAGGCTGCTGGTGGGGACAAAAGCATCAATGTACCTTTTGCGGTCTTAATGGCTGCGGTATAGTCTATCGCCAGAAATCTACCCAGCGGCTGGTGGCAGAAATGAAATATTTATTGGAACGCTATGGTATTAAATATTTGTTTTTTACAGACAGTATTCTTAGCTATAAGCATATGAAGGAATTGCCTGGAGCTATGGTAGAAGCTCAGATCCCCCCAGCCAAATATTTTACGGAAATCAAGTCAGCAGCTACCCTAGAGGAAATAAGGGCCTTGGCCAAGGCTGGCTTTTGCTATTTTCAGCCTGGTATTGAAAGCCTTAATGATCATGTACTCTCTTTGATGCATAAGGGTTGTCGAGCTATTAAGCAGATAGAAACCATGAAGAATTATCGCCGCTGCCGAGTATGGTTTACTTGGAATCTGCTTTGTGGTTTTCCTGGGGAAAAAAATGAGGATTACGAAGCTATGGCAGAAATTCTGCCTCTCATCAGCCATTTAGAAGCTCCTAAGGCTTTTTTTAATATTGCCTACCATAAAAGCAGTATTTATGAAAGAAACAGAGCTGAATACGGTTTGCAGCTGGAGCCTCTCCATACTTATCAATATGTATATCCTTTGGGACAGGATTTTATCAATGATGTGGCCTATGTATATCAACAGGTAGATGACGAGGCACGCTATCTTGAGGAGGCTGTGGCTAGACGTGGATCGGCTTACGCAAAATTGGCAGATATGGTAAGAAAGTGGGAAGAATCTATGGTGAATCCAGATCGGCTGGATATGTCCTGTCGTCCAGATGGCACTATTGAAATTATGGATTTCCGCCCTTGCAGTACAAAAATGTTTCATACATTGCAGGGCCTTACGGCAGAGGTTTATCGACAAACAGAGCAGGTTATAGAAGGCAGTAAATTATTGGGCAAATTGCAGAATATGGGCTATGAGGCTGAAGATATTGCAAAGTCTATAGAGGTCTTGCTGTCAGATAGGCTGCTTTTGCAGATAGGCAGGGAGTATCTGGCCCTGGCTATAGAGGAGGAAGATTAAATGGGTGAAATACAGTATTTTTTCGGCGAAGAACAGCCTGACAAGGACTATATACAGGAGGTAGCCCATATTAAGCGTTTACTGGAGTTCTGTACCATGGTGCCAGGGTTTCAGCAGCATTTCATGGAGAATCCCAAGGCAGCTTTGGCAGAAGCAGGTCTTTCCATAGCCACTCCAGAGGAAATGGCCTATCTGCTGGATGAGGCTTCGGCCCAGGCTTATTTGGCTATGGCAGAAGCTAAACGACCTTTGTCTGTAAGGCGGTATAAGGCTTTTGTCAAGGAAAAAATCCAGCAACGGGAGAAATTGCAAAAACAGGTTTGTGTGCCTAAACATAAGGACTTTGCTATCTGGCGGCAGCGACAGGTAAACCGCTGTTGGGGTGAACTGGGTACGCGAAATCTTTCTTTGATTCATACACCTTTGATTTTTGAGCTAAGCAAGGGCTGTTCCGTAGGCTGTCCTTTCTGCGGGGTAGCCGCGGAAAAACTGCAGAAGGTGGCTAGGTATGAAGATTGCAAGGAACTTTGGCAGGGCATTCTAACCTATACCGCTGAAATACTGGGCAAAGCTGCTGCAGGCAGCGGCACCTGTTATTATGCCTGTGAGCCTTTGGACAATCCAGATTATCTTAGTTTTTCCGATGATTTTCTGCAAGTTTACGGGCAGATACCGCAGATTACCACTGCTGCTGCTGGCCGCAATATAGAGAATACAAGAAGGATTATGGCTCATGTTCTGGGGCAAAAGAAGCATGTTCATAGATTTTCTATTTTGAGTTTGGATATTCTCAAAAAGATTTTTGCCGCCTTTACTCCAGAGGAATTGATATATGTGGAGCTTCTGCCTCAATTTCCAGAAGCACCGGCCTGCCATTTTGCCAAGACGGGACGAGCTAGAGAATACAGCCATCAGGACAAGGTGATGGAGGAGGAGGCAGGCACTATTTCCTGCATTTCTGGTTTTGTGGTTAATATGGCAGAGCAAAGCCTTCGCTTGGTAACACCCTGTCTTTCTACAGCCAAGGAACCTACAGGAGAAAGAATCCTAGCCAAGGCTTATTTTGCTGATGTGGCGGATTTTCAGGCAAAATTTGCTGCCATGCTCAAAACATATATGCCAGAAGAATTGGATAATAATCAAGTGCTCAGATTGCGGCCAACTCTGCAATTTGAATTAATCAACAAGGGCATAACCTACAGCCATAATCTACAGAAGTTTAAGCTTTCTTTGTTGGACGGAGAGGGAGAGCAGCCAGGCCTGCATCAGCAGATTTATAAGCAGTTAGTGCCAGGCACCCAGACAGGCTATGAGATAATCAGCAATCTCATGGATGTAGGCTATGCTCCAGCCAATGTTATTCGGGGGCTAAAGGAGTTTTACAATGCAGGAATTTTATTGGAAAAATACGAAATAGGTGACTGATGTGGAACACGAAAAAAAGCTGAAATTCTTTTTTGTTGCCATTATTCTGGTGGTGGTTCTGCTGACTATTTTTGGTATTATGATTAATGTTATCAGCAATCGACATATTGCCCAAAAGCTGGCAGAGGATCATGATACCCTTAAAGGTGCTTATGCAGAATATAGAGAAATCAACAGTATGGCAGACAATGTGAATATGGCAGCCTCCATGCCCTGGTCAGTAGATGTGCAAAGCCAGATAGATGGCACGGTGGCCCATATGCTGGTTAAGCACGGAGATATTGTGAAGGCGGGGGATATCCTTTGCTATGTGGAAAACAAGAATCTGGAAATCAGTGTAGCTGGAGCTGAGGCAGATATTTCCGAAGCTAAAATCAATCTGCGGAATCTGGAATTAAATGTAAATAGAAATACTCAACTGCTGGCCCAGGAGGCTGTATCTCAGGCAGAGTATGATACCTCTGTAGCCCAAAGGGATGCCATGCAGGATCATATTGCCAGTTTGGAAACAAAAAAAGCCGGCCTGCAGGAACAGCAGAACAAGCTGGTGGTTAGAGCGCCTCAGGATGGGGTAGTGATTAGGATTTATACCAAGGAAGGAACCTATCTGTCACCGGGGAGAGCCATTCTACTGTTGGGTAAAACTGACAATTTACAGGTGAGATTTGGCCTTAGCCTGGAGCAGGCACAAAGGCTGCTGCATCATGGAGCCAAGGAGCTAACCATGGAAATACCTGATGAGCTTTTAAGCTATCGTATATATCCTGTAGACAAGAACTATGCCAAGGAACAGGCTCACAATGTTTTTTCCATAAAGAATTTGCGCCTGACACCGGATTTGGACAGCGGTGCTTCCAGCTATACTCTTTATGGAGAAGTGGAAAACGGGGGACAGTATTTGGAACCTACCACATATAACAAGGTAAAGCTGTACTCTTCCTCCACCCATGAGGTTTTGTCTGTGCCTAGGGAGGCAGTGAAAAAGGCTGAGGATAACCAGGGGGATTGTGTATATCTGCTAGATGATAACAACCGTGTAATTATACGGAAGGTGGTCTGCGGTATAAAAAATGAAAATTATGTAGAAATTATCGATGGTTTGCAGAAGGGAGACAGAGTTTTGCTTACAACCCGGAGCTTTATCCAGGAAGGGGTACAGGTAAAGCTTTCTATGGAGGACTAATAATGGATACAAAGCTGTTTCAGGAAAAATCCCTAGCCAAGTTAAAAAAGCCAGAGGAAGATGACAAATTGTTTCGGGTGGTGCCATCCTTAGGCTGGGTGGGCCTGGCCACGGTGATGATTGTTATCTTTTCCATCCTTATCTGGTCCTTCTTTGGCATTATGGCCGATAAGGTGGCAGGCTATGGCATTATTTTGGACAAGGAAGGAATCAATTCCGTTTCCACTATGGCCAGCGGTCGGATAGTACAACAAAATTATAGTCTGGGGGACAGGGTTCAGGAAGGAGATATTCTGGCCTACATAGAGCAGGGCAAGGAGGAACAACAGCTGATGTATCAGCTAGAGGTAGCCGCAGACAGCACCAGCCAGTCGGAAATGAAGCGGCAGGTGGCAGAGCTTTCTTCTATGAAGAAAGGGCGGAATACGGATGGACAGCTGCGAAGTCCCTATACAGGGGTAGTGGTAAATGTCCGGGCGGATGAAGGGGATGTGGTTAGTGTTGGCACCCCTATTTATGATATTCGCCGAGATGATGCCTTTAGCAATCTTATTGCTATGGTTTATGTTTCCTCCTTTGATGGAGCCAGAATAAAGCCGGGCACTATTATGGAACTGAATCCATACCGGGATGAGGAAGCTGAACGGGGGGAACTTCTAGGCAAGGTAGTACGGGTGTCTCAGGTGCCTGTAGGCTCAGATAGAATAAATTACTGGACTGGCAACAAGGAATTTGCTTCCATGGTTGTGAATAAGCTGGGAGGCTCTGCCGTAGAAGTCAAAGTAGAGCTTATTGATGATGATGAATCCAAATCTGGTTATTTGTGGAATAATGTCCTAGGGGGAGATGAGGAAGTCCAGGTAGGCATGGTGTGCAGTGCCAGTGCAGTGGTAAAACGGGAGGCACCTGTGGTAAAGGCCTTTGCCAAGCTTTCTCAGTGGGTACGGAGTGATTGATATGAAAAAGAAAATAATCCGCACCCCATTGATGCTGCAAATGGAAGCCAGCGAATGCGGTGCGGCTGCCCTAGGCATAGTTCTAGGCTATTACGGAGGCTACAAGCCATTGGATGAATTGCGGCAGATTTGCAATATAACCCGTAATGGCAGCAATGCAGCCTATGTATTGATGGGAGCTGAAAGCCTAGGTCTGCAAGGTACTGGTTTTACCTATAGCCCTGAGGAGCTGGTCAAGCAAAAGGCACCCATAATTCTCCATTGGGGCTTTAATCATTTTCTGGTTTTTGAGGGCTATGATGAGGTGAAAAAGCAGGTTTACCTTAATGATCCCGCTAGAGGGCATCGCAAGGTAGATTGGCAGGAGTTTGAGGAAAACTACACTGGTATAGCCTTGGTCTTGCGCCCTGGAGAGAATTTTCAAAAGCAGCAGAGGCCTCCGGGAGCTTGGCGTATTTTGCTTAAGGAATTGCTGCTGGAAAAAAAGGCCCTTTATTTTGTGTTGAGTCTAGGGCTGTGTCTTTCCATTGTAAATATTTATGTGCCTATGATTACCCAGGTTTTTATGGATGATGTGCTTACCATGAAACACAGGCCCTGGCTATTTGAAATTATGCTGGGCATGACAATTGCTTGGTTTTTGCAAATGATTTTGCATTTCTTCCGCAGCTGGTGCCTGCTTAGGTGGCAAGGTTCCTTGGCCCTGCGTATGTGTTCCAGGTTCTTTGAGCATGTTTTGAGACTGCCTATAGATTTTTTTCAGCAGCGGTTTACGGGAGATATTGTATCCAGACTTCGTCTAGGGGAGGAAATCACTACCTTTGTCACAGGCCCCTTTGCCCAGGTTGCCCTGGATTTTCTGGTAGCTATGTTGTATCTTGTGCTGTTGATAATTTATGATCCCCTCCTTACTGCTTTTGGCGTGGTATTTACCTGTGGCAATTTGGTTTTGACTTATTTTGTTTATCAATGGCTGAAGGAACAACAGGTGAGAATTCAGATGGAAGCAGGCCGTATGAGTGGCTTGGCGGCAGTAGGTATTGCCTCTATAGAATCATTAAAGGCCAATGGTATAGAAAATGATTTCTTTGTTAAGTGGGTTAATAAAAATGCCCGCTATTTGGATATGCTGCAGCATCAGGAATATATTGCCCAGTTTGTGTCCTTTATCCCCAGTGTGCTGGCTGGTGTCAACAGTGCCCTTATTATGATGCTGGGGGGCTTTGAAATTATGGACGGGGTTATGACGGTAGGTATCTTTGTAGCCTTTCAGAACCTTATGTCCAATTTTCAGCAACCGGTAGGCAAAATTGCCGCCATGCTGCAAAATATTCAGCAGACGGAAGCTCAGATTTTGAAATTGGAGGATATTAGCAGATATACAGCCCTGCCGGAGAAAAAACTAGATACCTCTATGCCTAGCCGTTTGAAAGGCCATGTAGAAATGCGCAATGTAAGCTACGCCTATGGCAGAGTCGGGAAGCCCTTGATTAAAAGGCTGAATTTTGAGATTAAGCCCGGACGCCGTTTAGCCATTGTAGGCAAATCCGGCAGTGGCAAATCTACGACAGCCAAGCTTGTTAGTGGCCTGTGTCAGCCTTGGCTGGGAGAGATATATTATGACGGTATACCTTTGGGAGAGATAAATCAGGATATTCTGGCCAATTCCATGTCGGTGGTGGAACAGAATCCTGTATTGTTGGAGGGCACTGTAGCAGAAAATATCTCCCTCTTTGATGCAAATATCAGTCGGCAGGAAATTATACAGGCAGCTAAGGATGCCTGTATTCACGAGGAGATTGCTGTTTTGCGAGGTGGCTATGATTTTATGGTAGCAGAGGGAGGAGCTAATTTTAGCGGTGGACAGCGCCAGCGTTTGGAAATCGCCAGAGCCTTGGCTACCAATCCCAGCTTTTTGGTCTTTGATGAAGCTACAGCGGAATTAGATGCGGTTACAGAAAAGAAGATTATGGATAATATTCGTCGCCGGGGCTGCAGTTGTCTGATTGTGGCTCACCGCTTGTCTACCATTAGGGATTGTGATGAGATTATTGTTTTGAGTAATGGTCGGGTAGTGGAGCGAGGCAATCACGATAGTCTAATGGCCAAGGATGGACATTATAAGAAACTGCTTATGGAGCAATAGGAGGTGGCAGAATGCAGGAAATGCTCAAGCCTGGCCAATGGTACTGGGTGCCTGGCGGGGAGGATAGATACATTGGTATATTATCTGGACGGGCGGAATTATATATAGTCAAGAAGAAGGATGATACGGATATTTCCCGCAGTTTTTTGCTACCTCTCTCTAAGGGACAGGCTGTGCCCTGTGGAGGAGCTAGGGATGGGATGGGCTTTTTGGTGATTGCTGTGGAGGATGTAGCTCTGGAGCAGTTATCCTATGAGGAAATGGTGGCAGGAAATTATGCTGTGGCCTTGGCAAATCCTGAGGCAGAGTATGAAAAATATGAAGCAGAGCTTCTAGCTCAGCAAAAGCTCTACGATCAGCGACTGTCTCACAAGCAGGTTAGACGGAAGGCGTTGCGCCGCAGTGCCTACAACGGTCTGTTACAGACACTTCTCAGTAGTTGGGATGACTGTGTAGATACAGATATTGCCGGAGAAAGGCCTGTGATTACAGCACTGAAGTTTGTGGCACAGCATATGGGCATCAAGAGGCAGAGGATAGTTGCCTATCAGGAACGTTTTAAAAAAGACGATGATGATAGAAAAATCATAGATTATATTTTGAATAACACGGAATTGTTCGGCCGTCGAGTGACTTTAGAGCCGGATTGGGAAAAGTCTGATCAGGGCACTTTGCTGGTTTTTATGGATGGTGTTCCTATGGCCTGTTTGCCAGTAAGTCCTGAAGCCTATGAAATATATGATATTAATCAGGGGAGGCACTACAAGGTAACGGCGGAAATCGCCAGCCACATAGGGGAGGAGGCCTATTGCTTTTTTCGTCAGATGCCGGATAATGTGGATTCCCTATGGCAATGGTTCCGCTGGGCAGCTGGTATCTGCTGGGCACAGGATTATGAAATTTTGGCATTTTGCTGTATTTTGCTTGGTCTGCTGCCCTTGGCTACACCATTGATTACCCAGACTGTATTTAATGATATTATTCCCTCCTATGATCGTCAGGCCTTGGTAATGGTTATTCAGGTTATGCTGGTAACAGCCATGGCTGCCAGCGTGATTACCCTTATGCGGAGTATTTGCTTAATTAGAATGAAATATCACATTCGCTGGGCGGCAGAGCCGGCTCTTTGGATTAAGCTGTTAGGGTTGCCTATAGATTTTTTTCGCCAATACAATGTAGGTGTGTTGACTGCAAGGATGCAGGGCATAGCCAGTATATCTACCAAATTTTCCAGTGTTATTACCAATGGTGTTCTAAATGGCATTTTCGGTGTCTTTAATGTTGTGCTTATGTTTTGGTACAGCCCCAAGCTGGCCCTTTTGAGCTGTTTTATTTGGCTGGTTTTTGGCTTGATTTCCTTCGGGCTTTCCTACTGGCTGCGCAAATATCAAAGACGGCAGGTAGTGGCTGCTACCGGGGTATCAGGTATATTGGTGCAGATTATAGACGGACTGAATAAATTTCGCTTGGGAGGTGCTGAAACTAGAGCCTTCTATATGTGGAGTGAAAGGTTTGCTCAGGAGTGGCAGTGGAAACGAAAGATTGCCTGGCTGCAGAATTTCTTGAATCTGGTGAACATAGCCCAGCCTATGGTGCTGAATTTCTTTGTTTTCTATCTGATTATGACTATCTTTGATGATGCAGTGAAAAATCGGGAAGCCTTGATGAATCAGGCAGATTTCCTTAGCTTCTATGCAGCTATGGGTGGTTTTGGGGCAGCAGCGGCGGGATTTATGAGCAGCTGCAGCAGTATTATGGATATGATGACGGATTTGGAGTTGATTCGTCCTGTATTGCAGGCTCCGGACGAAAATGGTTTTCGGAAGCCCTCTGCTGGTGAGCTTAAGGGAGAAATAGATTTAACAGATGTGTCCTTTCGCTATAAGCCAGATTTGCCTCTAGCCCTGAAACAGATAAATCTACATATTGAGCCAGGCAGCTTTGTAGCACTGGTAGGCAGCTCCGGCTGTGGCAAATCTACCCTGGTGCGTATTCTGCTGGGATTAGAACGGCCAGAACGAGGGTTGGTGCAGTATGATGGGCAGGATTTGAATAGCCTTGATGTGGCCTCGGTGAGACGACAGATGGGCGTGGTTATGCAGCAAGGACGGATTATGGCAGGAAATATTCTCAGCAATATTATTGGCTCCTTGCCCCTTACCATAGATGATGCTTGGCAGGCGGCAGAAATGGTAGGTCTAGCAGAGGATATCCGCCATATGCCTATGGGGATGCACACCATAATTAGTGAAAATGGCACGAATATATCTGGGGGACAGAAACAGCGTATTCTGGTAGCCCGCTCCTTGGTAGGCAAGGCCAAAATCCTTATTTTTGATGAGGCTACCCGCTCTATGGATAATGTAACTCAGGGAATTGTTTCCCGCACCATGGAGGGATTATCTGCCACACGGATTGTTGTAGCCCATCGGCTGAGTACCATTCGCAAGGCAGATAAAATTGTCGTTTTAGACAAAGGCGCCATTGTGGACCAAGGGACCTTTGATGAATTGCGGCAAAGCTGCCAGCTCTTTGGGGAATTAGTCCGTCGGCAGGAAATATAACGAGGTATTTGTGGTTTTCCAAGGGGCTATTGGTTTCCATGATTTTTATGCTATAATGACAATGAGAGATTTTGTATAATTCTTTGCATTGCTTGTATATAGAGGGGGGAGGCACTATGGATAAAGGTTTTGCTTATAATGAATATGTTGAAAAATATATTGATGCATTGAAGAAAATTTATGGCAAGGCCATGAAGGTTGTGCTTTTGTATGGCTCTTATGCACGTGGAGATTATAACGAGAAATCAGATGTAGATATAATGATTTTGGTTGATATGCCAGATAGTGTTATCAATCAGTTTTTTGCTCAGACAGCAGATATGACCTATGATTTTAATATGGACAATCATGTAGAATTTTCGCCAGCAGTAAAAAATATTAAGCAATTTTATAAATGGGTAGAAGTTAATCCCTTCTATAAAAATGTAAAAAAAGAGGGGCGTGTTTTATATGAAGCTGCTTGATGATAAGGGCGATATTGCAGATTTGGTAAAATACAGGTTGGATGTGGCCAAGCAGGATTTGGCAGATGCTAGATTACTTTTTGAGCATAATTCGCTGTTAAGTGCCAACAATCGTATATATTATGCTGTGTTTCATGCTATAAATGCTGTTCATGCATTAGATGGTAATGGCTATAAAAGACATAAGGATGCCATTGCCAAATTTAATGAAAATTATGTAGCAACAGGTATTTTTCCTAGAGAATATGGTAGGATGATACATAGAGCAGAAAATTTGCGTCATAATAGTGATTATGATGATTTTTCCATTGTTGATGCAGATATAACTTTGGAATTAATGAATGTAGTGGAAAAAATTGTTCATGAAATAGAAAAATATCTATTGGCAAGAATATGAGTAATAGAAAGGGTTTTGTATTTGAGTATTTTGAATGTTGAGCATATGTCTCATGGTTTTGGTGGGCGGACTATTTTTGAGGATGCTTCTTTTCGGTTGCTAAAGGGAGAGCATATTGCTCTGATTGGTGCTAACGGTGAGGGCAAATCCACTTTTTTGTCCATTATTACTGGGCAGATGACACCAGACGAGGGCAAGGTGGAATGGGCCAAGCGAGTAACCACTGGTTATCTGGATCAGCATGCTGTTCTTAAGCCTGGGATGACCATTCGTGATGTGCTGAAAACAGCCTTCGATGAAATGTACAAGCTGGAGCAGGAAATGCTGGCGGCCTATGACAAAATGGCTGAGGCTACCCCAGAGGAAATGGACAAAATGATGGCTGATGTGGGAGATATTCAGGATATTTTGGAGGCCCACAGCTTCTATACCTTGGATAGCAAAATCGAGGAGGTAGCTGGAGGCCTGGGCCTGCGGGATATTGGTCTTGACAAGCCGGTAGATGCTCTTTCTGGTGGACAGCGCACCAAGGTTCTGTTGACCAAGCTGTTGCTGCAAAGTCCGGATATATTGATTTTGGATGAGCCAACTAACTTCCTGGATGTGGAGCATATTGAATGGCTGAAAACCTATTTGCAGGGGTATGAGAATGCCTTTATTCTGGTATCCCATGATGTGCCTTTCCTGAATGCTGTTACCAATGTTATCTATCATGTGGAAAATGCTACCCTTACTAGATATACTGGCAGCTATGAGAAATTCCAGGAAATGTATGCTATCAAGCGCCGGCAAGAAGATGCAGCCTATGAGCGGCAGCAGGCGGAGATTGCCAAGGAGAAAGACTTTATCCAGCGGAACAAGGCCAGAGTTGCCACCAGAGGCATGGCCAATTCCCGTCAGAAGCGTTTGGATAAAATGGAGCTATTGGAAAAGCGCACGGAAAAGCCAAAACCTCATTTTAATTTCCAGATGGATAGAACCCCTAGCCGTTTTGTAATTGAAGCCAAGCGATTGGTACTAGGCTATGATACTCCTTTGACCAATCCTGTAGACATTCAGTTGGAGCGAGGCAAAAAGGTGGCTCTCCGTGGGGTTAACGGTTTAGGTAAAACAACCCTGCTGAAAACCCTGCTAGGCCAGATAAAGCCTATAGCCGGTCATATAGAGCTGGGGGAATTTGTTTCTCCCGGATATTTTGAGCAGGAATCCAACCGTGGCAATGATAATACAGCCATTGAGGAAATCTGGCAGGAATATCCCGGCATGACTGAATTTGAAGTGCGCTCTGCCTTAGCGGCCTGTGGCCTAACCAATGAGCATATTACCAGCAAAATGATGGTGCTATCTGGTGGCGAGGCAGCCAAGGTAAGACTGTGCAAGATTATGCAGAAGCCAGTGAATCTGCTGGTGCTGGATGAGCCTACCAATCATCTGGATGTGGAGGCCAAGGCAGAATTAAAGCGAGCCTTGAAGGAATACAAAGGCTCAATTCTGCTGGTATCCCATGAACCGGATTTTTATGAGGACTGGGTAGACAGCATTTGGAATATCGAAGGCTGGACAACAAAAATTATTTAAAAATATATCCCTGCTATGATTAGACAAAATATGATGCCCTAAATTGCTTTGTTGAATCCTAGGCAGGGGTATTTTTTTTGACTATTTTTACTGTTGAAAGAAAATGAGATTAATATTGAGATTCATTATTATTAACAATAAAAGGTATTGATAATCATACTTATTATAGAATTAATCCTAAATATAGCAGTTATTGTAGTTAAGTAAGCAATATATACAAAATACTTACAAAATTAAGTTTTTGGTGATTTTACAAGTATTTTATAATGTAGTAAAATGTGGGTTGTAGTTGGAAACCCAAGAGTTATTATTAGGAGGAATTGTTATGTTTCAGAAGACAGATTTTTGGATTGGCTTAGCTGTAGGTGCTGTTGCTGGCGTATTCGGCTATCGTTTCATGCAGGAGCGTGAGCAGCAGATGAATGCTATTCAGGCAGCTCCAGCAGGTCAGGTTCCATTGGCTGAGCTTCAGCGTCAGAAGGAAGAGCTGGAAGATTTGATTGCAGCTCAGGAAGCAGCTAAGGCTGAGTAATTCCAAGCAGGGAGGGGCTGTTCTTTGATAGAGCAGTCCCTTTTTGACATCAGATTATAAAGGGCGTGAAAAAATGGGAATCATGGATTTTGTGAATATCCCTAAAACTAAAATAGATATGTTCATCCGTACTGTAGAGGTAGCTTCTTATCTCCCTGGGCGGGTGCGTTTATACAGCAAGCAGCTGATAGGCAATCCTGCCAACTGCCGCAAGGTCAAGGATTATCTGAGAAGCTACAAGGAGCTTAGCGAAGTAGAGGCAAATGAAGTAACTGGCTCCATTCTGATAAAATACACTCCTCAGCTTCTTCATACCAACAAGGAGCTGACCAAGGTGGAAGAATATATCAAAACCCATGTAAGGAGGTAATGTTATGTCGTTTGTTTCCGGAATTATGATGGGAGCCTCCATAGGCACAACCATTCATGATATGATTGCCAGTAAAAAGGCAAGAGGAGGCTTTGGCGGTCAGGCTAATTATGCTGTTGGCAGACAAAATGCGCCTGTAGAATTGAAGCCAGCTTCTGTGCCAGAATTTGCTCTGGTCAGCAGTCTGGCTGGACGCCGCCGCTACCGCATGGCTGCTCTGGTGGACAATGGCCCTTTGGCAAAGCTTTTGGAGCAGCAGCTGGCTCGTTTGGCAATAGTCCTAGAGGTAAAGGCTAATCCTACTACCGGCAGTTTGCTGATAGAGTTTTATCCATCTGAGGAAAATGAGGTTGCCATGAATAATTTCATGGAAAAGCTCCGTCAGCGCCTGGTTGTGGTGGAGGCAGAGGACAATCCTACTTTTAAGGAACCTACTTCCTATGCTAAAAGCTGGAGTTCCACTGGTTCCTTCCTAAACAAGCAGGTACGCAGTATTACCGGCAATAGCTTTGATATTTCCGCTTTGATTTCTCTGGTCTTTCTGATTAGAGGTATTAGGAAATGCCTGATTCTAGGCCAGCGTCCAACAGGCCCATCCATGATCTGGTGGGCATTGCATCTAATGAAGGGATGGCGAGGATGATGAAATCCTTTAACAGCTGTCGTGTACCATTGCAGGCTCGTCTTTCCGTGCAGGAAGGTCGTATGCTGGGAGCAAGGCTTCGTGCCCTGTCCTCTGTGGTATCTGTGGCAGTAAATAATAATTTTGTTACCATCTGGTATCGTGGCCCTCTGCCTGCTATGCAGATACAGACCATGGTAAAATCAGCCTGCAAGGCTAGCGGTCCCTCTCAGGAGGAGACTATGGATATGGCAGATTACCGTCGGGAAGCCATTATTTCCGTAGGCAGTTTTGCGGCCATGCAGATTCTCAAAAAGGTATCTCCGGCGGCCTTTGTTAGCTGTAAGGTGTTGCGGAGTCTGATGATACTTTACATTGCCCGTAATTTTATCCGCAATGGTGTTACCGGGCTGGTACGGGACAACCGCCCCAATGCCGATACACTGACGGCTACCGCGGTTATTGCCTCTGTACTGGCAGGCAAGCCGGAATCAAGCCTGAGCTTGCTGGCTCTTTCCAACGGTGCAGAAATGCTTACCAGCTACGCCGCAGAAAAGGCCAGGAGCAATATTTCCGGTCTGTTGGATTTGAATCAGCCTTATGTATGGCTGGTGGAAAACGGCGTAGAGCGCAAGATTCCTGTCCAGGAGCTGAAGGTGGGAGATATTATCGCTTCCCATACTGGTGAAAAAATCTGTATTGATGGCCGTGTCCTGGAAGGAACTGCTGCTGTAAATCAGGCCTCTATTACTGGCGAGTCTGCTCCAGCTATGAAGCGTAAGGGACTGTCTGTATATGCCGGTAGTGTGGTTGAAGCTGGCGAATTACAGATTGTAGTAGAAAAGGTAGGCAAGGACACTTCCTTGGCCCATATTGTGCATTTGGTAGAGGAAGCTCAGACCCGCCGGGCTCCTGTACAGAATTTTGCGGATAGTATGGCCAATCTGCTGGTGCCTATTTCCTTCCTGGGAGCTGCCATTGTTTATGGTGCCACTAGAGATTGGCAGAGGGTGTTGAATCTTCTCTTTATTGATTTCTCCTGTGGCTTGAAGCTGTCTACCGCTACCGCTATTTCTGCATCTATTGGCGCTGCTGCCAAGAAAGGTATTCTGGTTAAAGGCGGCAACTATATTGAAGCCCTGGCAGAAACCGATACTGTGGTTTTGGACAAAACCGGTACTATTACTGTAGGTGTGCCACAGGTAGCCAGGATTTACACTGCGCCAGAGGTGGAAGAAAAGGAAATGCTGCTTCTGGCTGCCTCAGCGGAACAACATTCTGTACATCCTTTGGCTGTAGCTATTCACAAATATGTGAAGGAGCATGAATGGACTGTGCCTCAGCATAAAACCTCCAAAACCGTGGTGGCTCGTGGCATGAGTGCCACTGTACCTGCCTTTGAGGATTATCAGGGGGGAGAGGTGCTGGTAGGCAGTGCCAAATTCATGGTGGAAAGCGGCGTTGCCGGTATAGATAAGTTCACATTGGAGGATTTGACCATGGGCTATATCTATGTAGCCTGCAATGGCCACCTTATGGGTGTCATCGGTATCAAGGATCCAATTCGTCCTTTGATGAAAAAGACTCTTAATCAGATGCGCCGTTATGGTGTGGATGAAATTGTGATGTTGACAGGAGATTCCAAGGCTGTAGCTGCCAAGGTAGCTCAGGAAATGGATATTGATTCCTATCATGCAGAGGTATTGCCAGAGGATAAGGCCAACTATGTGATGAAGCTGAAAAAGCGGGGCACTGTTATGATGGTTGGCGATGGCATCAACGATGCACCAGCTTTGGCCTTTGCCCATGTAGGCGTTACTTTGGGCAGCCGTCAGACAGATTTGGCCGCCGAATCCTCTGCCGTAACTATTCGCTCTGAGGATCCTAGCCGGTTAATAGAGGCTCAGCAGTTAGGCCGAAGAACTATGGATTTGATTCATCAGAATTTCATGGCTACCATTACTGTAAACTCTGCTGCCATGCTTATGGGTGCCTTAGGGGTAATCACTCCATTTTGGGCGGCAGTTATTCACAACACAGCAACTCTGGCTGTAGTATTGAATAGTGCCCGCATCCTGGCACCAGCAAAGAAAAAAATCAGAGGCTGAGAAAGCTTTCCAAACAAAAATACCATGAACTGTAACAAAGCCATATAACAGGCTTGTTATCTAGTTCATGGTGTTTTTTTATGCTATAAAATTGATGGGACTGGTTTATTAGCTATCCTGCTTAGGAGGCTGGCAGCTGTCCCTTTTTACTAGATAATGAGGCACAATGATTTTTGTGGCACTCATACCAGGATTTTCAACCATGTCAATTAGCTGAGAGCCAGCCTCCATGCCCAGCTGTCTGGAATTAACATCAATGGTGCTAAGAGCCGGGGTGGAAAGCTTGACCATAACAGAATTGTTAAAGGTTAGAATGGACAAATCCTCTGGCACCTTGATATTCAGCTCATGGCAAAGCTGCAAAGTGGCCAGAGCCACAGTATCGTCAACAATCAGCAGGGCAGTAGGTCGATTATCGCTTAGCAAAAGACGAGCCAGACTGCTGTTTTTGTCCAAAGGCATGGTGATACCACAAATCAGGTAATTGTCAGGAGTATCCAGATTGTGCTGCATCATGGATAGGCGGAAGCCCGCATTGCGTTCATAGGCAAAAATCTGAGAAATATTGTCACAGACAAAGGCTATCTTTTTGTGGCCCATTTCAATCAGGTAATTGGCCGCATCCTGACCAGCCACCAGATTATCATTATCTACATAAACCGTATCATTTACATAGGCACTGGCCTTGCCAATAACCACAAAGGGAATACGATATTGGTGCATATAATTAATCAAAGGATCATCCAAAGCGGAATACAGGAACACAAAGCCCTGAATCCTTTGGAGCTGCACCAGATCCTGAATACAAGCCAGCATTTCCTGGTAGCTTTCTCCAGAAATAATCATGGTGGAGTAGTGTTGCTCCATAGCAGCCTGACAAATACCACGAATACAGCGGGTGACAAAGGGATTGTCATAGCCCTTTTTGTCCTGGGGTTTCATAATAATACCAATATTACGAGGTAATTTATTATGGATAGAAAAAGAATTTTTTTCGCTATTTGCATTTGTTGCATTGTTTGTTGCGGAAACTTTATAGCCTAAGGTGGCAATGGCCTGCCATACCTTTTCTCTGGTTTCGGCGCTGATAGCTGGATTGTTGTTGCAGGTTCTGGATACGGTAGCAGGAGAAACCCCTGCTAATGCAGCCACATCTCTAATAGTTACTGCCATAAAACTACTCCCTTTCTTATGATTTGGAGCAAAATCAATGCTCATACAAGCTTGTTGCACACGGTTACAGCTGTGTTTACACCCTATATTTTGTATTTTTGCACAGATGAAAAATGATATTTCATAAATTTGAATAGTGTTCAACTCAGTTGCAGACGAATTTTAATCTCATTTTGCTTCATTATATATAACAGAATTTTTCATATTTTAAATTTACCTTATTTAGAAAAAAAAGTCAAGTTAGCAGAAAAAAAGTGTTGCATAATTTCATGAAATATGGTTTAATATAGTTACAGTATCTCAGAAACACATTCTAGGGTGAAGGAAAATTGTTTCAGAAATATTTCATGAGATATTATAGAAGTAGTATCATGATAACTGTAATAAGGGGAGGAAAAAGAAAAATGTCAAAATCGGTTCTTACATCGGTGTACGCACCAATGACCGGACGGGTAATCCCTCTTAGTGAGGTTCCAGATCCAGTATTTTCCGATAAGATTCTTGGTGATGGTATTGCGATTATACCATCAGATGGTAATATCTACAGTCCTGTAACAGGTACTTTGGTTACCATTGCAGAGTCCCGTCATGCATTTGGCTTCCAGACAGCCGAGGGGGCTGAGCTGCTGCTGCATGTGGGCTTGGAAACAGTTTCTCTGAAGGGAAAGCCTTTTGATATCAAGGTAAAGGAAGGCACTCAGGTAAAGGCTGGCGATTTGATTGCAACTGTGGATCTCGATTATTTGAAAGAGAAAAACATTGCAGCTACCACTCCAGTGCTGTTCTGTAATGCCGAAGCAGGAAAGCTGAACATTCCTGCTACAGAGGGAGAAGCCAAGGCTGGCCAAACTCTGATTTACACTATTGAGTCTAAGGTGGAGGAGAAGGAAGTGGCCAAGGAAGAAACAAAGCAGGCTCCAGAGCCAGCTAAGAAGAGTGGTCTTATCAATTTTGACCTGTTGCAGAACTTGGGTAAAGTATTGCTGACAGTTATTGCTGTTATGCCTGCCGCAGGTTTGGCTTTGTCCATCGGCAAGGTTTTACAGCTCTGGTGTGTAGACATCAGCGCATTGGTAACTCTGGGTTGTGTATTAGAGAATATGGGCTGGGCCCTGATTGGTAATCTGCACATTCTCTTCGCGATTGCCATTGGTGGTTCCTGGGCCAAGGAAAGAGCCGGCGGTGCTTTTGCAGCTATTATCGCTTTCTGTCTTATTAACCGCATTACCGGCAACATCTTCGGTGTTACTGGCGATATGCTGGGCAATCCTGACGCTGTGGTATATTCCCTCTTTGGTCAGGAACTGCTGGTAAAGAATTACTTTGTTAGCGTATTGGGTGCACCTGCTTTGAACATGGGTGTGTTCATCGGTATCATCTCCGGTTTCGTTGGTGCTGCTGCTTATAACAAGTACTACAATTTCCGCAAGCTGCCTGATGTACTGGCATTCTTCAATGGTAAGCGTTTCGTACCAATGGTAGTAATTGCTTATTCCGCTGTTATTTCCATCATTATGGCTTTGGTTTGGCCTGTAATTCAGGGTGCTATCAACAACTTCGGTGTGTGGATTGCTAACTCTGCTGATACTGCTCCTCTGCTGGCACCATTTATCTATGGTACTCTGGAGCGTCTGTTGCTGCCATTCGGTTTGCATCATATGATTACTATTCCTGTTAACTACACCGCTCTGGGCGGCACCTATGTAGTTCAGACTGGCCTGGGTGCTGGTACTACTGTATATGGTCAGGATCCACTGTGGTTGGCTTGGGTTAATGACTTGATTAACTTCGTTAAGGCTGGCGATACCGCTTCTTACAATCAGCTGCTGGCAACTGTTACTCCTGCCCGCTTCAAGGTTGGTCAGATGATTGGTGCAACTGGTCTGCTGATGGGTTTTGCTTATGCTATGTATCGTCGTGTAGATGCTGACAAGCGTCACCTCTACAAGTCCATGTTCGTTTCCACTGCTCTGGCAACTTTCCTGACTGGTGTTACCGAGCCTATCGAGTTCATGTTCATGTTCTGTGCTATGCCTTTGTACATTGTTTACGCTTTGATTCAGGGCTGTGCTTTCGCTATGGCCGGTGTGATTGATTTGAGACTGCATTCCTTTGGTAATCTGGAGTTTATCTCCCGTCTGCCAATGGTCAGCAATGCAGGCCTCATGGGTGATGTTGTAAACTTCATTATTACCTGTGTAGCTTTCGCTATTATTGGTTATGTTGTGGCTTACTATGCTATTGGCAAGTTCCAGTTTGCTACTCCAGGTCGCCTGGGCAACTACAGCGACAGCGAGTCTGATGAAGAAGATGGCAAGTCCTCCGGCAAGAAGGGCGATGCTAACAGCCAGGCTGAGCGCATTATTGCTCTGCTGGGTGGCCGTGAAAACATTGAATTGGTAGATTCCTGCTTTACCCGCCTCCGTGTAACTGTTAAGGATGGCAGCAAGGTAGCAGATCAGAAGGCCTGGAAGGCAGAGGGTGCTCAGAGTCTCTTTGTTAAGGGCAATGGTATTCAGGCAGTATATGGTCCAAAGGCTGATGTACTGAAGTCTGATATTAACGATATTCTTTGATAACCCCTTCTCCATATCTAGCACAATGATAATACTGTGGCAGGCCCCCAATACCTGCCATAGTAATATCATCTCTTTAGATAGGGAGGGTAAATATACTTAATCAACTTTGTTATAGCCCGATAAGCCCGTGTTAGTATTTTCTATGAGGTATATAAAATGAAATTAATGACAATAAATACGCATAGTATTGTGGAAGAAAACTACATAGGCAAGATGGAAAGCTTTGTGAAGGCAGTAGCTCAATTACAGCCGGATATTATTGCCATGCAGGAGGTTAATCAGACAGCTGATGCTCCCCAGGCAACGGCGGTATTACAGCTGAATCGTACCTACAACAATCAGGAGCCGCGACAGCTAAAGGCAGATAATCATGCTGCCAAGGTGGCAGAGGCTCTCCGCAAGGCAGATATTGAGTACAATTGGACCTGGCTGCCAATGAAGCTGGGTTATAGCATGTATGATGAAGGCATGGCAGTTTTTTGTCGCAAGCCTATTGCAGAAACCAATGTGGTTCTGTTAAGCAGTGACGGTGACTATAGCAATTGGCGCACTCGTTATGCTTTGGGGATTCGGCCTGCTGGCACAGATGATTGGTTTTATACCATCCATATGGGCTGGTGGAATGATGAGGAAGAACCTTTTGGCAATCAGTGGGAAAAGCTGCAGACTGCTGTAAAAGAAAAAAATCATCAGGGAAAAATCTTCTTGATGGGTGATTTTAACAGCCCGGCGCAAGTAAAGCACGAGGGCTATGATTTGATAAAAGAAAGCGGCTGGCAGGATACTTATCTTCTAGCAGAGAAGAAGGATGCCGGCAACACTGTACGAGGTGTTATTGATGGCTGGCGAGACAAGCTTAGTCAGGAGGACATGCTGGAGGGCATGCGGATTGACCATATCTGGTGCAGTGAGATGGTAAAGGTTCATTCCAGTAGAACCTGTTTTGATGGAAATAATGAGCCGGTGGTTTCGGACCATTTCGGACTGCTAATAGATGTGGAGGACTGAAAATGATGAAGAGAAAAGCAGGAATATTGCTGCCAATCAGCAGCTTGCCATCCCGTTACGGTATTGGCTGTTTTGATGAGGCAGCCTACAAGTTTGTAGATTGGCTCCAGGCAGCTGGACAGCATTACTGGCAGATTCTGCCTTTGGTGCCTACCAGCTATGGTGATTCACCTTATCAGTCCTTTTCTACCTTTGCAGGAAATCCATATTTCATTAGCTTGGATAAACTGGTGGAAGCAGGCCTTTTGACTGAAAAGGAAATCAAGGCTGTGGACATGGGCAAAAAAGCTGATGATATTGACTATGCCAAGCTGTACAAGGGCCGTTATAAGCTTTTGCGCAAGGCCTATGAGAAGAGCCGCATCAGTGAGAACCAGGATTTCCAGCAGTATTTAGCTGACAATGGCTGGTGGCTGGAAGATTATGCTCTCTTTATGGCTTTGAAGGACAGATTTGAGGGCAAGTGCTGGAATGAATGGCCAGAGGATATTCGTCTCCGCTGGGGTTATTCCATGGACTACTATCGCAAGGAACTGTATTTTGATATTGAGTTCCAGATGTTCATGCAGTATCTCTTTGCTAGACAGTGGCAGGAGTTGAAGGCCTATGCCAACAGCAAGGGTGTGGAAATCATTGGTGATATTCCTATCTATGTAGCTATGGATAGTGCCGATACCTGGTCCCATCCAGAGCTGTTCCAGCTGAATGAGAAGTGTGAGCCTTTGGCTGTAGCTGGCTGTCCTCCAGATGGCTTTTCTGCTACAGGCCAGCTATGGGGTAATCCGCTTTACAACTGGGATTATCATAGAAGCACTAGCTTTGACTGGTGGATGAGCCGTCTCTGGTATGCTTTCAATATGTATGATGTGCTGCGTATCGACCACTTCCGTGGTTTTGATGAATACTACAGTATTCCATATGGTGCCAAGGATGCCGTTAATGGTCATTGGGAAAAGGGCCCAGGCATTGATTTGTTCAAATGCATGAAGTATTGCCTGGGAGATAGACGGGTTATTGCTGAGGATCTGGGCTTTATGACAGATTCCGTTCGTCAGCTGGTAAAGGAAAGCGGCTTCCCTAATATGAAGGTGCTGGAATTTGCCTTTGATGCCCGTGATACCGGTGCAGCAGCTGATTATCTGCCACATAATTACAATAATAATTGCGTGGTTTATACAGGCACCCATGATAACGAGACCCTGCAGGGCTGGTTTAAGAGTATTAGTCCGGTGGAAATAGAGATGGTAAGAGATTATCTCTATGCACCAAAGACTCCTTTGCAGGAGCTGCATAAGCCTATGATTAATACTGCTATGGCCAGCGTAGCTGCAACCTGCATCATTCCGTTGCAGGACTATCTGGGACTGGATAACAGTGCCAGAACTAATAAGCCATCTACCGTAGGACAGAATTGGCGGTGGAGAGTCGATGCCAAGGCTCTTACCCCGGAACTGGCTGCGGAGATATATAAATCTGTCAAAACTTATGGCAGATTATAAAAGACTGCCGGTTGGCAAGTGCTGACTGAGATGGTCTATTACCAAGCCCCTCTAAAGTATTAAGATAAATGACACTGCAATATACTGCTGTACCCTACATCGCATTACACCCCGCAGTAGTTTATTGCGCCCAATTAGCAGTCCTCATATGTGTGAATGAGGGCTGCGGGGGGGACTGGGTAAGTTTTTTTGGAGAAAATGAGAGAATTGTGGGAGGAGTTTCTATTATGAAAAAGAAGTTAGCAAGTCTGGCTGCTGCTATGGCATTAACCGCTGTTATGGGTGGCACTGCAATGGCAGCTGAGGGTAGCCTGGCAGATGTACCAAAGGATCACTGGAGCTATGAGGCTGTAAATCAGTTGGTTAAGGATGGCATTATCGAGGGAATGCCTGATGGTACCTATGCTGGTGACCGTGCTATCAGCCGTTATGAGATGGCTGTTATCGTGGCTAGAGCTACCGATAAGCTGGAACAGGCTAATATTGCTGACCGTGCTCTGATTGAGAAGATGCAGTCTGAGTATGACAGCGAGCTTAAGACCATTAAGGATGATGTTGCTGATCTGAAGGATAAGGTTGGCAAGCTTAACTTCTATGGTTTCATGCGTGCTCAGTATGACCATGATGACAAGGATACCAAAGGTGTAGACCGCAGTAACGACCGTACCTATTTGGATTTGCGGGCTGATTACAAGGTAAATGACAACTGGACCGTAAAGACTCAGGTTGAGACTCATCATCGCTACAGTGACGATGGCAGCTACAACACTGGTTTTAGCAAGTATTCCCAGAAAACCTGGTCCGGCCATGATGGTAACATCAAGCGCGTTTGGGTAGAAGGTAATTTTGACAACGGCGGCTGGGTAAACATTGGTCGTGCATGGAGAGGCTTGGGCTTCCAGAATGTTCTGCTGGGTACTGAAACCGATGGTATTCAGGCAGGTATTCCTATTAAGGGCACTGGCTTGACTGCTAGCGCAATCTATGCTTCCGGTACTGGTACTGGCGACAAGGAGTCCATCTACGGTATTGGTACTTGGGGTTCTGTAGGTCATTGCGTAGATATTAATCTGAACTATGTAAAGAGCGATATGAGCAAGGGCGATAAATATAGCACTGGTGAAATTGTAGGCTATAGCGGTTCTTCCATTACTGGTGGTGTATTGACCTTGGGCGATCCAGTATATAATTCTACTACTGTTACTCGTGACAAGGCTTTCGTTCTGTCCACTGGCATTGATGTGGCCAAGAATGTGCGCTTCCTGACTGATTACATCCAGACCAATGCTGATGACAATAACAAGTCTATTGCTACCCGTATCAACTACAAGGGTACTGATTTGAATGATCCAGGCTCCTTTGGCCTCTATGCTCGTTACTTCAAGTATGGTTCTAACGGCCAGATTGCCGGTGATGATGAGTGGGGTTCCACTCCATTCGGCTCCAAGGGCTGGATTGTAGGCGTTAAGTATGTGCCTGTAAAGAATGTAGAGTGGGAGACTCTCTACAGCCAGCAGAAGTGTGATTATGCAGGTTCCAATCCATTTGATCGTAGATTGTTCCGCACTCAGGTTGATTTCCACTTCTAATAATCCCTGTTTCCCTTAGGGGAAAGTTCGTAAACCTTATAACCCCACCTGATTGTATATACAGTGAGCTCCTGCCCCTCCGCAGGGGCTCATTGTAGTTTGCGGATTTATTCTGATTTATCGAGTTAAATGCTAATCTTAGCAATGGCATACATATACGATTTCTGCAGGTATGACATATACCATTACAGGCACGCTCGCGCTATATTGATGTGCAAACCTATATCACTATTAATGGCGATATGGGAGTACCCTTTCAGGCACGCTCTCGCTACTTTTCTCGCCTAGCGGTACTAAAGCTCTCATGAGGCAATTCGTGGCTAACGCCCCGAAAGCTCATGAATCGCTA
>Ga0129311_1000449_pt1 | contig 36947 bp, 31 predicted proteins | sample Go1ome_FD_94435 | JGI IMG/M metagenome (GOLD analysis project Ga0129311, IMG submission 94435) | Western lowland gorrila individual fecal microbial communities from Wisconsin, USA - Go1022B metagenome | ecosystem: Host-associated > Mammals > Digestive system > Large intestine > Fecal | place...
AATTCCTTTTGTGGATTCGCAGCATTTTGAATCCACTCATATTCCATTTGCGTGAACATCCTACGGCTTACTCTCAGTTCTTTATCATCCTTGGTTTCCAGATCGATACCCACAGGCATATCTTCCTGATTGGAAATTGCCAGAGCAAGATACCCCACCGAATGAGAAAGATTAAATAAAGGAAGTTTCTTCTCATCTGCTCCATAAAGAAGGGGCTTTCCCATAGGTCCCTTTTCTTCCCGGCAAGACTGAAACTCTTCCTCACTTAGCCCAAGGACCTTCCTTACTAATAAAGCAGCGGCCATACTTTCATATCTCGCCTTTTGATTAATCAGCTTCTCTGCTTTTTCACGACGAAAAGCAGGCAGAGAAGCAAGTAATCTCTGCTCCTCTGCCTGCATAAGGTCGTATTCAATTTTGTTTAAGTATACGTTCATTTGAATTCCTGAAACTGCACTATTTTGTGATAATCTTTAACTCCATTGCCTTACTGTAAATTTCGCCCGGATACTTATCAGTAATGGTTACAGTTCCACCAAAATCGGAAAATGTTACTGCAGATGACTGCCCGAATTTGTCATGGTCTGCCAGAATGAATCTGCTACCTGGCTGTGTGTTCTGAATAGCAACCCTCTTGATCAGAGCTTCTCTTACATCAGGCGTTGTAAAACCAAGTTTCATGTTAACTCCATTTGTACCAAAGAATCCTTTAGAAAAATGGTATTTCTGGATATGCAGAATGGCGTCTGCACCCACAATAGCTTCTGTATTTTCCTTCAGTTCTCCGCCAATCAGGAGTACCTTTAGTCCGCGTCTTACAAGACCCTTTGCATGAGAAACTGCATTTGTAACATAAGTTGCATTCTTCTCACGAATAAATTCAATCATCATTTCCGTTGTGGTACCGGAATCAATATATACATAATCGTCTGGAACAATCAGAGATGCTGCATATTCTGCAATCGCTCTCTTTTCATCCCTGTTCATTGTCTCCTTAGCCAGTACAGATAACTCTACCGCATTCGGAGGATTATCCAGAGCCACTGCTCCACCGAAGACCTTAACCAAACGTCCCTCACGACTGAGAAGCGTAATATCTCTTCGAATAGTCGATTCAGACACATTCAGGATACTTCGTAACTCCTGAACAGTGACAGATTTATTTGTATTAACGATTCTTAATATCTCACCCTTACGTTCTTCGGATAACATGGCTTATTCTCCCTTACTCTTCTTATATTCCGCTACGTCTGTCTCAAGAACAATCTTACGGATAGGAAGTACTCGACCTGGAGATACGGAAAGCTCATCAAATCCCATTGCCAGGAATTCCTTAGTCAATGTAAGATCTGCACCAAGCTCACCACAGATACCAGCCCATGCATTATGTCTGTGAGCTGCATCTACAATCATCTTAAGCATCTTTAAAATAGCAGGATGGTGTGAATCATAGAATGAGTCTAATGTCTGATTCTGACGATCAATTGCAAGCGTGTACTGTGTCAGATCGTTTGTACCTACAGAGAAGAAATCAACTTCTTCTGCAAGTTCATCTGCAATCATTACAGCAGCTGGAGTCTCAATCATGATACCCAGCTCAATATCGTGGTCGTACTTAATATTCGCTGCATCAAGTTCTTTCTCAACTTCTGCAACAATCTCCTTAATCTTCTTAACTTCTTCAACAGAAATGATCATAGGGAACATGATTGCAAGTTTACCATAAGCGCTTGCTCTTAACAACGCACGAAGCTGTGTCTTAAATATTTCCGGGCGTGTCAGACAGATTCTGATAGCACGGAGACCCATGGCTGGATTCTCCTCATGAGGCAGTTCAAAATAATCTGCCTGCTTATCAGCACCAATATCAAGTGTACGGATAATGACCTTCTTTCCGGCCATTGTCTCAGCTACCTGCTTATAAATAGCAAACTGCTGATCTTCTGTTGGATAGTCGTCTGATCCAAGGTAAATGAATTCTGAACGGAAAAGACCAATACCATTTGCATCATTCTTCATTACAAGAGCAAGGTCCTTTGTGTTTCCGATGTTGGCATAGAGGTTAATCTTCTGGCCATCGAGAGTTACATTTTCCTTACCTTTCAGTTGCAGAAGGAGTTCCTTCTTCTCCTGTTCCTTTGCCAGAACTTCTTTCTTCTGAGCAAGAATTTCTGGATTTGGATCAATGTAAATTACACCTTCATATCCATCAACAACAGCAAGCTTGCCATCTGTATCTTCCAGTGAAATATCACAGGTAACCAGTGCTGGAATTGACATAGTCTTTGCCAGGATTGAAGTATGAGAATTTGCTGAACCGTGAACAGTAACGAAGGCAAGGATCTTATCCTTATCCATCTGTACTGTCTCGGATGGAGCAAGATCATCAGCTACGATGATACCAGGTTCATCACTATCTAGACCGCCACCAGCGCCGCCAGAAAGGATAGTAATCAGACGTTCTGTAATATCCTTGATATCTGCAGCTCTGCCACGGAAATACTCATCATCCATTTCTGAGAACATCAAAGCAAAATTGTCGCCGGTCTGTGCAACTGCGTATTCTGCATTGACTTCCTGTGTCCGAATAATATTTTCAACGGAATCAATATAATCTCCGTCTTCAACCATGAGCTGGTGTGCTTCAAAGATTTCAGCACCGGACTCACCAACTTCAACTACTGCCTTATCGTGCAAAGCCTGAAGCTGTTCAATTGCTGTCTCACGAGCAGCTGTATAACGTGCAACTTCCGCATCTAAATCTGTAACCTTAGTACGTTTTACAGATTGTTCTTCTTTCTTATATACATGAATCGGACCGATTGCAATGCCTTCAAAGACACTCTTACCACTGCAAACTATCATGTTTCACCCTCCTGATTATGTATAAGTAATCTGCGGTCCCTGGCACTCAGTTACCTATACTGTTACAAACCCCAATTCATGCAACTGTCCAAGGACAGTCATGAATCATTACCTTTGGTCACTTACAACTTACAGATTTGCTTCCATGAACTCCTTGAATGCAGCACACTCAGCGTCAGCATCTGGGCCATCGAATGAGAAAGTTACTGTATCACCCTGCTTAGCGCCCAGTGCCATAATTCCCATAACACCCTTGAATGCAACTTCCTTACCATCCTTAGCTGCCTTTACAGCACTTCCAAACTGCTTAGAAAGCTTAAAAAGCTCTGTTGCTGGTCTAGCGTGAATTCCGTGAACATCCTTAATTGTATAATCAAAACTTGCCATTTTTGTACCCTCTTTTCTTAATATGTTGACACCGAGTGCCTTATTCTTTTCTTTTTCATTTGCGCCGACCCAGGACTGATTCCCAGGCCGGCTATTTTCATTTCTTCTCTTGTTACCTTAACTTTATTACTTCTTACTTTGTTACTTGAAACTTTAACTTTATTACTTCCTTGTTACTTGTAACTTTAACTTTATTACTTCCTTGTTACTTGTAACTTTTCCTTCTTACTTTGTTACTTAATTCCTTAACTCTATCTTCTAAATTTGCTTTAGAATTCCTGAGCTGGCTTCTTAAGAAGACCAAGCAGGATACATGTAATAACAGAACCAACCAGCCAAGCAAGGAGGTACATCAGTGGATTACCGATTGTAGCTACTACAAAGAGACCACCGTGAGGAGCCATTAATGTACACTTGAATACTGCCACCAGAAGTCCTGCAACGCCAGAGCCAACAAGAGTTGCTGGGATTACATGGATTGGGTCAGCTGCTGCAAATGGAATTGCACCTTCTGTAATAAAGGAAGCACCCATGATGAAGTTTGTAACTACTGTGGACTTCTCTGCCTTTGTGAACTTCTTAGGGAAGAGAAGGTTTGCAAGTGCAATACCAACAGGAGGACACATACCACCTACCATTACTGCTGCCATAGAGATGTATGCGATCTGCTGGAATGCTGGGTCATTAGATGCTGATGCCTGTGTCAGCATACCTGTACCGAATACGTAAGCTGCCTTGTTAATTGGGCCACCCATATCAATTGCCATCATTGCACCAAGAATCATTCCCAGAAGCCAAAGCATTCCAGAATCACCAATTGCCTGAAGCATGTTTGAAAGGCTTGTGTTAACAACACCGATTACTGGATTCAGGATGAAGATCATGATAAGACCTTCCAGGAAAATACCAACTAATGGATAGATAAGCATTGGCTTAATTCCATCAAGTGCTGCAGGCATTTTTGCACAAATCTTCTGAAGAAGAAGTACGATACCACCAGCAAGGAAACCAGCTGCAATACCACCAAGGAAACCAGATACTGTGTTACCACCTGCCTGGAATCCGAACTTAGCAAGGAACTGTGAGAAGCCACCAAGAGGTGTTGTTGCATCTCCAAGAACAATGTTCTTACCATCTGCGAATACGAAGTTTGCAAGTGCTGCATTACCGTTAGATGCAAGCAGACCACCTGTAAAACCAACTGCAAGACCTGGACGATCTGCAATAGCATATGCGATATAACCAGCAAGTACTGGAACCATAAGTCCCATTGCTGTACCACCAAGGTTCTTAAAGAGTGCTGCAAGTGGTGTGATGGAACCGAAGTTACCAGAACCAGATGCACCATAGCCTGCGATTGTATCAATCAGGAATGCGATAGCTACGAGAATACCACCACCTACTACGAATGGAAGCATGTGTGATACTCCAGCCATGAGCCATGTATAAACATTATGAGCTCCGCCACCTGACTTCTTTTCTTCCTTCCCTTCTGCGCCAGAAGCTTCAAATACTGGAGCTTCCCCAGAAATTGCAAGTGCTACCAGTTCGTCTGCCTTATTAATACCATCAGCAACCTTTCTCTGGATCAGCTTCTTGCCTGCAAATCTGTCCATTGGAACCTTTGCATCAGCTGCAACAATAACTGCATCTGCTGCTGCGATATCAGCATCTGTCAGTGTATTCTTAGCACCTGAAGAACCACGTGTTTCAATCTTAATCTGTATACCTGCCTTCTTTGCTGCCTTTTCAAGACCTTCAGCAGCCATGTAAGTATGAGCGATACCAGTTGGGCAAGATGTTACAGCAACAATCTTTGCTCCGCCATTATCGATACTTGTTTCAGCAAGGCTTTCATCAACTGACTTTCTTTCCTCATCTGCTGCATCAATGATATTGATGAAGTCCTGAGGATCCTTTGCATTGATCAGATTGTTTCTGAAGTCCTCATCCAGCAGCATCATAGAAAGCTTAGAGAGAACATCTAAGTGAACATTATCCTTTGTATCTGGAGCTGCAATCAGGAAAAGGATGTTAACCGGTTCATCATCCAGTGCCTCAAAATCAACACCATTCTTAATTACCATAGCAGCAAGACCAGGCTTTGCTACACATGCGCCCTTACCATGAGGAATTGCGATGCCTTCGCCTACACCTGTTGTGCTTTCTTCTTCACGAGCATAAACAAGCTTCTTGTAAGCTTCCTTATCTGTGATTTTTCCAGATTTTGCCATCAGTTCAACAGCGGCATCCAGAGTTTCCCGCTTATTTGCAGGACTTGCATTAAGATCAATTGACTTAATGTCGAGAAGTTCTGTAATTCTCATTTCATATACCCTCCTTTAATTGCGACGCCCTACCGTCTAAATCCCTATCACATACATATAAAACTGTTTACACCTTAACCATATTTTCACGTCTTCCATCTGGCCAACATGGAAGACGTTAGATTCTATTTCTTACTCAACCTGACTGAGTACCTGCATGACTTCTTCCTTTGTTGCCAGGTATTCAGAGAAGGCACTTGCAGAACCTGCAGATACACCCATACGGAATGCATGGAGCAGATCATCTTCAGTAATCACACCAGCAATAAATCCTGCAACCATTGAGTCACCAGCGCCAACTCCATTTACCAGAGTTCCCTTAGGTGCTTCTCTCATATATACGTTGCCATCCGATGCGATGAATACAGCACCTTCGCCAGCCATGGAAATGATGACATTTTCAGCACCACGTTCCTGAAGCTTCTTTGCATAAGGCACAACGCTTTCGCGTGTTGAAAGTTCAACGCCGAAGATTTCGCCAAGCTCATGATTGTTTGGCTTAATCAGGAATGGCTTGTACTGAAGTACATTCAGAAGCAGATCCTTTGTGGCATCAACCACAATGCGGATTCCACGACCTTCCAGACGACGCATGATGTCGCTGTACATAGTTTCTGGCATTGAGCTTGGGATGGAACCGGCAAGAACCAATGTGTCGCCTCTCTGGAGACTGTCCAGCTTCTTGAAGAGCTGATCGATGTTTTCCTGCTTAATCACTGGACCCATTCCGTTAATTTCTGTACCATCAATTGTCTTTAACTTCAGATTAATTCTGGAACAGCCTTCATCAATCTTGATTTCATCTGCATTGATTCCGCTTTCCTGAATTCTTCTTGTAATCTCATCGCCAACAAATCCAGCGCTGAAATAAATTGCTGTATTGTCAATACCCAGATTGCTAAGTACGATGGATACATTTACACCCTTACCACCTGGAAGCATAAGTTCAGATGATGTTCTGTTTGTCATTCCCAGCTTGAAATGATCTACTTCCACGATGTAGTCAAGTGAGGGATTAAAGGTAACTGTATAAACCATTTTGTTTCCTCCAAATTCTATCTTCACCCACAAATACTCTGGCCTAATTCATTCTCTTTTCCTATCCTTCCAAATGGAATTTGCATTTTTCTTGTAATGCATTTCATTTTGAAAGTCAGTCAAAGTAAACTTTCTCATCAGTCATTTTTCTTGACGCTTTTGCACGATTTCTAAAGAGCCAGGGCAGAGTTTTGCACGATTTTGCACAACTTACTATTTGATTATACGGTCACAATCGGTCATATTCAATCAGCAGTATTTCCAAAGAAATTAATGCACGATTGTGCACTATGCACAATTGTTACCATAATGCATGCCTTATATAGCACTATCTTGCCATAAATAATAAAATTCAGTCATTTTTTCTATGCTCTTTTTTGAAATAAAAAAGCTCTGTATCCATTTAATTTGACGCAGAGCTAAATTCCTTCAAATATTCATTTGCAAATGTTATGGTTTTAATGTCATTTTTCATGAAAATATGAAATTTTGTGAAACCAGTTTCATATCCATTACTTTAAATCATTTTCCTCAAGTCCATAAGTTTCAATCAGTTCCTGATGAGGAATTTCTTTTCCATCTAAAATTGCTTTTTCAAGAATTCCTGTCTCATCATAAACCAGCTTTAAATCAAAGAATTTTTCCGTCTCAAATAAGAGTTTTAAAAAGATACGATCCCCTGGCCATAAACTGAGACCAGAAATTGCTTTCTCTGGAACCCAGTGCAGTTCCCCTTCATCACAATCCTTTACAGCATACTTGGCTTCTCTATACTTCTGTCTGCCATAATCCGTAATCAGGCGAATCTGCTCAGGCAATTCACTTACCTGCTTGGACATAAAATCTGTTTCTTCTTTCCGTTTTTCTGTCTGGCTTTCAAAATTCTCAACCTGCACATCCGTGGCCAGGGACAGCTGCATATATTCCACAACGCCCTTTCCATAAATAAATGTGATGACACCACGGTTCTGGTACTTATTAATAAGAAGTCCTGTTTCTTCCAATACTTCTCTTCTCAAGCAATCGTCTGGACTCTCTCCCAGAAGAAAGTGACCGCCCACCCCAATCCACTTGGCATGGTTAATATCATTTTCCTTCTTATTACGAAAAAGCATCAAAACCTCTCGCTTATTTCCTTCCACACTTGCAGTAGGGTCGCCAATCTCATTTGCAAGGGATGGACGGGTAATATAACAAAGGGTTGTTAATTCTGGTTGTGTCTTTTCCATTCTGTCTCCTAAAGATATCTCTTCAGATATCTACCTGTGTATGATTTATTGACCTTAGCCACCTCTTCTGGTGTGCCAGTTGCCACGATGGTTCCACCACCGTCACCACCCTCAGGTCCCAGGTCGATGATGTAGTCTGCCTGCTTGATAACATCCATGTTATGTTCGATGACTACAACGGTATTGCCCTGATCTGCAAACTGCTGCAGAATTTTCAGGAGTTTCTTAATGTCTTCAAAATGCAGTCCTGTGGTTGGCTCATCCAGAATGTAAATGGTATTGCCGGTGCCACGACGGGACAGCTCGGTTGCCAGCTTAATACGCTGGGCCTCACCACCAGAAAGTGTGGTGGACGGCTGACCAAGCTTGATATATCCAAGACCTACATCCTGCAGAGTCTTAATCTTTCTAAGAACAGATGGTACGGAATCAAAGAACTCAACCGCTTCATCCACTGTCATATCCAGCACGTCGTAAATGGTCTTGCCACGGTAACGGCACTGAAGAGTTTCATGGTTATATCTCTTTCCGCCACAGACTTCACAAGGAACATAGATGTCTGGCAGGAAGTGCATTTCAATCTTGATGATACCGTCGCCCTTACAAGCTTCACATCTTCCACCTGCAACGTTGAAAGAGAATCTTCCCTTTTCAAAACCGAAGGCCTTGGCATCCTTTGTGCCGGCAAAGAGGGTACGAATCATATCAAATACGCCTGTGTATGTGGCAGGATTGGAACGAGGGGAACGACCAATTGGAGACTGGTCAATATCGATGACCTTATCCATAGATTCGTAGCCTGTAATATCCTCATGAATACCTGGTTTTACACGGGCATGGTTGAGATCACGAAGAAGTCTCTTCTTCAGAATCTCATTAATCAGGGATGACTTACCGGAACCAGATACACCAGTAACAACGGTAAATACTCCCTTAGGAATCTTAACAGTAAGATTCTTCAGGTTATGTTCCTTGGCTCCCTTAATGGTTATAAATTCCTTTGAAGTTCTACGTGTCTCAGGAACCTTGATTTCTTTTGTATGAGCCAGGTACTGTCCTGTAACGGACTTTGGATTCTTCATAAGCTGCTCAGCAGTTCCCTGGGCAACAATCTGACCACCATGGCGACCAGCCGCAGGTCCAATATCCACAATCATATCTGCTGCACGCATGGTATCTTCATCATGCTCAACCACAATCAGGGTATTTCCTAAAGACTGCAGACGCTTGAGGGAAGTAATCAGCTTATCATTATCTCTCTGGTGCAGACCAATGGATGGTTCATCCAGAATATAAGTAACACCAACCAGGCCGGAACCAATCTGGGTTGCCAGTCTGATTCTCTGTGCCTCACCACCAGAAAGTGTGGCTGTGGCACGGCTGAGAGACAGGTAGTTCAGTCCTACATCTGACATGAACTTCAGACGAGATTTGATTTCACGCAGAATCTCTGTACCAATCATTTTCTGTCTTTCTGTAAGTTCCAGACCTTCCACATAGTCCTTTAATTTTTCCACTGACATTTCTGTCATATCGAAAATGTTCTTATCTCCCACTGTAACTGCCAGAGAAGACTTCTTCAGTCTCATACCATGGCACTCTTCACATGGAATAAATGTCATAAAGGACTCGTACTCTTCCTTGGCATTTCCAGAACCTGTCATACGATATCTGTCTTCCAGATTCTGCAGAACACCTTCAAAAGGATGAGTGAACACATTCTTGGAAGAACGTGTGCTCTGATAGTGAATGGAAATGGAATGTCTGCCAGTTCCATACATAATTACATCTTTTGCTTCCTGAGGAAGATCCTTGTAAGGCACATCCATAGAGAAGTTATATTCCTTGGCCAGTGCCACAAGAAGTGCATGGGTAAAGGACTTTGGATCACCAGAGGACTGAAGTCCAGGTACTGCAAATACGCCCTCATTCAAAGTTCTTGTCTGATCTGGAATAACCAGTTCCATATCGAACTTCTGCTTGTAGCCAAGACCCGTACAAACAGGGCAGGCGCCAAATGGGTTGTTGAAAGAGAAGGAACGTGGTTCGATCTCATCAATGGAAATATTGCAGTGAGGGCAAGAGAAAGAATCACTGAAGGTGAGAATTCTGTCTCCGGATGGCAGCACTTCTGCCTGGGCAAGCACATCATTTGCCTCCTTTTCCTTACGTGCATCCCGAAGGAAAGCAGTTTCGCCATCGGTGGCAATTTCATTTGCAGGGGCCTTCTTATCAGGCAGGATGTCGATTTTGATGATGCCATCGCTCTGTTTCATTGCTGTTTCCAGGGACTGGGCCAGACGGCTTTCGATGCCATCCTTGCGAACCAGTCGATCAACAACAATGTCGATTTCATGCTTCTTATTCTTTTCCAAGGTAATTTCTTCATCCAGAGTATACTGGTTTCCGTCCACGATAACACGGACAAAGCCGCTCCTCTTGGCTGCGGCCAGCACCTTTTCGTGGGTACCCTTGCGGCCACGAACAACCGGTGACAGCACCTGGAACCTGGTCTTTTCAGGCAGCCTCATAATCTGGTCTGTCATCTGATCCACGGTCTGCTTCTCAATGACACGTCCACAGTTTGGGCAATGGGGTGTTCCCACACGGGCATATAAAAGACGCAGGTAATCATAAATCTCTGTAACCGTACCAACGGTAGAACGAGGATTGCGGTTAGTAGATTTCTGGTCGATGGAAATTGCCGGTGACATACCTTCAATCTTATCCACATCCGGCTTGTCCGCCTGGCCCAGGAACATGCGGGCATAGGAAGACAGGGACTCAATATAGCGACGCTGCCCCTCGGCATAGATGGTATCGAAAGCCAGAGAAGACTTACCAGAACCAGAAAGTCCGGTAAAGACGATAAACTTATTTCTAGGCAGCTTCAGATCCACATTCTTCAGGTTGTGTTCTCTGGCGCCCTTTATGGTTATATACTTCAGTTCAGCCATAGTTTTCTTCTTTCTTTTGCAAATGTGTTGCGCATATCTTTTAATTCATTTATTTCTTTTTAATTCTTTTAAATTTTTTTAATTCTTTTAAATCTTTTAATTCTTTTAAATCTTTTTAATTCTTTATTTCATTTCTTTCCTTATGAATTACTTATCATAATCCCGAAGCCTTACCTTCAGTTCGATTAATTCATCACGGAGAAGAGCTGCAGCTTCGAAGTTCAGTTCCGTTGCTGCCTGATTCATCTTCTTGGTCAGGCGTTCAATTTCCTTCTGCAGTTCTTTCTTGTTAAGAAGGTCTGGATCTTTACCGATTCTTTCCTTCTTGATTTCTTCTTCGTCAATTCCATTTGTAATGGCTTCACGAATTGCCTTCTTGATGGTCTGTGGTGTGATACCGTGTTCTTCATTGTATCTCTGCTGAATGCCACGACGACGTTCAGTCTCATCGATGGTGGCCCGCATAGAATCCGTGATGGTGTCGGCATACATGATAACATGACCGTCAACATTTCGGGCAGCTCGACCTACCGTCTGAATCAGCGAGGTTTCAGAACGTAAGAAACCTTCCTTATCTGCATCCAGAATGGCAACCAGAGTAATCTCTGGAATATCCAGACCTTCACGAAGCAGGTTGATACCAACCAGAACATCAAAGACACCCATTCGAAGATCTCGAACAATCTCTGTACGCTCAATGGTCTTAATATCAGAGTGCAGGTACTTTACCTTCACATCCATACCACGCAGGTAGTCGGTGAGTTCCTCTGCCATACGCTTGGTAAGGGTTGTAACCAGAACCTTATTTTTCTTCTTTACTTCCTGCTGAATTTCATTGTAGAGATCATCAACCTGTCCAGCTACTGGACGCACTTCAATTGGAGGATCCAGAAGTCCCGTTGGGCGAATGATCTGTTCAGCTCTTGCTTCCTGATGCTTCTGCTCATACTCAGCAGGTGTGGCAGATACATAGAGAATCTTATCAATTCTCTTTTCAAATTCACCGAAGTCCAGAGGACGGTTGTCCATGGCAGATGGCAGACGGAAACCGAAGTCAATCAGAGTCTGCTTGCGAGCCTTGTTACCACCGAACATTCCTCTTACCTGAGGCAGAGAAATATGTGACTCGTCCACAATCAGTAAGTAGTCATCTCCAAAGAAGTCCATCAAAGTTGCTGGTGGTTCTCCTGGCTTTCCACCTGAAAGAATTCTTGTATAGTTTTCGATACCGGAACAGAAACCTGTTTCTCTCAGCATCTCCATATCGAACTTGGTACGTTCTTCAATACGCTGGGCTTCCAGTAATTTATCATGAGCCTTGAAGTAGCTAACACGTTCCTTCATTTCTGCTTCAATTTCTTTAATGGCCGCATCCATTTTATCCGGCTGAATTACATAGAAGCTGGCAGGGAAGAGACATTCAAAGTTAACATCTCTCTTTACTTCACCAGTCAGTGGATCAAATTCAGAGATCCGATCAATTTCATCGCCAAAGAACTCTACACGAATAGCTTCTTCGTCAGAGTTGGCTGGAATAATGTCCACAACATCTCCCTTTACACGGAAGGTGGCACGATGGAAGTCCAGATCATTACGGGCATACTGCATGTTTACCAGCTGCTCAATTAAATCATCGCGATCCATCTCCATGCCTGGACGAAGACTCAGCATCATGGACTTATAGTCTTCCGGATTACCGATACCATAAATACAGGAAACAGAAGAAACTACAATAACATCCTTACGTTCAATCAGAGCTGCTGTTGCTGAGTGACGCAGCTTATCAATTTCATCATTAATGGCTGAGTCCTTGGCAATATAAGTATCTGTCTGTGGAACATAGGCTTCTGGCTGATAGTAATCGTAGTAAGAAACAAAATACTCCACCGCATTCTCCGGGAAAAAGGATTTCATTTCACCATAGAGCTGGGCAGCCAGGGTCTTATTGTGGGAAATAATCAATGTTGGCTTATTAAGAGCCTTTATGACATTTGCCATGGTGAAGGTCTTACCAGAACCAGTAACACCAAGCAGAGTCTGTCTCTTCTTGCCCGCATTATATCCATCTACTAATTTTTTAATTGCATCCGGCTGGTCACCTGTTGGCTGATAGTCGGAATGAATGACAAAATGATCCACACTTACTCCTTTTTAATCTCTTACAAACTTTTTTCCAACACTAAATTGTATATATACTAATTAAAAATTAGAATCAACCATTAGTTGAATCATCTTTTACAGTCAAAAAAATACTGTGAAATGAGACCCACGGGGGACGCATCTCACAGTACTAAATTTTACGCAATTATTCTATATGATTTTTATCATTTATTGCAGTTATATGGTATGACAAATATCACTTGATATTTTCCAGCAAAGGGCCAAACTATGCGGGCATCCCATTTGCACTAAAGCTTGCAATAGTAAATGGCAGCGGACATCTTTGGAACAACAATAGAGAGCACATTGTTCTGTACAACAAATGCCTGGTCATCCAGGGAATAACCGCTCTCTGTAGTGAGCATCAGTCGCTTCATGGTGCGGTTATTATGCACACCCAGTTCACGAACATGGAGTTTCACGTGACGATCGATGTAATCGTTATTGATTACAATGGTCACTGCTTCCTCTTCATTGAAACGTCCATAGGCAATGAGTTTTGGCTGGGCAAGCAGGAACTTGAGGGAACCTGTAACCAGTGCCTTGTGGCTCTTATGGATAGCAATCACATCCCGGTGGAAATTGATCATCTCCTTATCCTCATGTCCCCATGGATAGGTTCTGCGAGAATCCGGATCCGTCCAACCTGTAACTCCGGCTTCATCACCATAGTAAATAGTTGGTGCACCTGGCCATGTCATCTGGAAGGTAACCGCCATACGCATCAATTCTTTATCTACATTCTGATCAGCTGCTTCTGCACCCAAAGTGTTAATACGCCCAACACGGTGGTTGGTTCTTGTCAGGAAACGAGAATGATCGTGGTTAGAAAGTTCGTTCATGGCAACATATAAAGAGTTGTACATGAAAAAGGACATATAGTTCCGGATGGAACCAACAAACATATCCGCATTTCCCAAGAAGTCGCCACGGAATTCATCGGAATGCTTTTCCAGACCTGTCAGGAACCAGGTAATTGGCTCCATAAAGGCGCCATAGTTCATAATGGTATCCCACTGATCACCTTCCAGCCAAGGCTTTGGATTACCATAGTGCTCGGCCAGAATAATCGCATCCGGATTTGCCTCACGTACAGCCGATCTGAAATCACGCCAGAAGCGATGATTGTATTCCTCAGAATGTCCAAGGTCAGCAGCCACGTCCAGACGCCAGCCATCACAATTGAATGGAGGGCTAACCCATTTGCGTCCGATATTAATAATATAATCATGCAATTTTGTAGACCCTTCATAGTTCAGCTTTGGCAGTGTGTCATGTCCCCACCAGCCATTGTATGAACCATTATCCGGCCATGCATTTTCGTCATTAAATTTAAAGAAGCTGCGATATGGAGAAGCGGCATCCACATAGGCACCCTTCTCATACTCTGGATTGCTATCGTAAATCTTTTCCTTATCCAGCCACTTGTTGAAAGAACCACAGTGATTGAATACACCATCCAGAATAATCTTCATGCCGCGCTTATGTACTTCCTCAACCAACTGGATAAAGAGCTCATTGGAAGCCTCCAGATTTTCTTTATCCGTAACTCGGCAAATGTACTTGCTGGCGTTCTGATTGCTGTAATCATTCTCTCCTAAGAGCTGGCCCTCATCCTTCACAATCTTACCGAAGTGAGGATCCACATAATCATAGTCCGCAATATCATACTTATGGTTAGATGGAGATACAAAGATTGGATTCAGGTAAATAACATCCACGCCCAGATTCTTCAGATAATCCAGCTTATAGATAACACCCTGCAGATCACCACCGTAGAAATTGCCCACGTCCATCTGTGCAGGAATCTGTCCCCAATCATCCACATGCTGTACATGAGTTCCACAATAAGTGTACTCATGGCTTTCCACATCATTGGACTTATCTCCATTGCAGAAACGATCCACGAAAATCTGGTAGAAAATCGCACCCTTGGCCCAGTCTGGTGTCTTGAAGCCAGGTACCACCATAAAGTCATAGTCATGGTTGACTTCATTGATAACACCCAGGCGATTATAGATGGCAGTCAGTCTGCCTACGTGAATCTCGAAATAGTAACGTACTTTCTCAGTTACAGAAGGAAGTGTCACTTCATAATAATCAAAAATAGCATCCTGCTCTGCAATGGACATTGGATGCTCCTGTCCATCCTGAATCAGAATTACAGAATCTACATTATTTCTTGCTGTTCGAAAACGAATCCTCAGATCATCTCCTGGTTCTGGTTCAGCAGGATTTAAAAACTGTGGAGTTCCGTCTGTAAAAAGCGCGCCAAAATTCAGGATTTTTGTCGAATGAAATACCTGTTTCAGGAAATCCCATGTTCCTTCATGCTTCATTATAGGCGCCTCCTCTTTCCCTAATTTATCCAGGAGCCCACTCTCGGCCAGTCCCCCACTGATATAGCCTTCGAAATCAGTGCAAATGAACTTGGCATAGGTTCATAGACGTTTATATTTTACAATATTTAGGGGGATTGGGCAAATTTGTGTCCTCAATCTTAGGTTTGCAAAGCGACCATATTGTAAATACCTACTCCGTATCTCGATTGCGCTTTGCTCACATAATGAAAAAAGGGCAACCACGCACGGTTGTCCTTTTTTGGAGAAGGTATTTTGTTACTTATGGGGTGTAGCAAAAAACTATATAAATGTATTGGGGGGGGGTTACAGTGATCATTATACATAATCTAAAAAAAATGTCTCGCCAAAAAAAATTTGATTTTCTTGTAATTTTTGTCAAATTTGACTTTTTAGTCAGGTGTCCTTGTGTATTTTTGTAAAAAGAGAAGATTTTTTCCTCATTTCATTGTGAAATAATGACAACGTTTCCGGAAACTCTATTTTATTTTAATAAGAAAAAATTATAAAAACTTAAAAAATCCGCAGATTTTGCTATATACAAAGTCCGCGGATTAATAATTTTAAGTATACATTGGTCTATTTTTATAAAGACATCTTGGAAACTAAGACAAGTTCATTTGCATTAGGCTTCGAAAAGTGCCTCGAACTCAGGACCTGTGATTCTTTCCTTCTCCAGAAGGAGCTTGGCAGAAGCATGAAGGACATCAATATGGTCTTCGATAATCTTCTTGGCTTCCTGATAGCACTGATCCATGATCTTCTTAACTTCTTCATCGATTTCCGCAGAAACCTTTTCACTGTAAGATCTTGTATGACCAATCTCACGACCGATGAATACTTCATCATCATCGCTTGGTTCGTAATTGATAAGGCCCAGCTTTTCTGAGAAACCATACTTCATGATCATGTCACGAACACGGCCAGAAGCATGCTTAATATCCTGAGATGCACCGGTTGTCACATCATCGAAGATCAGTTCTTCTGCAATACGGCCACCAAGAGATACCTCAATATCCTGCAGCATCTTACCCTTGGTCATGAACTGATTGTCGCCAGATGGAAGTGGCATGGTATAACCAGCAGCACTTACACCAGTAGGGATAATGGAAATGGTATAAACAGGATCCATATCCTTCAGCACATGGAAGAGAATTGCATGACCTGACTCATGGTAAGCTGTAATCTTTCTTTCCTCTTCCGAAACCACACGGGATTTCTTTTCAGTTCCGATACCAACCTTGATGAAGGCTATATCCACATCTGCCTTATTAATAAATGGACGATTATCACGAGCTGCATGGATGGCAGCTTCATTCATAAGGTTCTCCAGATTTGCGCCGGAGAATCCTGATGTTGTACGAGCAATTTCATGTAAATCTACATCGTCAGAAAGAGGCTTCTTTCTTGTATGAATCTTCAGGATTTCTTCTCTACCCTTTACGTCAGGTCTGCCAACGGCAACCTTACGGTCAAAACGACCCGGACGAAGAATAGCCGGGTCCAGAATATCCACACGGTTTGTGGCAGCCATTACGATAATGCCCTGGTTATCTCCAAAGCCATCCATCTCAACCAGAAGCTGGTTCAGTGTCTGCTCTCTTTCATCATGTCCACCACCGAGACCGGAACCTCTGCGCCGGGCGACTGCATCAATTTCATCAATAAATACGATACAAGGTGCATTCTTCTTTGCATCGGCAAATAAGTCACGCACTCTGGAAGCACCAACACCCACAAACATTTCTACAAAGTCAGAACCAGAAATAGAGAAGAACGGAACACCAGCTTCTCCAGATACCGCCTTGGCAAGAAGAGTCTTACCTGTTCCTGGAGGACCTACTAAAATCAGTCCCTTAGGAATACGGGCACCCATCTTGGTATACTTGGCAGGATCCTTTAAGAAGTCAACAACTTCTGCCAGTTCTTCCTTTTCTTCTTCCAGACCGGCCACGTCATTGAAGGTAATGTTTGTATTCATATCCTTCTTGGCACGGCTCTTACCGAAGTTCATCAGCTGGCCATTGACGCCACCGCCACCTCTTGTGGACATAACATTTCCAGCCATGATAAAGAGGAAAATCATAAACAGAATCGTTACGAAAATATATGGTGCCAGCTTTGAAATTAAACCTGGTCTCTGTACATCAGCCAGTTCATAAGGGAAGCCAGCATCATTCAGGATCTGTTCTGTCTCCTTTACGTCTGAGGTATTGAAACGCAGGATTTCATTCTTTTTCTTAATGGTAACTACACCAGTAGGTACTTCTTCATTTGGCAGGATGATAACTTCTTCAATATCTTTGTCTGCCAAAGCTTTCTTTAATGACGCATTTGTATAGTTCGCATCCACCTGACCATTCACACGTGTGAAATACGCATAAATGCCAAATCCGACAAGAATCAGAATTACATAAATCCAAAGTCCACGTCTAAACTCTTTATTCACTATTCATCTCCCAATTGATCTACTACGCCAATATATGGCAGGTTACGATACTTCTGTGCATAGTCCAGTCCATAACCTACAACGAACTTATCCGGAATTTCAAAACCTGTCATTGCAAGAGTTACAGGAACTACACGTCTGTCTGGCTTATCAAGAAGTGTGATTACTTCTAAGGAAGCAGGATTTCTTCTCTTCATGATATCCACTACATAGCTAAGTGTACGGCCAGAGTCTAAGATGTCTTCTACAATAATGACATCTCTGCCTTCGATGGTCTCATCAAGATCCTTATTGAACTTAACAACACCAGAAGACTGTGTTCCATTTCCATAAGAAGAAACAGAAATAAAATCTAAAGTAACAGGAATTGTAATTCTCTTTGCCAGTTCGCACATAAAGAATACGCTTCCCTTTAAGATACCGATCAGGTGAACGGTCTTACCTGCATAGTCCGCACTAATCTTCTCTGCCATTTCTTTAATTCTGGCATCTACTTCTTCCTCTGAAATTAATACACTGATTTGATCTTTCATATTGTGTCCTCCTCGGCTTCTGTATACTCCAAAAGCGCTATTTTTTTCGTCTCTTCTGTAATCTTATATCTCTCAGAAAGTCTATGCCCGACAATCCAGACAATTTCCTTTCCATCTGCAACCACCGGAAGGTATGCTCTTTCCTTTCGGTCAATCTTAAGATCTGTAAATAAAGCGCGTAACTTCTTGCTACCATTCTCCTGAGTAGTAACAATAAAGTCTCCCATTTGCGGGAAGCGCAACTGCAAAGTAGATGTGATCTTATCATAATCAATCTGCTTGGCATCTTCTCTTCTTAATATCTCGCCATCCGCTGACCAGTCTTCCACCGTCATCTTCAAATTACCAGGACTTCTCTTGGCCTTTAGTACTCCCGAGGCATCCGCCAGCTTCTGCTCAATAATAATCTCTGTATAGTTCTTTCTGGCTGACAAGTTATAAGGCAAATCCACCTTGGATCCACTTTCCTGCTGAATCAGCCTCAGCACATCCGCCACATGCTTCCTTGTAATATCTTTTCTCTTACCAGTGAGATTCTCAATAATACGAATGATTGTTTCTCCCTGAACCATTCCATTTCGAGACACGATATTTTCAATATGCAAATGAGCTTCCGTCGGATGTTCACTGCCCTTGATGCGATCATACTGCACCGGCACCTTGTCCGCCTCGTGCTTAATTTCTTCGTCCAGCGCTCCCATATTCTTGGAAATCTCTGCAATATGCTGTACAGCGCCTGCGTTGATTTCTTTCAAAATAGGAATGACCTGATGCCGAATTTTATTCCGGGCATAGGACATATCTAAATTGCTGGCATCCACTCGGAATGGCAAATGTTCTTTGCGTAGATACTCTTCAATATCATCCCGGGTCACATTCAGCAGTGGTCTGATAAGTCGTCCTCTAACAGGTCTCATACCCACCATACCAGAAATCAGACTTCCTCTTACCATCTGGAAAAGAACTGTTTCTGCCAGATCCTCCTGATGATGTGCAACGGCTGTCTTATTGAGTCCCTCTGCCAGTCTCACCAGTTCAAAACACTGGTAACGAACGCGACGTCCTGCTTCTTCCTCTGTCATGCCCCACTCCTCAGCAAGTTGTGGTACATCCTTACGGAAAGTGAAGAAAGGCACATCCCATTTGTCACAAAGTTCATTGACAAAGGCCTCGTCTTCGTCAGCTGCCTGTCCACGAATCATATGATTCACATGAACAGCGGCCAGCTTCAACTCATACTTCTCCCGCAGGGCAACCAGCACCCGGAGAAGACAGACGGAATCTGCGCCGCCAGAAACACCAACCACCACACCGTCTCCGATCTGAAGCATGTCCTGGGCACTTATGAATTTTTCGATTTGACTTAAAAATTCCATAAACGAAAAAGAGCGCCTGCACTGAGGTGCTAGCGCTCATTAGTCTTCCTTTTCTTTCGGTTTAATTACAATTTCATCCGGCTTTACAAGTCCGAGCTTATTCTTCGCCTCATCTTCAATATATTTCTTAGTATGCATATACTTTTCTTTTTCCTGAAGATCAACTGTTGTCTGATTTGCTGTATCAAGCTCTGCCTGTAACTGATTTTCTGTTACTGCAAGTTCCTGGCTCTTCTCATGCAAAGAAAGAGCTCGTGCGCCACATACTGCCATTACAATAATAACGATGACAAGCATGAAGAGTGTCATGAGCTTTGACTGACGTCTTCTGGGTTGTACTTTTCTTCTCTGCACTTAGAGCTTCCTCCACGAATAAAACTAACCTTAATGATATATTTAAAGTTTCTATTTTGCAATAGGAAATTTACATAACATTCCTGCTTTGCGCAAATAATTGGAACCACACCATATGAGCACCCTAGGCTGGCAGGTACTTAAACATTTCCCCAGCTTCTTCCTTCTTCACAGTCTCCTGCACACGAAGCACTTCTGCTTTCACTGCCTTATTACCAAAGGAAATTTCAATCACGTCTCCAACCTTTACATCATAGGATGCACGTGCTGCCTTTCCATTCACGCTAACACGACCTGCATCACAGGCATCGTTGGCAACGGTTCTTCTTTTAATGAGTCTTGAAACTTTTAAATACTTATCGAGGCGCATAGATCTTGTCTCCTTATCCTTTTGCAAATGGACTTTGCATCTACTTTCCTGCAAATGTGGCCCTAGTCTTAGCCAATCCCATTTGCACGCAATTTCTGTTTTCTATACTCTACCATAGAGAAAGAAAAATGACCACGGGGCAGGCCCGTGGTCATCGGTTTCTAAAATGCTTTCTTATTAAGCGTTAAGAGCATCCTTGAATGCCTTACCAGCCTTAAACTTAGGAGCCTTTGAAGCCGCAATCTGGATTGACTTACCAGTTGATGGATTGTGGCCTGTACGAGCAGCACGGTTAGAAACTTCGAAAGTACCGAAACCGACAAGTGAAACCTTGTCTCCAGCCTTAAGTGTTTCTTCAACAGCTTCAACGAAAGCCTTAACTGCCTTCTCAGAATCTACCTTTGAAAGACCAGCCTTCTCTGCTACTGCTGCAACTAATTCGCTCTTGTTCATTTTGAAATCCTCCTATAAATACGTTCTTTCTTCGCCCCAGTTTTTAGTAACTCGAACGCTTGTTCTGTTATATATGATTAAACCCCCTAAGTCAAGCAATTTTCTCAAAAATATACGCATTGCTAATAGCATTTTGAAGTATTTGTATGAAAAACAGAGAAAATTATTTAATTATCAAAAATCTGGTATTTTTTGTCATTTTCTTCCCGTCAACATTGCGTACTTTTCTCTGCAAATGAAATTGCGACGGATCTCGGAAAATCCCACCGTTATTTAGTTTACGTAACTCTTTCTTTTTCCTATAGACAAAAAAAATGCGAAATTTGCTTGACAAATCCCGCATCTTCAAGTTCATAAATTTGATATTTCATCGAGCCCCAGGAGCCCGGTTGCAATCCATTCTCTAGTTTGCAACTGTGATTGTGTAGCTAGCTTCGAATGTCTCACCAACCGGGAGAGCATTGTCATATTCACGCTCTGCAATATCTCCATGGAAGTCAGCAGCATCTGCACGACCATACCAAGGCTCAATGCAAATGAATGGAGCATTCTTCTTAGCAGGTGACCAGATACCAACCAGTGGTGCATCAAATGCAACCGTAACAAATGGAATCTTCTTGCTGTCGCAAAGAGCAACAGAATGAATATCCTGATTTTCGAAGATCATTGCATCATTGTTGAACATCTCTTCTGTAACAGCCACGCACTTGTCATCTGTCTTCAGCACATTGTCACGTGATGCCACAAGTCCATTTGCATCCAGGAGTGAGTACTTCAGGTCGCCAACCGTGTCGAAGGAAATGAACTCATCTGTCTTTCTTTCCTTACCGCGTGGAGGGCACATGAATGCTGGGTGTCCACCGATGTGGAAATGCATTTCCTTGTCATCCAGATTTGTTACACGCCATGTTGTCTTAACTGTGTAACGATCCAGAGTGTAGATGATTTCCAGGCGGAAGCGATATGGGTAGAGCTCCTCAGTTGCCGCGTTGGACTCCAGAACGAATGTAATCTCCTTACCATTCTTCTGCTTCTTCATATCGAAATCTGTATCACGGGCAAAACCATGCTGATTTAATTCATATTCCTTACCATCAACCACCAGCTTCTTGTTCTGCAGAGAACCAACAATTGGAAAAAGAACCGGAGCAGTACGCTTCCAGTATTCAGGGTCTCCGTTCCAGAGATAGTGCGCACCGTTTTCCTTATTCAGGATGTCGATGAGTTCAGCACCGTGCTGGCTGATTGTAACCTTCAGGTTCATGTTTTCCAGATAAAATTTTTGCATGTCTGCCTCCCTTAGATAATTCATTATCCTCAAGCAAATATACCGTGCTTTTCTTGTGTCTCAACTTCGGACACCTACGCAGTTCATTTGCATAAATAGCGATTCATATAGAAATCTTCCAGACTCTAGTTCCGGTTTCTTTAGAAATCTCTCAGACTCTTGTCCCAGTTTCTTTAGAAACCTTCCTGACGACGCCTCTTGCGGGACTCTGTGCGTTTCAGGGCGCCTTCCCACTCAGCTTTTTCCATTTCATTCTCAATCTTCAGGCCATAAGGAATATCAATTGGCTTTCCGTCATGGTCGATGCAAACCTCTGTGAGATATGCGCGATTGATGACATGGCGCTTACCCGTTTCAATATCTTCCACATAAGAATCCACACGGACTTCCATGGACTTGCGTCCAACGTAGGTAAGTCTTGCACGGATTACAACGATATCATCCGCAAATGCGCCACGTTTAAACTGCAGATTATCCACAGCAGCTGTGGTGATAAAACAACCGCAATGGCGAGCTGCCACAACACCAGCTGTCTCATCGATCCATTCCATCAGGCGGCCACCGAAAAGTCGGCCGTATCCATTTACGTCTTCGAAACGAACACACTTACAGAGTTCTGTCAGTGAATCGTCTACACGCTTGTAGCCCTTGGCATAAGTATATTCTGTTTTGTAATCTTCGTAGTTGTCCATAATTACACCTCGTTATTTCTGCAGAATATAATAATTGTCTGAGGGTGGTGTGTCAATCTGTATAAAACGGCAGCCACTTGCACGGCTGGCAGATTATTTCTTGCTATCTTCTTTTCTATCTACCCGGCATCTCTTTTGGCTTCCCCTTACTCGTTCTTCAGGCTGCCCTTCTCCACATTCTGATTGATGATTTCCACAATCTTCTGATAAAGAGGCTCAGAGCCCGGTCTTGTTTTCTTCTGGCGGTTCATAACCTGGGATGCCGCAACACCATGCTCCATCCAGTTCTGCCCTCCATTGGAATTATTTAAAAGAATAGGCTGGAAATTGTCCATGGCATGAACAAACCTTGCCTCTGCTGTCTCATTTTCTTCAAACTCTTCGAAGATGGCCTTCAGTTCCGCTCCCTGCTCCTCAGGTAAAAGGGCAAAGATTCTGTCCTTGGCTTTCGCCTCACGTTCCCTCTGGGTCTTCTTGCCTGCTTCATCATAGGCATAGGTATCTCCAGCATCAATTTCCACAATATCATGAATCAGACACATCATCATGGCATGGGCCATGTCGAATTCTTCATTGGCATATTCCTTCAGAAGGTAACACATCACTGCCATATGCCAGGCATGCTCTGCGTCATTCTCCTTACGACCATGATTGGTGAGACTGGTCTGTCTGGTTACCAATTTTTCCTTATCGATTTCCAGAATAAAATTCATTTGTTTTTCCAGGCGTTCCTGCTGATCTTCCACGGAAGGTCCAGAAGTTTTTTCTTCCTCTTTGGGAGCTCTTACATAAGTCACAAGCTTTTCATCACAGGCGCCAAAGCTTACATAATTTTTTCGAGCCTGATTCAGGCTAATGCCATTGTTGGCACCTCCTTCAAATTCTGGCTCCTCTTCCGAAGCCTTGTCACGTTCCCAAAAGCAAACAGGACAGATTTCGCCAGAAGCATTTTCTTCTAATGTATAAAAGCCGCAACATGGGCATTGATATTTCATTTACTTTCCTTCTCTCTTCTTGAAAATTTCTAAAAGTATTTCAAATAACCCTGGTGGCGAAACTACTGGCGGTTATAGTAATCAATGCCGCCGCTTGGTTTGAAATATGTACGAATATATCCATCTGTAGAAAGCACGACAAACTCATTTGTAGATTCCAGATAATAAACATAATCTCCATCATCCGCTTCTTCCTTATGAAGGGAATTAGGATTGTTGATGACAGCACTGGCACCCTGCTCATATTCCTGAGCATTGGCATAAGAGAACTCCGCACCGTGCTTTGCAAAATGCTGATTCAGATACTTCTCATTTCGAAAAGTATAGGATGGTCCCACAGGAGCAGATTCCTGGGAAGATTCTCTCACATCTTCCTCGGTGGAAACAGTTCCCGGCTGCCTTTCCTCCGTGCTTGCCTGGGGGCTGGTCTTGTCCCCATTAATCAGCTCATCAAAGGAATGAAGCTCGATGGTGGTTGCCTCCGTGTCTTCCTCCTTACTGCCGCCAGCAATAAAATCCTGCATGCTCTGTCTCTCACTTGTGGCATCGGACTTCGTGGCATTGATAATTTCAACACTGCTATCATCCTGGCCAATTCCAGACGGACTGGAATCATGCACTCTCCAAAGACTCACCAGTCCTAGAATTGCACACAGAGCCAGCATTATAATCCATAAAAACTTCTTGTCTTTCATTTTCTTTCCTCATTAATTATTCATTAGAAATACACTTGCGTCAATCAGCGCTCGCGTTTACAGTTTAACATATGCAAATGAGATGTGCAGATATTCTCTTCCATATCCATAAGAAGTATTTGCCTTCTATTGAACACTTGTTCTATAGAACCTTTATTCTGGGGAATCCTTGTTCTGAGGAATACTTCTTCTACTGAATACTTATTCCATTTATAAAATATCAAGCGAGGGAACATGTCATACACAAGTCTTAACGATTACCTGAAAACTGAATATGGAAGAAAGCTTTATAAGCTCTCCCTGTCCTCAGGCTGCAGCTGTCCCAACCGTGACGGCAAATGTGGCATAGGCGGATGTATTTTCTGTTCCGAAGGTGGTTCCGGAGATTTTGCAAGCCTCGCTCTCACTCCTGTGTCCCAGCAGATTGAAGAAGCAAAGGCCCGAGTTGCCGGAAAGTTCAAGCCCCATAAGAATACATCTGCGGCAGAGACGGAAAGCCTTCCTTCTTACATTGCTTACTTCCAGTCTTTCACCAACACCTATGGAGATCCTGAGAAGCTTCGTTCCATTTTCATGGAAGCTATTTCTCATCCTGACATTGCCATCCTTTCCATCGGCACACGTCCCGACTGCCTGCAAGCAGAAATCCTGGAATTGCTGGCAGAACTGAATCAGATCAAACCCGTCTGGGTGGAACTGGGTCTCCAGACCATGCATGAAAAAACGGCCTCCTTCATCAACCGTTGCTATCCCCTCTCCGTATATGAAGAAGCAGTGAAGAATCTCAACGCTCTTGGCATCAAGGTGGTAACGCATCTGATTTTAGGGCTGCCCACTGGAGAAGTTAAGGCAATCCCTGCAAATGAGATTGGCGACGATGCTTCTGGTGATAACAGGATTCAGGAAAGTGGCCTCATAGAAAGTCAGGAAGAAATCCTGGAAAGTCTTCGCTACGTAATAAAGACAGAAAGCTGGGGAATTAAACTCCAACTCCTTCATGTACTAAAAAACACAAGACTGGCAGACTACTACAGCCAAACTCATTTCCACACATATTCTTTAGAAGAATATTGCGACCTGCTTTTAAAATGTCTGGCAGAAATTCCAGAGGATATGGTGGTGCATCGAATCACTGGTGACGGTCCAAAGAAACTTCTCATTGCCCCTCTCTGGAGCGGCGATAAGAAGAGGGTGCTTAACACCATAAACGCTGCCATACGAAAAGTAGATTCTCCTGCCAAGCAGTAACCCCTATCCGACAAACTAAGCAAAAAAGAGACCCTTCATTTCTGAAGAGTCTCTTCGCAAAAGATCATATATATTTAAATATACAGTGAATTATTCAGCGTCTTCTGCTTCTGCTGCTGAAGCTGTTGCTTCTGAAGCTGTTGCTGGAGTTGCTTCTGAAGCTGTTGCTACAGTAGCGTCTTCAACTGTTGCGATTGTAGCGATTTCTGTAGTTGCAACTGTTTCTGTTGTTGCTTCTGACTTACCACATGCTGTGAATCCAAGTGCTGCTACTCCAAGTGCTACTAAAACTAATGTCTTTTTCATTTCTAGTTCCTCCTAAAAAAAAATACAAGGGGAACTTTACTACGTTGGTCAAAATAAAGCAAGTACTATTTTCTACATTTTGGTTTCCTGCACAATTCAATTGAGCACATGACCAAGTCTGAACGCCTATGAATAGTCACTTTGCATATTTTAAGAGTAAATTTGTGAATTTTTCAATTTTTGAGCATTTTCTTTGATTTTTGTCAAAATCAATCATTCTTATGTAAACTAATTTTTTCTTTTTACGCCTCTCAAGAAGTCATCAGCAATTAGTACATCCTTCAGATATCTCAACATAATCTGGGCCAAGTCCATTTGCATCTACCCTACATGTGAAAAGACATCCATCATACTGACCATTCAGTCCCAGTTCCGCAGTTGTGATAAAGAGAGTGTTCATTTCCGGTCCGTCTTTAAAGAAGCAGCAGGAAGTTACCTGCTTTGCATCCACGTGAACCACTTCTAATACCTCACCCGTTGCACCACTTCTCTTTTCCACGCGTCTTCCGCCCCAAACTGCCACCCAAAGATTAATTTCTTGATCAATTTTTCTTATCCTATCTGAATTTCAGTTTGAAAACGATTAACTCTGATGCTTCAGATAAAAGATTGCAAGCTGAGTACGATCCCGGATTTCCAACTTTTCCAGAATGGTGGAAATGTAATTGCGAACCGTTCCCGCTGACAGGAAAAGCTTATCAGAGATTTCCTGATTGGAAAGGCCATCTGCCACAAGCTGAATGACTTCATATTCCTTTTCTGTAATGCCTGCAGCAGCGTAGTCGAAGGACTCAGCCCTCACAACCTCATTTACAAAGCCCGATTCTGTGCCTCTCGAATTCGCAAAAGGATCATCACTCTCGCCTCGTCCTCCTGCCATAATTTCAGGAAGCTTATCCACCACAGCACCACCAAAGACAGTCTGTCCTGCCAAAGCTGCCCTGAGAGATTCCGGTAGGGACTTGTATTCCTGCTTCAGCAGGTAGCCCCTGACGCCCAGCTTCAAAGCCTTCACGATATATTCTTCATCAGAGAATGTGGTAAGGAGTAAAATCACCGCAGACTTGTCCTTAGCCAAAATTTCACCCGCCGCATCCAGGCCGGTCATGTCCGGCATACGAATGTCCATAAGAAGCACATCCGGTTTCAATTCTTCATATAAAGTCACAGCTTCCCGGCCGTCGTGGCCTTCGCCCACAACCTCAAATTCTCCCGCGGCTGTGATAATCATTTTCAGTGACATGGTGATAAGTTCATCATCATCCACCAGTAAAATTCTTTTCTGATCTGCCATAATTTATCCCCAATTCCATTCTTTCACTAACACTTCTATCATCCACATCATGCAAATGAGATGCACGGCAAGTTCATTTGCAAAGATTTTTTTACTTGTTCACAACAGGAATTCGCACAAAGAGTTTGAAGCCCTGATCCGTATAAACATGAAAGGAGCCGCCCAGTGCATTCACGCGGTCCCGAATGTTGAGCAGGCCAATACCACTTCCCCGCCGGTCACCTGTCTCCAGAATTTCCTGAACCTTTCTGGCATCCCCTTCACTCACCTTTCCATCATCGGATACCGTGAGTTGCGTATGACCAAAGGACTGATGCAAAATCACTTCCACCTGATGGCCACTGGAATGATGGGCGATATTGGCAACCGCCTCACGCAGGATACCCAGCAGAGCAAGTTTGGCTTCATTTGCCAGCAGCATTTCCGCGTCGATATCGGTGCTAACTTCAAAGTCAGATTCTGGAAGTTCCTTCACAATCTCAGCAACTGCCTTGTTAATATCGATGGCATCATCATGCAGGTCATGCACACTTTCACGCATTTCCTTCATGGCATCATTCAAGGTCTGGTCCAGCATGTCCAGCTGGGGCGCAATATTTTCATCGGAATTCACAGTACGAATGGCTCCCAAAAGAAGAATTCCACGGCTCAGCATATGTCCTACATGATCATGAATATCCCGGGCAATTCGATTACGCTCGGTAAGAATTGCAACATGCTCCCTCTCCTCAGTTTCTGCAGCCAGTCGCCTTTGCTGCTCCCGCAGGGTTCGCTCTTTTTCATGTCCCAAATCTTCCGTCTCGTGTAACTTATTTCGATACATAAGCAGCTGTTGAATCACATAGAAAAGCACGGCATCCACAATGATAAAGCAAACCAGAATGCAGACGCGACCGGCAATTCCATTTGCAGGGGGCCATATAAAAAGACCGGCCAGGAAAAGCAGAAATGGCGCAAAGTTGAGCCACTTTTTCCATAAATAACCGGCTTCTAAGAGAATCAGAAAAAAGATGGACATGACGACTGATTGCGTCGTCACGCCATCTAAATTTTGCAGAACTACGAGTTCTAAAGCTATGACAAATGGAATGATTAAATCATAGAACATATCTTTCCTTTTTCCGTGCAACCACAAAGCCCGCTCCCATGAAAAGCAGGGCAAAAAGCAGCTGCATAACAAGCGATCCCACCAGACCGCTTCCCCATATTTCACTAACTTTCGCTGTATCAATCTGCTCTGTACCAGAAACGTACCAGTAAACCGGCAGGAAATGTGCAACCTTCAGCACAGACTCTGACATAAAATCACGAGTAACAAATACGCCAGAAATAAAGCTCATGCCCAGGAAAACCATGTTAGAAACCAGTTCAATGACACCCTCATCCTGTGAGATTGTTCCCAGGAAGAATGCAAATGAGATGCCCACTACCATAAGGGCTGCGCTGTTAATGGAATAATACCATATCTTACTGTAATCTGCTTCATTTCCAAGGAAAATACAAACCACTAAAATCATGGCCAGAAGTACCACAAGGCCAAAGGTTGTAATGGCTAAAACCTGCTCCAGATTCTGACGGAAGGAACTCATTGGACTGACTGTAATTCTTGCCATCAAGTCCTTTTTCTTAATTGATGAAATGATTGTTGCAATGCCAATGGACAGAATCATCATCATGCTGTAGGCCATAAAGGCATACATGACTGCCATCAGGGAATGTCCTGTTTTATCATTTGCCTTTACCATTTCAATTTCAGGTTCTGCCTTTTCCATATCATCGGTGGCATTGACAATGGCCTCTGTTTCTGAGAAACCAGCATTCATATAGATTGTGACATTCTTAACAAAGGTGTTGAACTTTGTATACATGAGCGTTGAAGATGCTGACTGACCCTTGGACAAAAATTCTGCTCCACTCTCATGGCCGGCAAGTACATTTGCCTCAAATCCAGAAGGGATAAGAATGGCATCGTCGTAGATATCGAATCTTACATTATCATTTAGTTTCTTCAGGTCGTCCTCTGTACTGGCCTTAACCTTTTCGATTTTATCCATCTGGGAGAAGGCTTCTGCAATGCCACGGCTGAGCTCGGAATCGTCCTGATCCACCAGGGCGATTACCACCTGATGTGCTTCAAACATACTGTCCATGGATTTTGAATTCTGCCTGGCAACAATGCTGCCGAAGACTGCAAAGACCACGAAGTAAATAATCAAGGAGGTCATTTTGCCTTTGATTGTTTTAAGTAATGCCTTATAAACTACCATAAGATCTCCTCCTTAAGAAAAGTGAACTAAGAACCACACAGCCCAGAGTCATGCAGACCATGATGATTACTGAATTCCAGAATTTCTGATCCGCGCCATAATTGCAGAAGCGATAGATGCTTTCTACATATACAGCCGCTGGATTGATTCGATTGAAGAAAGGACATTTCTGCTCAACAATGGCACGAATATTTCCAACCATAAGACCTGAGAAGAAAGAACAAATCATGGAAAATGCGATTGGAACACCAATGAGCAGACTTTCACTTTTGCAAATTGCAGCAATCAGGGCACCACAAGAAATTCCCATTGCAGAGGCCAGGAATGAAAGAGCAATAACAACCAGAAGATTGCCACCAAAATGAATTCCCAGCACATAATTGATGTAGAGAATCACAATGGTATCTGCCAGTCCCTGCAGAATGGTACAGGCAAGAAGACCAGCAAATACGGCAGTCATCTTATTTGTAGGAGAACATTCAAAACGCTTTCCTCTCTCTGACATATTTGCACACATGCCCTGCAACATAGCCGTGCACATCCAGGAACCAAATAAGGATGCCATGGCAAGGAGCGCATAAAAGTAGTTTACAAATGGAGCCACATTCTTATTGAATACTTTCTGGCTGATGAAGTCCTGATTATCATTTGTCAGTTCATCCATTACCGTCTGAATATTTTCAGGATGCTCTTCCATCACTCTCTTCACCATAGACTCGCTGTTCTGATAAGACTTGAGTACCTGAGAAAGGATGGTGGCGTCAATTCCATTTTCCGTAATTTTCAGCTTAATATCCGTTTCAGTAGATGCTGTGCTTACCTCTGTAAACGCTTCTGTGCCTACCTTTGCAGATGATTTAGCAAGTGCCTCTGTAGAATCTGCACCTGTAGAATCTGCACCTGTTGTCTCGAGATAATAGCCGGAAATCTCCCCAGCTTTCAGTTTTTCTTCTGCCTCATCAGCAGTCATTTCGTGAAGAATCAAAAGCGGATTATCTCGATCAGAATCTTCATCCACTTCTGTCAGTCCATCAAGCAACTGCTCGAATAGCGTGTCCTCCTGACTAGTTTCATTGACATAACCAACTTCCACAGATTTAAAAACATCAGGATCTTCCTTAATTAGATTTCCAAATCCGAAAAAGAAGACAGTTGCAAGAACCAGAGGAAAACAGAAATTCCAGCCAATGGACCACTTCTGACGGAAGAGCTGTTTCATCTGATAGATAAAAACATGTCCAAACATTAATCCCTCAGCTCCTTTCCTGTTACTTCCAGGAAGACATCATTCAGTGTTGGCAGTTCAGTTGTAACACGGCCAAAGTGAATCTGCTTTTCCTCCAGGTAATTCATAATATGTACCAGGTTGTGCTCACCACCATCACAACGGATGACAAGCTCTCCCTTTGTTTCACGAACATCGTAAACATGATTGATTTCACGAAGCCCCTGCAGTTCTTCTTCGGTTAGTGCCTTACGAAGGCTGATGTGAATAGTCTCACGATTCTTGAGGGAAGCCTTTAATTCTGCAGCAGTACCAGCCACCACATTCTTACCATGATCCATGATGACAATACGAGAACAAAGTTCTTCAACTTCTTCCATGTAATGAGAGGTGTAAATGATTGTGGCACCCTTCTCATTCATTTTTCTAATACCCTCCAGAATGGCATTTCTGGACTGAGGGTCAACCGCAACAGTAGGTTCGTCAAAGATAATCAGTTCTGGTTTGTGGGCAATACCGCAGGCAATATTCAGTCTGCGAAGAAGACCACCAGAAAGTTTCTTAGGCTTGTATTTTCTATGTTCTGAAAGACCAGTAAACTCAACGGCATCATCTACAAGTTGTTTTCTTTCCTTCTTATCATGCACATATAAACCGCAGAAGAAATCAATATTCTCTTCCACCGTTAATGTGTCCACCACTGCTACATTCTGCATGACCACACCGATTCGCTTCTTCAAGTCAAAAGCTTCTGGTTTCATGTTCTTTCCAAAAATCTGAATATCGCCCCTGTCGAAATGCAGCAGAGAAAGCAGGCAGTTGATTGTGGTTGTCTTACCAGAACCATTAGGTCCAAGCAGACCAAGGATTTCTCCCTTCTCAACTTCTAAAGAAAACTGGTCAACAGCCAACTTCTCGCCATAGCGCTTCACTAAATCATGGATAGATACAACAACTTCGCTCATATAGGAACCCCCTTAGGATGTTTATTTCTGATTTTATTCTAGCAGGAAACGTGATAATTTCATGTGTATTCTGTCATTTTGTGGAAGTGACAAAAGTCATGATTTTGGGCATATTAATGGCTTGGCATTTTTTCTTAGGAATTTTAATTTCCTAATGCCAGATAAAAAAAGCACCCACACACACGACTTCTCGTGTGCATAGGCGCCTCTTCATACAAGTATTCATTTCTCTGCAATAAGTCTATCAGGCAGTATAAAGCTTAATGTCCTAGACTGTGATTTCAATCCCACTACAAATAATGATTTGCTTAAATCCCCCTGTAAATAACACTTTGCCTAAACTCTCCGCAGGGCGCAAACTACTTCTTCTCAAATTCCGCCAGCGCCTTGATGGAGCGAACAATTCGAGAGGCAGAAATGAGCAAATCTGCCCTCTTCAACTTGCCACTCTTGAGAGCAGCCTTGATGTCCTTTTCATCTGCACTGCAACCTGGCATGGTAAGATCATTTCCCGCCAGAATATTGTTAGAAGCATAAGGAGCTGGGTAAATGGACTGCTTGCAGAACGTGCGACCGCTGGCAATCCAGTCGGACATTACCAGGCCATCGAAGTGAAATTCGCAACGAAGGATATCATTCAGCAGGCCATAGGATTCTGAGGTATGCACACGGTTTACCAGATTGTAAGAAGTCATAATGGCAGCCGGATGGGCTTCCTTAATGCATCTTTCAAAACCACGCAGGTAAATCTCACGCAGAGCTCTTTCTGAAACACGGCTATTACAGTTGTTGCGATTCAGCTCCTGATTGTTAGCCAGTAAATGTTTGAGGGTCACTCCACGATGCTTGTGCTGCTGCACGCCCTTAGTCATGGCAGCTGCCATGGCACCGGATACAAATGGATCCTCTGAGAAATATTCAAAGTTTCGACCACATCGGATATTTCGGTGAATATTTAAAGCTGGAGCCAGCCAAAGGTTAACGCCAAAGCGTCTCATCTCACGTCCCACCAAGTCACCCAGCGCTTCCGCAAAATCCAGATTCCAGGACTGGGCAATGGCCGTACCAATAGGAATGGCTGTGGTGTACTGATGATAAATATCACCTTTTCTCTTCTTCTGTGGTGCAATGAATGGAGTTGCAAGTTTTGGAAGGAAAGGCTTCATCTTCTCCAAAATTGGATCTACAGAAATATCATATACGCCCTTCTTGTCCACGCCATACTCAGACTTCAAGCGAAGACCTGCAGGACCATCTGCCATGGTAAGGTAGCCTTTGACAGCTGGAACCGAAAGCACAGTTTCTCCTGCACCACCTGGCACATGTACCGAAGAACCACCCACCATATCCGCAAGTCCTCCATTCTCATGGTGGCCCAACGTGATTAGCATCAGTTCCTCATCGGAAAGCCCCCTTAAAGAATCATCAATGTAAATGTCCTTTTTATAATCAACAATCTCTGGAACAATGGCATCTTCCGCAAGAATTAGTTTCGGAATATCACGCAGAATACGAATACCTTCTCCGCCCTTTTCCAGCTTAATATCTTCCCCTCTGGCAGCACGAAGAATTCTTTCCTTAGAACTTTCCTCACGCAGCGTGGCGGTTAAGATACCACTGGAATACTTTCTCTTTTCTTCATCCCGTGCAAATGAGATTTCACTGAATCCAGGGTCACCCATTACATTTTTACACTTCTTAACAAGAGTTGGCTTGTTAATTCGGATATAGCCAACCGGCAGAGTATTTCTGGATGAATTACCCAAACGAAGAATATAATTTCCTTCCTCTAACACGTAGCTTGCACAGACTTCATCGTAGGATGCAAAGTCTCTTAGATCAAACTGCAATTGTACAATCTCTGCTTCAAAAGGAGGAATGTTTGGTGTCTTCTTGAAAGCTACCAGGGACTGATATTCCTTTTCCATTTTCTTTTCTGGAGCAGACATATAAAGCTGTACCACTTCACGGCCAGTAAATTCCGATTTATTTACTACCATGGCTTCCACAGTTACCACAGACTTTTCAATCTTGGCGCTGAACAGATCCACTACAAAATTAGAATAGGAAACACCAAAGCCAAATGGATAAAGTGGTTCTTTGCCCACGGTATCAAAATAACGGTATCCAACAAAAATACCCTCTTCGTACTTTACCTCATCCAGTCCACCGAATCTTCTGTAAGAAGAGTAATCCACAGGAGCTGCCCATGTTGTAGTCAGCTTTCCAGAAGGATTGGCCTGGCCCAGCAAAATCTTGCCAAGTATATTTCCCGTCACCACACCAAGCTGTGAAATGTAGAGAATATTTCGCACAGGAACCAGTGGAGAAAGATCCACTACTCCGCCTACATTCAACACCAGCATAAAGCTCTGATACTTTTCATTTAAAGCAAGGATGTCATGAATTTCTGTCTTTGTGAGGAAGATATCTCCTTCTTCCAGTTTGCGGTCATTGCCTTCTCCAGACTCACGAGAAAGAACATAAACAGCAGCATCTGCCGCATACTCTTTTTTATCAATTGGCAGATCATAGTCGGGTTCATTTGCAAAGTAGCCCATGGAGTAAATCATAGGCAGGAAACCCTTCTTCTTGGCTTCCTTCTTTACCTGGTTTACGTACTCGTCGAACTGACCAGCCTTAATCTGATCGTATGCATCCAGCCATTCTTTGGTGGTAATTTCAAATCCTGCCTTTGTAAGTCCCTCTTTAAAATTAACAAAAAAGCGCGATGCCACGTCACCAGAGCCTGTTCCGCCCTTTACGGTATTCCGTGCGCCATTTCCAAAGAGTGCAATCTTCCCTGCCCTCTCAAGAGGAAACGACTTATCGCGCTTCAAGAAGAGCGTGCATTCATGGGCATGCTCTTCAACAAAATCAATATGCTTTTTTTCGTAATCAAGTAACTCCATCGCTGTCTCCCCATAACTGAAAAAAATCACAGCCTTACGACTGTGGTCTCCTATCATGCAACTTTTATCATCAAAAAACTTTTAAACGCCTAACCAACTTGCCTCCAGGTATCTCGACCAAATTGCTTCTAGCATCTTCGCCCTAAATCTCCACCTCAAGCACAATTGGTGTATGATCCTGTCTCTCGCCAGAGTCAATCATCTCAGACTTGCTAACCTGATCCTTGATGCGATCACTAACCAGGAAGTAATCAATTCTCCAGCCTGAATTATTAATCTTAGAAGTCTTGATGCGCTGTCCCCACCAGGAATAGATATCCTTCACATCGCCATGCACATAACGGAATGTATCAACAAATCCCTTGGCAAGAAGATTTGTAAAACCTTCGCGCTCCTGGTCTGTAAAGCCAGCGGACTGATGGTTGCTGGCAGGATTTGCCAGGTCAATTTCCTTGTGAGCAACATTGAAATCACCGCAAGCAATAACTGGCTTCTTTGCATCCAGAGATTTCAGATAATCGCCGTAAAGCTCGTCCCACTGCTGTCTCTCAGGAAGTCTTTTTAAGCCATCTCCTGCATTTGGTGTATAAACATTTACAAAATAGAAGCCATCAAATTCCAAAGTCAAAAGTCTGCCTTCCTGATCCATCGTGTCAGGTGCGCCGATCTGAGGAACAGACTTTTCATAGGAAATGCCTTCCTTCACCAGCATCATCGTGCCGGCGTAGCCCTTACGAGCAGGTGGTTCGGAGCTCACCCATTCCACGCTGTAGCCTGGGAAATACTCAGCCAGTTTTTCCATATGCTTCGCAGATGGGCCCGTCACAGGGAGCTTGGTTTCCTGAATGGCAATAACGTCCGCATCCTCCCCCTTCAAAGTTTCCAGCACATTGCGCGACAGCACAGCACGTGCCGACTCAGAAGTCAAAGCCGCATTAATTGAATCAATATTCCAAGAAATTAATTTCATATTTTGTTTCCTTTTCTTATTCCAATTCTTATTGCAATCCCTCTTGCAATCTTATTGCAATCCCTCTTACAAATCTTCTTGCGATTCCTCTTACAAATCTTCTTGCAAATGAAATGCCCCTGAGATTGTAACATATAGAAGCTACTTAATTAAAAAATATGCATAAGCAGTCTCGGTCTTGCTGATACGCTCGCCCCCCGTAATCTCAACAGCCATGCGGTAATCACCCGCTTTCAATGCGCCATAATCCAGATAAAAATTGACAGTTCCGGAATAAATATTTCCTCGCTTTCATGCATTCGAACCACCCATCGAAGTATAGCCTGACTTTTGCTGACAATTCTTCCAGCTATTGCCTTCCTTCTTCTGCAAAATGTAATCCTGCGCAACACTGACTGATTCCAGCTTGCCATCCTGTCCATCGCTATATCCCGATTCTATCTGCTTCTTCTTGACCTTGTAATCACTGTAGCCCTTCGCACATACCAGAACGAGCAGCAACACAAGCGTGCCCAAAATCAGAAGCAAATGTTCTCTCACAAAATCTTAAATATTCAACCCAGTCTACCCTTTTATACGCCCTTCATCTCAACGATGGATTGCATAATCTAGCACTTCATTTGCAATACTTTTCACCACTCATAAATATATAATATGTTAACTTGCTTCTCAATAGTTTATGATAAGATGATTGCAAATGATCTGCGCGAATATTTTGGGAAGGCAAATTGCCGGAATAATTGGCAAGTAGAAAGTAAAAAGTCAGAAACGGAATTTATAAAAATCAAAACCAATAAGAAATAGATAAGGTAAGGAAAAATAAGGAAAACATATGCAAGCATACACAACTTTTGCAAAATTATATGACAAAATGATGGACAACATTCCATACGAAGACTGGGAGCAGTATCTGCTCTGCCTCTTTTACAAATACGGTGTAAATCCTGAAGCCACAGTGGCCGAACTGGGTAGCGGCACGGGAGCGATGACAGAGCTTCTGGCGGATGACGGCTTTCACATGACTGGCCTCGACCTTTCAGAGGACATGCTGCGAATTGCCAAGGAGAAGCAGTTGCCTGCCCTGTCCACCGCAGACAGCAGCGCCAAGGTGGTGTTAGTATGATTTAGTGGACACGGAAAGTGCGACACATTAAAATTTTCATATAGGAAAGGATGTGTTGCTAATGTCCCACAATAATAAACGTTATTCTGAAGAATTCAAAAAACAAATC
>Ga0129311_1000451_pt1 | contig 36883 bp, 33 predicted proteins | sample Go1ome_FD_94435 | JGI IMG/M metagenome (GOLD analysis project Ga0129311, IMG submission 94435) | Western lowland gorrila individual fecal microbial communities from Wisconsin, USA - Go1022B metagenome | ecosystem: Host-associated > Mammals > Digestive system > Large intestine > Fecal | place...
CCTCGCGGTAGGTCTTGCCGGCCAGCTCGAACTGCTTGTTCTCCTCGTCCATCTTGATGTCGCCGCAGCCGGAGACGCAGCACTTGCCCATGCCGCGTGCCACGACGGCAGCGTGGGAGGTCATGCCGCCGCGGACGGTCAGGATGCCCTGGGCGGCCTTCATGCCCTCAATGTCCTCGGGAGAGGTCTCCAGACGGACCAGGACCACCTTTTCACCGCGGGCGGCCCACTCCTTGGCGTCCTCGGCGGAGAAGACGATCTTGCCGGAGGCGGCACCGGGGGAGGCGCCCAGAGCCTTGCCGATGACGGCGGCCTTCTTCAGGGCCTCGGCGTCGAACTGGGGATGCAGCAGGGTGTCCAGAGAGCGGGGCTCGATCATGGCCACGGCCTGCTTCTCGTCGATCATGCCCTCGTCCACCAGGTCGCAGGCGATCTTCAAAGCGGCGGCGGGGGTGCGCTTGCCGTTGCGGGTCTGCAGCATATACAGCTTGCCGTGCTCCACGGTGAACTCCATATCCTGCATGTCGTGATAGTGGTTCTCCAGAGTCTTGCACACGCCCTCGAACTGGGCGAAAGCCTCGGGGAACTTCTCAGCCATCTCGGCGATGGGCATGGGAGTGCGGACGCCGGCCACGACGTCCTCGCCCTGGGCGTTGGTCAGGAACTCACCGAACAGCTTCTTCTCGCCGGTGGCGGGGTTGCGGGTGAAAGCCACGCCGGTGCCGCAGTCGTCGCCCATGTTGCCGAAGGCCATGGACTGGACGTTGACGGCGGTGCCCCAGGAATAGGGGATGTCGTTGTCGCGGCGATAGACATTGGCACGGGGGTTGTCCCAGGAACGGAACACGGCCTTGATGGCGCCCATCAGCTGCTCCTTGGGATCGGTGGGGAACTCCTCGCCGATCTTGGCCTTATACTCGGCCTTGAACTGGCTGGCCAGCTCCTTCAGGTCCTCGGCGGTCAGCTCAACGTCCTGGGTGACGCCGCGGTCGGCCTTCATTTTGTCAATGAGCTGCTCAAAGTATTTCTTGCCCACTTCCATGACAACGTCGGAGTACATCTGGATGAAGCGGCGATAGCAGTCCCAAGCCCAGCGGGGGTTGCCGGACTTCTTGGCCAGCACCTCCACCACGGTCTCGTTGAGACCCAGGTTCAGGATGGTGTCCATCATGCCGGGCATGGAGGCCCGGGCGCCGGAACGGACGGAGACCAGCAGGGGGTTCTCCATGTCGCCGAACTTCTTGCCAGTGATGGTCTCCATCTTCTCGATGTAGTCCATGATCTCGGCCATGATCTCGGGATTGATCTGCTTGCCGTCCTCATAATACTGGGTGCAGGCCTCGGTCGTGATGGTGAAGCCCTGGGGCACCGGCAGGCCGATGTTGGTCATCTCGGCCAGGTTGGCGCCCTTGCCGCCCAGGAGCTCGCGCATGTTGGCATTGCCCTCGGTGAACAGGTAACAATACTTTTTGCTCATTTTCATTCCTCCGTTTTTTGTAACTGCCAATGCGGCAGATATGTCAAAATCGTCTGTTAAACGATTAGCCAAATTGACTATATTATTATAATAAGAAGAATTCTGGAAAACAATGCATAAATATCATAAGAAAAATTGCCGAAATTCAAACAATATGCTAAATAAATTGCTGTTTTTCACAAAAATCGAAAAAGCGGCGTTTTGGAAAAACAGGCGGTTTTCTCCGCTTTTCTTTTTCTGAGAAGTGTGATAGGATAACAGGGAATTTTCAGCAAACAGGAAGGAGCCCCGCCATGAACGCCTTTGGCCTGCCAGAAAACGATCCCGCCGCCGCCCGCGTCCGGGAGGCTGCTACCCGGCGCACCCTGTCCCACGCCCTGCTGTTCACCGGCAGCGGAGACCGGATGGCCATGGCCCGCTACGCTGCCGCCGCACTGGAGTGCCGGGGAGAGGGCGGCCGCCCCTGCGGCGTGTGCGAGGGCTGCCGAAAGGTGCTTGCCGGCATCCACCCGGATGTCATCACCGTCCGGGACGACCAGCACAAAAACATCTCCGTGGATGTGGTGCGCCAGATCCGGTCCGACGCCTATATCCGCCCCAACGAGGGGGAGCGGAAGGTGTATATCTTCCCGGACTGCGCCCTTTTGACGGACCAGGACCAGAACGTGCTGCTGAAGATCGTGGAGGAGGGACCGCCCTACGCGGCGTTTTTATTCTGTGCGGAAAACGCCGCCGTGGTGCTCCAGACCCTGCGCTCCCGCTGCGTGGAGCTGAAGCTCCGCCCGGCGGCAGACACGGACTCCGGAGAGCTGTCCGAGGCGGCGGAGGCTCTGCTCCGAGCTTTGGGGAAAGGCCGGCGGGGCGCCGTCAGCGAGCTGGCGGTGCGGCTGGAGAAGAAAAAGACCACCCGGGAGGATCTTTCGGCCCTGCTGGAGCGGTGCCGGGCCGTGTGCGCGGCGGCGCTGCTGCTGCCCTATGGGTGCCGGCCGGAGGCATCAGACGAAGAAATTGCCGCTTTTCTTGCGAAAAACTTGACAAAAACACAAATTATGCGCACAATAGAACTGTTACAGAAGTACCACGGGGAATGCACCTATAACGTGGGCGCCAGCCACGTTCTGGGGGCTCTCGCGGTGGAATTGGAGGGTATCCTTTGACAGAAGTGATCAGCGTCCGCTTTCGGGGCGGCTGCAAAAATTATTATTTTGACCCCAAGGGGGCACAGGTGAAAATGGGGGACCAGGTGATCGTGGAGACTGCCCAGGGCCCGGAATTTGCCACCTGCACCGAGGGCAACCACGAGGTGGAGGATTCCGCCATCGTCAGCCCCCTGTGTGCCATGCTGCGGATGGCCACGGAAAATGACCGCCGCACCGTGGAGTACAACAAGAAAAAAGAGAGCGAGGCCTTTGACATCTGCGAGAAGAAGATCGCGGACCACGGCCTGGAGATGAAGTTGGTGAACGTGTCTGCCAGCTTTGACGGCAACAAGATCATCTTTTACTTCACCGCCGACGGCCGGGTGGACTTCCGGGAGTTGGTGCGGGACCTGGCCAGCGTGTTCCGGGCCCGCATTGAGCTGCGGCAGATCGGCGTCCGGGACGAGGCCAAGATGATCGGCGGCCTGGGCATCTGCGGCCGCCCCTTCTGCTGCTCCCAGTTTTTGGATGGCTTTTTGCCCGTGTCCATCAAAATGGCCAAGACCCAGAACCTGAGCCTGAACCCCACGAAGATCTCCGGCACCTGCGGCCGCCTCATGTGCTGCCTGAAGTACGAGCAGAACGCCTACGAGGACGCCGCCAAGCGGATGCCCAAGGTGGAATCCTTCGTCCAGACCCCCGACGGTCCCGGCAATGTCAAGAGCGTGGACCTGCTGCGGGAGACCATGAAGGTGAGCCTGGACACCGCCGGCCCCAACGAGCCCCTCAAGTGCTACCACAACTGCGAGGTGTGTGTGCTGCGCAACGGCAAGGGCAGCCGGGACGGCATCGAGATCCCGGAGCGGCCCGCCCGCTACGTGGAGGAGAAGGAAGAGGAGGAGTTCGCCGCGCCCATCCTCACCACGCCCTTCTATATGGACGCCCAACTGGAGGACGCGCCTGTCCGGGAGAAGATCGGCGGCGCCGAAGCCGGTGAGGGCAAGTCCCGCCGCCGCCACCGGGGCGGCCGCCGCAAGAGCGGCGCCAAGTCCGCGGGGGAGGGCCAGCAGCCTGAAAAGCAGGAAAACCGTCAGTCCGCTAAGCAGGGCGGCAAGCAGAATGCCCCCAAGGAAAATCAGGAGAAGAAGATCGGCCAGGGCGGCGGCAAGCCCCGTCCGCCCAAGGCCCAGGGGCCCAAGGAGCCCCAGCAGCCCAAGCCGGAGGGCGGTGAGAGCGGCGAGTCCAAGCGCCGCCGCCGGCCCCATCACCGGGGGGGCCGCCGCCGGAACAAGGGCGGCGAGGGCGGAAGCTCCGCGCCTAAGAGCGAATAAAACAAACAGCCCGCCGTCCGCTTTGCGGGCGGCGGGGCCTTTATTAGGATAAGGAGAGACAGTTATGGGAAAATTCACCGGCGTACTGCTGGCCAGCGACTTTGACAATACCATCGTGGACACCGCCTCCTCCTTCCGGGGCGGACAGGACATGCCCGCTCCGTCCGCCAGGACGCTGGAGGCCCTGGACTACTTCATGGGAAACGGCGGCGCCTTCACCGTGGCCACCGGCCGGGCCCTGGCTTCCTTTCAGCGGCTGGTGGACGGTGTGCCCATGAACGTCCCCGCCGTGCTGTGCAACGGCGCGGCCCTGTATGATTTCCGGACCGGGGAGTACCTGGAGACCAACATGCTGGACCGGGAGGCCTGCCGCCGGGCCCAGGTCATGCTGGACGCCCACCCGGCGGTGGCGGTGGAGGCCTACCACATCGGCAACGTCATCCACGCCGTCCACCCCAACGACATCACCCGCCACCACGAGCACATTACCCACGTGGGCGTCACGGAGGCGCCCTCCCTGATGGCGGTGCCGGTGCCCCTGGGCAAGCTCATGTTCGAGGGGGAGCACGGGGAGCTGGAGACTATCCGGGACTGGTTTACCGCCCAGGGCTGGGCGGGGGAGTACGAGCTCATCTTCTCCGACCCCACCTTGCTGGAAATGACGGCCCTGGGGGCCAACAAGGGCGCCATGGTGCTGCGGCTGGCGGAGCGATTGGGCATCGGCCGGGAACATATCTACTGCGCCGGGGACGAGTCCAACGACCTTTCCATGCTGGCGGTGGCGGCGGAGGGCTTTGCCCCCGCCAACTGCGCCCCGGCGGTGCGTCAAAGCGGCGCCACCATCGTCTCCGACGCCGCCCACGCCGCCCTGGCGGACATCATCGGCATTCTGGATAAGCGGTACGGCTGAAAACTGCTTCCGCAACCCACGGTTGCGGAAGTTCCAGCCCGGGTCGCTGGCGGGAGAGGGCGGGCTGTGGTATCCTGATGCCATCCAGAACAAGGAGGAACGCCCATGACCTTTGGAGAAAAGCTGCAAAAGCTCCGGGCCCGGGAGGGGCTTTCCCAGGACGCCCTGGCGGAGCTGTTGGACGTGAGCCGCCAGGCGGTCAGCAAGTGGGAGCGGGACGAGGCCATGCCGGAGACGGAGAAGGTGGTCCGCATCAGCAACTGCTTTCAGGTCACCACGGATTATCTCTTGAAGGATGGCCCGGAGAAATTTCCTGATGACAGCAGACGGAGGGCGCCGGACCTGGGCACCTGGTACCGGCGGCAGGGCTATCTGCTGGGTTGGGGCCTGGTGGCCTGGGGCGCGGTGCGCACGGCCCGGATGCTGCCGACGCTGAGCCTGATGATCGACAGCTGGTACACGGCGGCCGGGTTCCTGCTGGGCTTTTATCTCTGGCCGGGGCTCTGCCTGCTGGTTGTCGGGGTCCTGGTCCTCTGGCGGGGCGGCTCCATTGGAGCCACGCCGGCTGGGTGGTGCTGCTGTGGGGCGTGCTGGGGCTGGTGCGGCTGGCGCTGCTTACGTTGCTGTACCGCTTTCCGCCGGAGAATGTCAGCATTTCAGGGGAGGGCTTCCCGTTTTGGTGGGGACTGTACCTGGCGCTGGCGGTCCTGGGCGGGGCTGTGGTGGTCCTGGGAGGCCGGGGTGGAAAAACAGAACAAAAATAAGACCGGCCACGGGCCGGTCTTATTTTTTAGGCGGATAGGCGGATTTGATATCTGTGCGCTCCAAAAGGTAGTCAACGCTGACATGGTAAAAATCCGCGAGAGCGCACAAAACCTGCGGCGGCAGCATCCGCTGACCGCTTTCATAATATGCGTATGTCCGTTGGGAGACACCGACGGCGGTGCCGACCTGCGCCTGGGTCAAATCCGCATCCTCCCGCAGGTCCCGAATCCGGTGGTACATATTCATCACCCAAGTCCAGCATATCCTAGAACAAAATATTCTATTTACTTTTTGAATATATTGTTCTAAAATAAGGCAGAGGTGAGTTTATGTCCATTTATCGAGAGCTGTATTTTTACCTGTTTGCCGCCCTGGCGGATGCCGTGGACCTGCTGGAGCGGGGCGATGCCGCCAGCGCCAGACAGCTGCTGATCTCCGCCCAGCAGACCGCCGAGGAGCGGATCGTGGATGCCATGCCGGAACATGAGGAATAAGCCTGATCCGCACCCTTTCCGGGGCGCGGAAATTTTTTTGCAAAACCCTATTGACAAATCCAATGATTGTGTTATTGTATTAATCACTTAATACAACAGTACAAAGTGAGGAGGTGCTTTTTTGAAGTGGCAGTTTTCCAATGACGCGCCCATTTACGCCCAGCTTATCGCCCAGATCAAGGTGGGCATCGTCTCCGGCGCCTTTCCGCCGGGAGAGCGGCTGCCTTCGGTGAGGGACCTGGCCACCGAGGCCGGGGTGAATCCCAATACCATGCAGCGGGCATTGACGGAGTTGGAGCGGGACGGACTGGTGTACAGCCAGCGGACCGCCGGCAGATTTGTGACGGAGGATCAGACCATGATCGACGCGGCGAAACGGGGCCTCGCGGAAGGCCATATCCAGATGTTTCTGGCGGCAATGCGCCGCCTGGGCTATGGAAAGGAAGACATTTTGAACCTGCTGCGGCAGGAGAATGAAAAGGAGGAGACCACCCATGGCGATTTTGACATGTAAGGGCCTGAGTAAGCGGTTCGGCGGCACACAGGCCTTGGACCAGGTGGATATCACCATTGAGCCGGGCCGCATCGTGGGTCTGCTGGGCCCCAACGGCAGCGGCAAGACCACCCTCATCAAGCTGGCCAACGGCCTGCTGACCCCCAGCGAGGGGGAGATCCGTATCTGCGGCCTGGTGCCGGGGAAGGAGAGCCACGCCTGCGTCAGCTACCTTCCGGAGCGCACCGCCATCCCCACCTGGATGTCCGTCACCCAGCTGCTGGACTTTTACCAGGACTTTTACGCGGACTTCCGCCGGGACGCGGCGGAGGAGATGCTGGCCCATCTGAACATCCCGCCCAAGCAGCGCATCAAGCAGATGAGCAAGGGCACCCGGGAGAAGGTGCAGCTCATCATGGTCATGAGCCGGTCGGCGAAGCTGTATCTGCTGGATGAACCCATCGGCGGCGTGGACCCCGCCACCCGGGACTACATCCTCTCCACCATCATCGGCAACTACAACCCCGACGCGGCGGTGGTCATCTCCACCCACCTCATCGCCGATGTGGAAAAGGTGCTGGACGATGTGGTGTTCATCAACCAGGGCCGCATCATGCTCCAGGCCTCCGTGGACCAGATCCGGGAGGAGAAGGGCATGAGCGTGGACGCGCTGTTCCGGGAGGTGTTCAAATGCTGAGAAAACTCATCAAGCACGAATTCCGAGCCACGGGCCGCGTCATGCTGCCCCTGTTTCTCGTTTTGCTGGTGACCTCCGTGGGCGCCAACTTCTCCGCCCGTGGAATGCTGGACACCCGCTACAAGGTGCTGGACGTTCTGGGGAGCCTGCTGGTGATGGCCTTTGCCATCGCCATCTTCGGCGTGTGCGTCATGAGCGTGGTGCTCATGGTCCAGCGGTTTTACAAGAACCTCCTCCAGGACGAGGGCTATGTGATGATGACCCTGCCGGTCTCCGTCCACCAGCACATCTGGAGCAAGCTCATCGTCTCCGCCGTCTGGTTTGCCCTGACCATCGTGGTGGTGTGCCTGGCGGCCTGCATCGTGGCCTTTGAAGTGGGCTTCGTCCAGGAACTGATCCAGGGCTTCCGGGAGCTGTTCCGGGAGCTTTCCCAGTACCTCAATGCCTACTACGCCATCAACGGCACGGTGATCATTCTGGAGTTTTTGGCCATCTGCTTTGTGGGCTGCTGCGTCATGTGCCTGCAATTTTATGCCGCCCTGGCCATGGGCCACAGCTCCCCCAACCACAAAATGGCTTGGTCCGTACTGTGGTTCTTCGCCCTCCAGTTCGCCACGCAGCTCCTGGCGGGCAGCCTGCTCGCCCTGCTGGACGAGAGCTGGCTCCACCACCTGCTGTTGGCCTGGACAGAGGGCTGGCACCTCTCCGGCACCGCCGCCACCCAGCTGATGATGCTGATCGTCATTCTGGGTGAGGTGCTTTACGGCGCGGTTTATTATTTCTTAACAACTTGGTTCTTGAAAAAGCGCCTGAACCTGGAGTAAACTAGCCATAACGCTGTCACGGTCTCCGGGCTGCCGGAGACTGTGACGTTCGTTTGGAGGACAAGATGCCCTTTTTGGAAACTGTATTTGGAAAACTGCTGCTGACCTTCGGCACGGCCATGGTGCCGGTGCTGGAGCTGCGGGGCGCCATTCCCGTGGGTGTGGCCGCGGGGCTGCCCCCCGCCGTGGCCTGCGTCACCGCCATTTTAGGCAATCTCCTGCCGGTGCCCTTCGTGATGCTGCTGTTCCGCCGGGTGGCGGACTGGCTGCGGGGCACGGCCTTTTTTGGCCCGAAGATCAACTGGCTGGAGCGGCGGGCCCATCTCAAGGGCCGTCTGGTGCGGAAATACCGCCTCATTGGCCTGGTGGTCCTGGTGGGCGTTCCCTTGCCGGGCACCGGCGCCTGGACGGGGGCGCTGGTGGCCTCGGTGCTGGACATCCGGATGCGCAGCGCCCTGCCGGCTATTCTGGTGGGCCTGGTCATCGCCGCCGCCGTCACCCTGACGGTGACCATGGGGCTCATCCACCTGTTTTAACAAGAAAAAGAGAGCCGGAAGCTCCCGCCGCATAAGGACAACAATTAAAATCGTTCATAAGCATAAATCAAGGCCGCCAGATGTACTTCTGTCGGCCTTGATTTTCCGGCAGTGTCACAGGTGTATGCGGTTGTACCATCGGCCCCGGCCTTTGTCAAGAGCCGGTCCTGGAGGGGCGGAGATTTTTTATCCCAGGGCCACGTCCAGCACCATCATCACCAGAAAGCCCCCCACAAAGCCACAGGTGCCTGCCCGGCTGTGAGCCTGGGGCACCAGTTCCTCCACCACCACATACAGCATGGCCCCGGCGGCAAAGCTCAAAAGCCACGGCATCAGCGGGTGGACCGCTCCCGCCGCCAACACCACCAGCACGCCGAACACCGGCTCCACGCTGCCGGAGAGCGTTCCACCCCAAAATGCCCGCCGCCGGGAAAAACCCTCCTGCCGCAGGGGCAGGGAGATGGCCGCGCCTTCCGGGAAGTTCTGGATGCCGATGCCCATGGCCAGGGCGGCGGCCCCTGCCAGGCCCTCCCCCCCTGCCGCCAGGGCGAAGGCCAGGCCCACCGCCATGCCTTCCGGCACGTTATGTAGGGTGATGGCCGTCATGAGGAGGGTGTTCTGCCGCCAGTCCTCCCTGGGCACCCGCCGCAGACGGGGCAGCAGGCTGTCCAGCACCGCCAGGAACACCACCCCCAGCAGCATCCCCGCCGCCGCGGGCAGCCAGCCGGGGAGGGGGCCCTCCGCCAGGGCCTGGTCGATGGCCGGCAGCAGCAAACTCCAAACGGAAGCCGCCGTCATGACCCCGGCGGCGAAGCCCAGCATGGCCTTTTGAAATTTGGGCTGGGGCTCCCCGGAGAAGAAAAATACCGTGGCGGCCCCCAATGTGGTCATGAGAAAGGTAAAGCCGGTGCCGAGGGCGGCCCAGCCGAGAGAACGCAGCATACGCATCAACGCCTTTATCCGGATTCAGGCGGAAGACCGCCTGTATGCCAGTATAAGCGGTGCCCGCCCCCGGGGTGCAGGTAAGAAAAACCGGGAGGCTGTCGCCGCCCGGTCCCATCCGGTCATTGGGTCTTCTGCTCCTCCATCCGCCGTTTCAGCGTGACATTCAGCCAAAGCTGGTATCCCAGTCCGCCGAACAGCAGCGCCAGGCCCAGTTTCCACGCCCCCGGCCGCAGGTACACCAGCGGCAGCGCGGACCAGATCAGGATGATGCCCAGCCACTCCATCAGCGGCGCCCACCGGCCGAACATGGCCCGGGAGGCCCGCTTTCTCGCCGCCTGCCGGAGCTTGTCCTTTTCATAGGCCTCCTGGTCCAGCACCGCCCGCAGGGCCCGGACGGCCAGCAGGGCGAAGATACCCGCCCACACCATGTCATGCACCGCGTCCCACTCCGCCAGGGCGGCGCGCAACTTCCAGAGGGCAGCGGCCGCCGCGGCCAGACCTGCCAGTAGATTTCCCCAGCTATAAATTTTCATAGTTCCTCCTGTTCCTTTGTCCGGGCGCACCACGCCTTATTGAAGGCGCGCCTCAGGTGAACGGCGCTGATGGCTATCCATCCCATCCCGAACAAACCGTCAACACCATTGCCACGCAGCAGCAGGGCAAGGCCCACGCTGAAACCAGCCGCGCCCAACGTAAATTCCGACCAGCTGTGGACCCGCATGGCTCCGCCCCCCTCGTTTCCTGTGTCCAGCATATCCTGCCGGTCTAGCCTCCGCGATTCTCCGCTGCGTGTATCCCAAGGGCAGAACTCCGACGATCAGGGCAATGTTATTTTTCTTTCCCAAAGTTGTCTTGATATTTTCTAACGGCAGCATACCAGCTCACCAGGCAGACAGCATTGATCACGAACAGGTGAAGGGCCATGTTCGGCATGGTGAAGTTGTAAGTGTTTGAAACCTCGCCATACTCCAACAGATACCGGCAGCCCATGCCGGCCAAAATATGAGTGCAGTTCAATCCTAAAAGTGTCAGGATCATCTTAGCGGCAGAACCATTTTTTGGGGGGAATGCTGCTGCCTCAATAACCCCTATTTCATGATACGCTAGCGCCGCCACAGCAAAGTTTATCAAGCGAATATCGCGGGAGACAGCCTTTGTCAGGTTGCATACAGGGAATGTAAAACAGCCAAAAAAGGTGCCCAGCATCAACGCCACGCACAAAAAGACTTTCGGATGAGACTTTCCGGCTTCAAATGTTTTGTTTGTGGTCTGCGAGGAATTGCGATTCGACTTTTTTTGCTTTCCGTTTATGTAAGCAAAAGCGAATAGCGGAACACCGCCGCAAATGATACAAGTTATGATCAGTACAAGGATCAGTTCACCCACTTCACACCTCCATGATTCTGCCAGACCGTTTGGCCGCATTCTTCACAGGCAATCCTATCATAATGCGAAACCGCCCGCAATAGGGGCCCTCGGCGAAATCGGTGGACTGAGCGGCGGCAACACTTCGGGCAAAAGGGCCCTCCGCAGCTCCGCCTTGCTTTTTTGCCCGGGCTGTGGTATCGTAAAGACAGCGACATACAAGTCAAAAGGGCTCATATAATTTCGCTGTGCAAATGGCGCGAAAGTTTCTACGGGGCCGCCGAAAGGCCCTGCTATGAGTGTCTGTCGGGCAGGGGCCACCCTATCCGGGCAGGCGCTCCTTTTCTTTTGTGTCGGAATCCGATGTAGAGGTGTTTGTATGTCTGTTACGATTTTAAAGGGCACCGTGGTCTCCGCCCGGTCACTGGGAAAGCTGGACATCACGGAAAACGGCTACCTGGTGGCCGAAAACGGCGTCATTGCGGGCGTGTTCCCCGCCCTGCCGGAACGGTACGCCGGGGCGGCGGTGGAGGATTACGGCGGCGCCCTCATTCTCCAGTCCTTCGCGGACCTCCACCTCCACGCCCCCCAGTACCCCATGCTGGGCATGGGCATGGACCTGCCCCTGCTGGACTGGCTGAACGCCTACGCCTTCCCCACGGAGGCCCGTTTCGCCGATCTGGACTATGCCCGGACCATTTACCGCCAACTGGCCCATGAGCTCATCTCCCACGGCACCACCCGGGTGTGCATGTTTTCCTCTCTCCACGCCGATGCCACCCTCATTTTGATGGAGGAGCTGGAAAAGGCCGGCGTCACGGGCTTCGTGGGCAAGGTGAACATGGACCGCAACGCCGCCCCCGGTCTCCTGGAGGAGACCACGGAAGAATCCAAGCGGGAGACCTTGCGGTGGCTGGACAAGTGCGGGGACTTTCGGCATGTGAAGCCCATGCTGACGCCCCGGTTCACCCCCTCCTGCACCGATGAGCTGATGGCATTCTTAGGGGAGCTCTCGGCGGAGCGGGGTTTGCCGGTGCAGTCCCACCTGTCGGAAAACCAGGCGGAGATGGAATGGGTCCGGCAGCTCCACCCGGACTGCCAGCAGTACTGGGAGGCCTACGCCAAATACGGCCTTTGGAACAGCCGCACCCTCATGGCCCACTGCGTCTGGTCCGACGGGCGGGAGCGGCAGGCCATGCATGACGCCGGCGTCACCGTGGTCCACTGCGCCGACTCCAACCAGAACATCTGCTCCGGCGTGGCGCCGGTGCGGGTGATGCTGAACGAGGGACTGAAGGTGGCCCTGGGCAGCGACATCGCCGGCGGCGACCACCTGGACATGTTCGATGTGGTGGCCTCCGCCATCCGGGCCTCCAAGGCCCGCCGGGTGCTGGACGGCTGGCAGACAGACTTCCTCACCGTACCGGAGGGCTGGTATCTGGGCACCTCCGCCGGCGCGGCATACTTCGGTGAAGCGCCGGGCTTCGCCCCGGGCAACGCCCTTCACGCCATGGTGGTGGCGGATGACACCCTGCCCCAGCCCCACCCCCTGACGGCGGCGGAGCGGCTGGAACGGTGCGTGTACCGCCGCCAGAGCGGCGCCGTCCGGGCCGTCTGGAGCGCGGGGCGGAAGGTGTACACCGCCGAATAAGCAAAAAAAGAGAGCCTCACGGCTCTCTTTTTTATTGCAGCTCCTGCTCCAGCTCCTGAAATTCGGGGCCGGAAAAAAATTCCGCCAGAGACATTTCCAAACCGTCACAGAGCATTTTGATGGTGACGACCCCCGGATTCTGACTTTTTCCGTACAAAATACTTTTCAACGTGGACGGAGACACCCCGGAAACCGTGGCAAGCTGATGAATGGTCCAGCCCCGCTGGCCGCAGAGGGAAACCAAGCGGTTCACGACCGCTGTCCTCGTATCCATACGCCCCCTCCTTCCGCAGTTTTCAAACTCAATGTACTGAAATCCCTTGCGAAAAGTGGGCGATATATGATACTATATGGTCTATATATAGACTATCAGAGGTGATTATATGCATGATCCGCAACAGGAACGGGACTTTTACCGCTGCCTGGTCTCCGACGCCAGCAGCCGGGCCCTCCTGAAGATCCGGGACATTCTGGCGGACGATGCCCTGGATGACCCGGCGTGCTTTCAGCGCATCGAGGATATCGTGTCCCTGCTGGAGGATCTGGGCGTCCGCTGTGTTTTCCTGCTGGATCTGTGTGCCATCGGCATTGCCCGCATGACCAATGTCAATATAGTGGATCTCTACTGTCTGCCGCTGATGTATTCCGTGAACTCTCGCGTATGCTCTTTGGCCTTTGCGGTCACCAGACGCAGGTCCTCCAGCACTACCGCATACCGTGTTTTCGTCCGTAACAGCTAATTCAAGCATTTCAAACCCTTCGGAAATCCAATTCATCAATAATTCTTTAGCCATTGTGTTATCTTCTTCGGTAAAAGCAATGCTTGGCATTTCGTTGAGTATTTGCGCCGGAGATAGTTTAGTCATCACTACAGCTGATGTACCAAAATGGGACTCCATGTATAGACAATATCCGCCGATAAGTACGAGAATTACAAAAAAATACAGATGATTTTCTTTTTCATTCTTGCTTCCTTATACTTGCTAATATCCGACTTATCGGGTTTATCCTATCACAATGTGGTACTGTTCGCAATAGAGGCGGCTGGTGAAATGAACAGGATGGGAAACCATCAACACTTGCGGCAAAGGAGAGAACAGTCTCCCGTCCTTGACGGCGGCGGGCGGGACTTGTACAATAGAGGCAAACGAACACGCCGCCGTCCGGCGGACACGAATGAGGAGGACCCATCCATGATCTACCATGATTTTCAGGGACTGAAGCTGTCCGCACTGGGTTTTGGCACCATGCGGCTGCCGGTGCTGGAGGACGGCTCTGTCAACGAGCCGCTGGCGGCGGAGATGGTGCACTATGCCATGGACCACGGAGTCAACTACTTTGACACCGCCTATCCCTACCACGGCGGCATGTCCGAGGTGGTGGTGGGCAGGGCCCTGGCGGACTATCCCCGGGACAGCTTTTACCTGGCCACCAAATATCCCGGACACCAGATCAGCGCCTCCTACGACCCGGCGGCGGTGTTTGAAGAACAGCTGAAAAAGTGCGGCGTGGAGTATTTTGACTTCTACCTGCTCCACAATGTGTATGAAAATTCCATCAAGACCTACATGGACCCCCAGTGGGGCATCGTGGACTACTTCGTGGAGCAAAAGCGCCTGGGCCGCATCCGCCACCTGGGCTTTTCCTCCCACGGCGGTGTGGATGTCCTGCGGGAGTTTTTGGACTACTGCGGCGGCGAGATGGAGTTTTGCCAGATCCAGCTGAATTACCTGGACTGGAAGCTCCAGGACGCCAAGGGCAAGTATGAGCTGCTGACGGAGCGGGGCATCCCCGTGTGGGTCATGGAGCCGGTCCGGGGCGGCCGGCTGGCGAAACTGTCCGACGGGGAGGAGGCCCTTTTGAAGAGCCTGCGGCCGGGGGAGAGCATCCCCGCATGGGGCTTCCGCTGGCTCCAGGGACTGCCCAACGTGACCATGGTCCTCAGCGGCATGTCCGACATGGCGCAGATGCAGGACAACATCCGGACCTTTTCCCAGGAAAAGCCCCTGAGCGAGGCGGAGGTGAACGCCCTGTATGATGTGGCGGAGGGTATGATGGACGCCATTCCCTGCACCGCCTGCCGCTACTGCTGCGACGGCTGCCCCATGGGGCTGAACATTCCCATGCTGCTGCACACCTACAACGACCTGAAATTCTCCCCCACCTTCACCGTGGCCATGCGGGTGGAGGCCCTGCCGGAGGAGAAACGCCCCGCCGCCTGTATCGGCTGCGGCGCCTGCGCCGCCATTTGCCCCCAGGGCATCCACATCCCGGAACTGCTGCGGGAATTCTCACAGGCCCTGGACAAGGTGCCCAAGTGGGCGGACCTGTGCCGCCAGCGGGAAGAGGAGGCGGCCCGCCTCCGCGCCCGGGGCAAATAAACATCCACACGAAAGAAAGCCGGTGTACCCTACGAAACTGAAATCCAAGTATAAGGGCATTTTGCTGATCGTCTCAGCGGCGTTCTGCTTTGCCTGCATGGCGGCCTTCGTCCGCCTGTCGGGAGACCTCCCCACCTTCCAAAAGAGCTTTTTCCGCAACTTCATCGCCCTCATCGTGGCCACCGCCATCCTGGCGCGGGAGGGGAAGGGCTTCCGCCCCGATTCCCGGAAAAACTGGCCTTTCCTGCTGGCCCGGGGCGCCTTCGGCACGGCGGGGCTGCTGATGAACTTTTACGCCGTGGACCATTTGCTGCTGGCGGATGCCACCATGCTCAACAAGATGTCACCCTTTTTCGCCGTCATTGCCTCCTATTTCATTTTGAAGGAAAAGATCTCCCCAGTGCAGGGCTTGTCTCTGGTGGGCGCCTTTGTAGGCGCACTGTTCATCGTGAAGCCCACGTTCAGCAACATGGACCTGGGGGCCTCCCTCGTCGGCCTGTTGGGCGGCTTGGGGGCCGGCCTTGCCTATACCTTTGTGCGGCTGTTGGGGAAGAAGGGGGAGCGCAAAAGTTATATCGTGTTTGTCTTTTCCGCCTTTTCCTGCCTGTCGGCGCTGCCCTTCGTGCTGGCAAACCCGGCGCCCATGACGGCGAAGCAGACGGCGTGCCTGGTGATTGCCGGTATTTTCGCGACGGGCGGCCAATTCAGCGTTACCGGGGCGTACAGCTACGCCCCTGCCCGGGAGCTCTCTGTCTACGATTACTCCCAGGTCATCTTTTCCGCCCTGCTGGGCTTTTTCATGTTCGGCGATGTGCCGGATGTGTACAGCTTCCTGGGCTATTTCATCATCTGCGGCATGGCGGGACTGACCTTCTGGTACAACAACCACCACCTTCCCACAAAGGAACGCACATAAAAGAGATTCCCCGGAGCGCTATGAACCGCTCCGGGGAATCTCTTTTATATCATTTGGTCCAGGTTTCCACCGGGAGGCCTGTGAGATACCGGCGGATCGCATCGAAGGCGTGGTTGGCCGCCAGATCCTGAATGCGGTCCCGGCGGCGCCTGCCGAAGTCGCAGCGGCGGCAGAAGGTGCCCTCCGGCGTCGCAAGGCCAATGTACACGATGCCTACGGCCACGCCCCGTTCATCCGGGTCGGGGCCCGCCACGCCGGTGACGGACACGGCAATGTCCGCGCCGGTGATGCGCCGGGCGCCCTCGGCCATGGCCCGGGCCGTCTCGGCGGACACGGCACCGTATTGTTCCAGCAGCGCCTGGGGCACTCCCAGCACATCCGCCTTTACCTCGGTCCAATAGCTGACCACACCGCCCCGGTACACCTGGGAGGCACCGGGCAGGGCGGTAAGGCGCTCCGCCACCCGGCCGCCGGTACAGCTTTCGGCAGTGGCCATGGTCCATTGTTTCTCCCGCAGCAGCCGGGAGCAGACGGACTCCAGATTCTCCACATCCACGCCGTAGACGTAATCCCCCAAAAAGTCCGTGACCTCCCGCACCACGGGGGCCAGCATGGCCTCGGCCGCCTCCTGGCTTTCCGCCTTGGCGGTGGCCCGGAGACGTACCTCGCTGGGCTTGGCGTAGGTGGCCAGGGAGGGATTCTCCATGTGACTCATTTTCTCCCGCAGCAGCTCCTCCATGGGGCTTTCTCCCAGGCCGAAGGTCATGATGTCGTGGGAGACGATGACCTCGCTGGAGAGGCGGCGGAGATAGGGAATGGCGCAGCGGCGCAGCATGGTCAGCATCTCAAAGGGCGGGCCCGGCAGCATGAGCATGTGGACGCCGCCGCTTTCAAAGGCGCAGCCGGGGGCCGTGCCCACGGGATTGTCGAACACGGTGCAGCCCGCCGGCAGCTCCGCCTGCTGGACATTGTTTTCCGGCATGACCATGTGGACGTTGTTTTCAAAAAACGTCCGAATGGTGTCCAGAATGTCCGGGTGAAGCACCAGGGGCTTGTCAAAGGCGGCGCAGATGGTCTGCTTCGTCAGGTCGTCGTAGGTGGGGCCCAGGCCGCCGGTGGTGATGATGATATCCGCCCGCCGGCGGGCGATGTCCAGGGCCTGGCGCAGCCGCTCCGGGTTATCCCCCACCACCGTGTGCCAAAAGACGTTGACGCCTACGGCGGACAGGGCCTGGGAGATGTCCCGGGCATTGGTGTTGACGATGTTGCCGAGGAGCAGCTCCGTGCCCACGGCGATGATCTCAGCGGTGTGTGACATAAGAAGACCTTCTTTGATGAAAATGGAAATCGCCCTCTGGGACCGTTACGGCTTTACCCGCACCCAGGTCTCGCCGGCCAGGGCCTTGGACACCAGGGCGTCCACATCCAGGGCGGCCTCGGCGGCCCGGACATCCTCCACCCGGGGACGGGTGCAGGGGTGGCGGGGGGTGAACACGGTACAGCAGTCCTCGTAGGGGAGGATGGAGGTGTCATAGGTGCCGATGTCCCGGGCCATGCGGATGATCTCCACCTTGTCCATGCCGATCAGGGGCCGCAGGACGGGCAGGGAGGTGACATCCTCCGTGGTGCCCAGGGCCAGCATGGTCTGGCTTGCCACCTGGCCCAGGGACTCGCCGGTGACCAGGGCGCCGGCATTGGCTTTTTTGGCCACGGCCTCCGCCAGGCGCATCATGAACCGCCGCATAATGAGGGTAAAATACTCCTCCGGGCAGTTTTTGCGGATCTCCTCCTGGATCTCCGTAAAGGGGATGACATGGACGATCATACGGCCGCAGTAGGCGGTCAGCAGCCGCGCCAGCTCCAGCACCTTGTCCAGGGCCTGCTGGGAGGTGTAGGGGGGAGAGACGAAGTGGACCATCTCCAGCTGGACGCCCCGGCGGGCCATCATCCAGGAGGACACGGGGGAGTCCAGGCCGCCGGAGAGCAGGCTCACCGCCGTGCCGCCCATGCCCACCGGCAGTCCGCCGGCACCGGGCACGGAGGGGGCGTGGACGTAAGCGTACTTTTCCCGGATCTCCACATACACCGTCAGGTCCGGATTGTGGACATCCACGGCCACGGCGGGGAAGGTCTCCGCCAGCTCGCCGCCCACCTCCTGGCTCAGCTGGATGGAGTTGAGGCGGAAGGTCTTGTCGGCCCGCTTGCTCTCCACCTTGAAGCTGCGGGCAGCGGCAAAGGCGTCCGCCAGGTAGCGCTTGGCGGTGTCCACGATGGCCTCCACCGTCTTTTCGCAGGGAACGGCCCGGGCTACGGCGGCGATACCGAATACCTGGCGGCAGGCGGCATAGGCCTCCTCCATGTCGCATTCGGCGTTATTGGGCTCCACGTAGATGGTGCTCTGGCGGATATACACCTGGAAGCTGCCGCAGCGGCGGAGGCGGCGGCGGACGTTGTTCATGAGCTTGTCCTCAAAGGCCTTGCGGTTCAGGCCCTTCAAAACCACCTCGCCCAGCTTCAGCAGAAGGATCTCGTTGTTGTTCATAGGGGATTCCCTCCGGTTTTCAAAATTTAAGACATATGGCAACACCGCATCATGCAGCAAGAGCGATTTGCGAGCAAATTTTACGTCAGCCAAAGGCGCAATTTTGCAGGAATACTGGGCGTATTTCAAAAAATTGCAACGCAGGGATGGCGCAAAATTTCCGCAAAGCGCCGCCGATGCATTTGTGCGGTGTTGCCATATTATTATACAGCATTTTTCCCGGAAGAAAAAGCCCTGATTTGCTGGGAAGGCCACTTTTCAAAAGATTGGTTGCCATGGGCGGCGGGACCTGCTATCATCAAGACAGGAACCAACGATAAAACTGGAGGGAAGCTTTATGAAGATCGTAGCCATCAACGGAAGTCCCCGCAAAAACGGAAACACCACCCTTTGCTTGGAGACGGTCCGCAAGGAGGTGGAGACCGCCGGCGTGGAGTTCCAGGTGTTCCAGCCCGGCGCCAAGGTCCATCCCTGCCTGGCCTGCTACCACTGCCTGGACAACGGGACATTGCGCTGCGTCCAGACCGATGACATGGTCAACGACATCATCGCCGCCTGCATCGAGGCCGACGGCATCCTGCTGGCCAGCCCCGTGTACCACGGCGGCATCGCCGGCAACATGAAGTGCGTGCTGGACCGGCTGATGCTGGCCGCCGGCTGCGGAGACAACCAGCTCCACCACAAGGTGGGCGGCGCCCTGTGCACCCTGCGCCGCAGCGGCGGCATGGAGACCTACCAGCAGCTGCTGGGCACCATGGACGCCATGGAGATGATCATCGTCACCTCCGACTACTGGGGCGCCGTCCACGGGGCGGAGAAGGGCGAGTGCGTCCAGGACACCGAGGGCATGGAGGTGGCCGCCAAGCTGGGCCGCAACATGGCCTGGACGGTGAAGGCTCTGGCCGTCGCCAAGGAGACCCTGCCGCCTCCCGAGACCCACGCCCGCACCATGACCAACTTTATTCGGTAAAAAATTCGTGGTCCCATGTCACCTTTTGCCCTGTGGACGCATCTTAACTTACAGACCGGTCCAATGAGAGGAAAGGAGAGCGCCGCACAGCCATGATGCAAGCCAAGCTGGACAAAGACACTTTCAGCGCCCTGGTCATCGAGAACCAGGAGACGCTGTTTCACACCGCCAAGGCCATCCTCCGCAGTGACGAGGACGCCGAGGACGCTGTGCAGGAGGCCGTCTGCGCCGCCTTTGAGCGGCGGGAGAGCCTCCGGGAAATGGATAAATTCCGGCCCTGGCTGCTGCGCATCCTGGTGAACAAGTGCTATGACACCTGCCGCCGCCGGCGGCCCACGGTGGACCTGGAGGATGTGGCGGACTACCTGCCCGCCAAAAGCCAGGACCACACGGAGCGGCTGACCCTGTGGCAGGCGGTCATGTCCCTCAGCGGCGATCTCCGGGCCACGGTCACCCTGTTCTATTACGATGGTTTGTCCATCCGGGAGATCAGCGGTGCCCTGGGCATCAGCGACGCGGCGGTGAAGACCCGGCTGTCCCGGGGACGGGCAAAGCTGCGCCAGCTGCTGGAAGAAGAGTGAGGTGCGACATGGATCGATTTGACGAATTTGACGAGATTTTAAGAGAACGGGCAAAGCAGGAGCCCTTCCCCATCCCGGAGGATTACGTGGGCCGGGTCTTCCGGACCTGTGCCGCTCGGGAGGACACGCCTGCGAAGCGGAAACATGCCTCCCGCTGGGCGGGGATGGCGGCGGCCGTGCTGGCCCTGTTCATCGCGGTGCCCAACGTGTCCCCCGCGGCGGCGGCCGCCCTGGCGGAGGTGCCGGTACTGGGGACCATCGTGGAGCTGGTGACCTTCCGCTCCTGGACCTATGACGACGGCCACGCCAGCGCCGATGTCTCCGTGCCGGAGTTGGACGGCAGCGCTGCGGCCCGGGAGGTGTCGGACCAGGTGCGGGCTTACACGGACCAGCTCATTGCACAGTTCCAAACGGACTGCGAGACCCTGGGAGAGGGCTATGAGTCCCTGGATGTCACCAGTACCGTGGTGACGGATTCGGACAGCTGGTTCACCCTGCGGGTAGACGCGACAGAGACCCGGGCCAGCGGCTATCAGTTCAGCCGCTTTTACCACATCGACAAGATCACCGGACAGGTGGTGACGCTGCGGGACCTGTTCCGGGAGGACGCGGACTATGTGACGGCCCTCTCCGGCGAGGTGCTGCGGCAGATGGAGGAGCGGATGGCCGCCGATGAGTCCATCATCTACTTCCCAGAGAAATTCACCGCCATTGACCCGGAGCAGAACTTCTACTTCAACGAAGATGGAGAATTGGTGCTGGTGTTCGACGAGTACACCATTGCCCCCGGCTCCATGGGAATGCCGGAATTCACCATCCCCGCGGAGGTGTATGGAGGGCTGCTGAAATGAGATGGAGCAAACGGATGCTGGCCTGCCTGCTGGCGGCGGTCCTGGTGCTTGCCTGCGTCGGCTGCGGCGGAAAAAAGGCCGCTGACGCCGAAGAGGCGGAACAGACCCTCACCGGCACGCTGGACGAGGTGAAGGCCTTCATGTTCGTGGTGACGGACGACAAGGGCGATAGCTACGCCCTGACCTTTGAGGGTGACGCGCCGGAGGGCCTCAAGGACCAGACGGTGGGCAGCCGGGTGACGGTGACGTATACCGGCGAGCTGTCTGTGGTGGACAGCTTCACCGGGAAGGTCCTCTCTGTGGAAGCTGCGGAATAAGCAAACAGCAAAAGGCCCGGGGATTTCCCCGGGCCTTTTGCTGTCAGCCTCTTAAAATGTCCGTGTTTCGGTATTGAATGGCCTCGGCTAAATGCTGGGGGGCGATGGCCTCGGCGCCGTCCAGGTCCGCGATGGTGCGGGCCACCCGCAGAATGCGGTCGTGGGACCGGGCCGTAAGGCCCATGCGGGCAAAGGCATTTTCCATGAGCCTGTCCCCGGCACTGTCCAGCGCGCAGAACCGGCCGATCTGGGCGGGGGTCATGTGGGCGTTGCAGGCAGTATCCGTCCCGGCAAAGCGATGCGCCTGGATGGCCCGGGCAGCGTCCACCCGGCGCTTAACGTCAGCGGAGGACTCAGGGACCTCCTTGCGGCGCATGGCCTCGTATTCCACGGAGGGGACGCTGACATGGAGGTCGATGCGGTCCAGCAGGGGGCCGGAGATCTTCTCCACGTACTTCTCCACCTCCCGGTCGGAGCAGGTGCAGCGGTGGGTGGGGTGGCCCCGCCAGCCGCAGCGGCAGGGATTCATGGCGCACACCAGCTGGAACCGGGCGGGCAGGTGCAGCGTGCCGCCGGCCCGGGCCACGGTGACTTCCCCCTCCTCCAGGGGCTGGCGCATGGCCTCCAGCACATCCCGGCGGAACTCCGGCAGCTCGTCCAAAAACAATACACCGTTGTGGGCCAGGGACATCTCTCCCGGCCGCAGAGAAGGGCCGCCGCCGGCCAGGGCCGCGGCGGAGGCGGTGTGGTGGGGCGCGCGGAAGGGGCGGCGGGTCAGCAGGGGACGATTGGGGTCTGCCAGTCCCGCCACAGACCAGATGCCGGAGACCTCCAGAGCCTCGGAACGGCTCATGTCCGGCAGGATGGAGGGCAGGCGCTTTGCCAGCATGGACTTGCCGGCACCGGGAGAGCCGATGAGCAGCAGGTTGTGGCCGCCGGCCGCGGCGATCTCCAGCGCCCGCTTTACGTTTTCCTGCCCCATGACATCCCGGAGGTCCGGCAGGGGCGCCGTGTCCGCCTCCGGCACCCAGACCGGGGCGGGGGACAGGGGCGCTTCGCCCTTTAAATGGGCGGCCAAGGCTTTCACATCCGGCACGCCGTAGACGGTGAGGCCCCCGGCCAGGGTGGCCTCGGCGGCGTTTTCCGCCGGGACGAACAGCTGTTTCACACCGGCGTCCCGGGCGGCCAGGGCCATGGGCAGCACGCCGGCCACGCCCCGCAGCGCGCCGGTGAGGGACAGCTCACCCAAAAACGCGGCGTCCGCCGGGGGAACAGGCAGGTCACCGCCGGCTGCCAACAGTCCCACGAAAATGGGCAGGTCGTACACGGTGCCGGCCTTTTTCTGCCCGGCGGGGGCCAGATTTACGGTGATGCGGCTGACGGGGAACTTCGCTCCGCAGTTTTTCACCGCCGCCCGGACCCGTTCCCGGGCCTCCCGCACGGCGGCGTCCGGCAGGCCCACGATGTCAAAGGCCGGCAGCCCGCCGGAGAGAAAGCACTCGGCCCGCACCTCGTATCCGGCGATGCCGGAGAGGCCCAGCGAGCGGACAGAGACCACCATGAAAAGCCACCTCCCGAGGATTTTGTACAGAAGTTTCAAAAAGCCGGAATGCCAAAACAACGGGAATGGCATCCAGATGTCCTGAGTCTACCACAAAAAAGGCGGTGAGGAAACAAAATCTTTAAAATGTGCCCCAAAATGCCGACCGCATTTGGCCTATCCGCAGAAAAGGCAAATTTTGTGCAAAAAATAACAAAGTGCCAGTTTACATGGAAAAAATGAAGTGATATAATAACAATGCATGTAAATCTGGGGGAGAGTGTCCGGATTTCGTGTTTTGGTAAGATGCTGCCAGGGGCAGCAAAAATAGGAGGTAAGTTTATGGCAAGAAAGTTCAAGTCCATGGACGGTAACAACGCAGCCGCATATGTCAGCTACGCCTTTACCGAAGTGGCGGGTATCTATCCGATCACCCCGTCCTCTCCCATGGCAGACTTGGTGGATCAGTGGGCTGCCGCTGGTCAGAAGAACATCTTCGGCACCACCGTCAAGGTGTGCGAGATGCAGTCCGAGGCCGGTGCTTCCGGCACCGTTCACGGCTCTTTGGCCGCCGGCGCGCTGACCACCACCTACACCGCGTCTCAGGGCCTGCTGCTGATGATCCCCAACATGTATAAGATCGCCGGCGAGCTGCTTCCCTGCGTGTTCCACGTCTCCGCACGTACTGTTTCCACCCACGCGCTGAACATCTTCGGCGACCACTCCGACGTCATGGCCTGCCGTCAGACCGGCTTTGCCATGCTGTGCGAGAATGATCCCCAGGAGATCATGGACCTGGCTCCCGTGGCCCACCTGGCCGCCATCGAGGGCCGCGTTCCCTTCATCAACTTCTTCGACGGCTTCCGCACCTCTCACGAGATCCAGAAGGTCGCCGTGTGGGATTACGACGATCTGAAGGAAATGTGCGACATGGACGCCGTGGACGCCTTCCGCAAGCACGCTCTGAACCCCGAGCGTCCCAACATGCGCGGCTCTCACGAGAATGGCGACATCTTCTTCCAGCACCGTGAGGCCTGCAACCCCTACTACGACGCCCTGCCTGCCGTGGTGGAGAAGTACATGGGCAAGATCAACGAGAAGCTGGGCACCAACTATCAGCTGTTCAACTACTACGGCGCTCCCGACGCCGAGCGCGTCATCATCGCCATGGGCTCCATCTGCAACGTGGCCCAGGAGGTCATCGACTATATGACCGCCCAGGGCGAGAAGGTCGGCATGGTTATGGTCCGCCTGTATCGTCCCTTTGCCGCGGACAAGCTCATTGAGGCCATCCCCGCCACCTGCAAGAAGATCGCTGTTCTGGACCGCACCAAGGAGCCCGGCTCCCAGGGCGAGCCTCTGTATATGGATGTTGTCACCGCTCTGGCCAACGCCGGCAAGACCGACATCCAGGTCATCGGCGGCCGTTACGGCCTGGGCTCCAAGGACACTCCTCCCCGCAGCGTGTTCGCTGTCTATGAGGAGCTGGCCAAGGACCAGATGAAGCGTCAGTTCACCATCGGCATCGTGGACGATGTTACTCACCTGAGCCTGGAGGAGAAGCCCGCTCCCGGCGTGGCTCCCGCCGGCACCATTGCCTGCAAGTTCTGGGGCCTGGGCGGCGACGGCACCGTCGGCGCCAACAAGAACTCCATCAAGATCATCGGCGACCATACCGACAAGTACGTCCAGGCGTACTTCCAGTATGACTCCAAGAAGACCGGCGGCGTGACCGTCAGCCACCTGCGCTTCGGCGACACCCCCATCAAGTCCTCTTACTACATCAACAAGGCTGACTTCGTGGCCTGCCACGTGCCCGCCTACATCACCAAGGGCTTCCCCATCGTCCGTGACGTGAAGCCCGGCGGCACCTTCCTCATCAACTGCCAGTGGAGCGACGAGGAGCTGAGCCACCATCTGGACGCCGCCTCCAAGCGCTACATCGCCAAGAACAACATCCAGGTCTACACCATCAACGCCATTGACCTGGCCAAGGAGATTGGCATGGGCAAGCGGACCAACACCATCCTGCAGTCCGCTTTCTTCTCTCTGGCGAAGGTCATGCCTGAGTCTGAGGCCATCCAGTACATGAAGGACGCCGCCACCCATTCTTACCTGAAGAAGGGCCAGGACGTCGTCGACATGAACCACAAGGCTATCGACGCCGGCGCCACCGCCTACAAGAAGTTCGAGGTCCCCACTGACTGGGCTGACGCACAGGATGTGGCGGAGGATGTGAAGCTGACCGGCAAGCCCGAGCTGGTGGAGCAGGTCAAGACCATCCTGAACCCCGTGGACAAGATGGACGGCGACAGCCTGCCCGTCTCCGCCTTCGTCAAGCATGTTGACGGCCAGTTCGAGCTGGGCGCCGCCGCCTATGAGAAGCGCGGCGTGGCCGTGACCGTCCCCACTTGGGACGCCACCAAGTGCATCCAGTGCAACAACTGCGCTTATGTCTGCCCCCACGCCACCATCCGTCCCTACGCTCTGACTGCCGAGGAGGCCGCTAAGGCTCCCGCCGCCGCCAAGATCGTGGATGTGAAGGCCGGCAAGGGCAAGGGCGTTTACAAGTACACCATGGCTGTGTCTCCTCTGGACTGCATGGGCTGCGCTGTGTGCGTGGGCCAGTGCCCCGTGGGCGCTCTGACTATGGTTCCCCAGGAGCAGGAAGCCGCTCAGCAGGATGTGTTCAACTACTGCGTCTCTGAGGTTTCCGAGAAGAAGGACATGCAGGACGACACCGTCAAGGGCAGCCAGTTCAAGCAGCCCTATCTGGAGTTCTCCGGCTCCTGCGCCGGCTGCGCCGAGACCAGCTATGCCCGTCTGGTGACCCAGCTGTTCGGCGACCATATGTACATCTCCAACGCCACCGGCTGCTCCTCCATCTGGGGCGGTCCCGCTGCGACTTCTCCCTATTGCACCAACAAGGAAGGCCACGGTCCCGCCTGGTCCAACTCCCTGTTCGAGGATAACGCCGAGCACGGCCTGGGCATGTATCTGGGCCAGCAGGCTACCCGCTCTCGTCTGGCCGGCAAGGTCAAGGAGCTGGCCGGTATGACCACCAACGACGCCAAGAAGGCCGCCTGCGAAGAGTATCTGGCCACCATGGAGGACTACGAGGCCAACAAGGCCGCCGTTGCCAAGCTGGTTGCCGCTCTGGAGGCCGATCCCGACTGCCCGTACAGCAAGGAGATCCTGGCTGACAAGGAGTACCTGGGCAAGAAGTCCATGTGGATCTTCGGCGGCGACGGCTGGGCTTACGACATCGGCTTCGGCGGTGTGGACCACGTCCTGGCCTCCGGCAACGATGTGAACGTCTTCGTGTTCGATACCGAGGTCTACTCCAACACCGGCGGACAGGCTTCCAAGGCCTCCAACATCGGCCAGGTCTGCCAGTTCGCGGCTGCCGGTAAGGAAGTCAAGAAGAAGTCCCTGGCCGAGATCGCCATGAGCTACGGCTATGTGTACGTGGCCCAGGTGGCCATGGGTGCCAACCCCGCTCAGACCCTGAAGGCCATCAAGGAGGCCGAGGCCTATCACGGTCCCTCCCTCATCATCGGCTACGCTCCCTGCGAGATGCACAGCATCAAGGGCGGCATGATGAACTGCCAGAAGGAAATGAAGAAGGCTGTGGAGTGCGGTTACTGGAACCTGTTCCGGTTCAACCCCGCTGCCGAGGGCGCCAAGTTCACCCTGGATTCCAAGGAGCCCGCTGGCGGCTATCAGGAGTTCCTGATGAACGAGGCCCGTTACAGCCGTCTGACCCGCGAGTTCCCCGACCGCGCTTCCGAGCTGTTCCAGCGCAACGAGAAGAACGCCATGGAGCGCTATCAGCACCTGCTGAAGCTGAAGGCCATGTACGCCGACTGATTCCTCGCGGACAAAAGCAATACCTGACGAAAGAGCCACGGGAATTCCCGTGGCTCTTTTTTGCCTTGGCCTGTTTGCTGAAAAAAGGATCAAACCGTGTGAAAACTTTGTGCAGGGTGAGGGCGGAGTTTGCAAAAAATTCATGAAATACGGAGGCAGGAGCGCATATAATGCACCACGGAAAGAAAGGTGTCGAAATGAGAACGTTCCATCAAAAAAGGGCTGCTGAAAAAGACCGCTCCCTGTTACGCTTGGCGCTGCTGGCGTTGGCGCTGACCGTGGCCGTGGAGCTGTTCAACCATAAAGCGTTCAGCGACGGACCGGCGGCCTTCTGGGTATTTCTTGCCAAGCGGCCCCTGGCCGCGGCGGTGGATTATCTGCTGGTTCTGCTGACGCTGCTGCCTACGCTGTTTGCCAAGCGGCGGATCTTCTGGCAGACACTGCTCAGCGTGGTCTGGCTGGGCGTGGGGGCTGCCAATGGCTTTATCCTCATCAACCGCATGACCCCCTTTACCATCGCGGACCTGACGGTGCTGAACACCGGTTTGGACACCCTGCCCAATTACCTCTCCACAGGATATATGCTGCTGCTGGCAGCAGCGGTGGCGGTGGCTTTGGTGGGGCTCACGGTGCTGCTTTGGAAGGGGAGGCGCTGCCCGCTGCCCTGGAAGTGCCGGGCAAGGGCGGGACTTTTGTCCACGGTGGCTGCCGCCGCGGCCCTGGCGGGTACCTGGGTGCTGGCCTTTCACACCCATCAGCTGTCGGCGGAATTCGCCAACCTGGCCTATGCCTACGAGGATTACGGCTTTCCATACTGCTTCCTCCAGACCTGGCTGAACAAGGGCATCCGCTGCCCGGCTGGTTACGGCTCTGCCGCTATGGACCGCATTGCCGGCATGATCGGGGAGGAGACGCCCGTGAACATGGGGGTGCCGCAGACGGATGTGGATGTGGTGTTCGTGCAGCTGGAATCCTTCATCGACCCGGCGGAGATTCAGGGACTGGAGTTGTCCCGGAACGCGGCCCCCAACTGGACGGCGCTGACGGAGCGGTACTCCTCCGGCTACCTGACGGTCCCGGTGGTGGGCGCCGGTACCGCCAACACGGAGTGCGAGGTCCTCACCGGCATGAGCACCCGTTTTTTCGGCCCCGGCGAGTATCCCTACCAGACCTGCCTGCTGGACCAGACGGTGGAGTCCGTGGCCTATGACCTGAAGACCAACGGCTATGGCACTCACGCCGTTCACGACCACTACGCCACCTTTTACCGCCGTAACGAGGTGTATGCCAATCTGGGCTTTGATGACTTCACCTCTTTGGAATATATGCCGAAAACGGAGACCACACCCCAGGGCTGGGCAAAGGATAACGTCCTCACCGGCCAGATCCTCCAGGCTCTGGATGCCACGGAAGACCAGCCAGACCTGGTGTTCGCCGTTTCCGTTCAAGGCCACGGCAAGTACCCCGAGGAGCCCGTCCTGGAAGACCCGGCGGTGCGGGTGCTGGCCTGCCCGGATGAGGAGCACCGTGACGCAGTGGAATATTACGTCAACCAAGTTTATGAGATGGACGCCTTTGTGGGCCGGCTGACGAAGGCCCTGGCCAGCCGGGAAGAAAAGACCGTGCTGGTGCTCTATGGAGACCATCTGCCCTCCCTGGGACTGGAGAATGAGGATATGGCCAGCGGCAGCCTGTACCGGACCCGGTATATCATCTGGGACAATTTCGGCCTGGAGCAGCGGGACGGGGACCTGGCGGCCTATCAGCTGTTTGCCTCCGTGCTGGGCCGGCTGAATATCACCACCGGCACCATGAACGCCTTCCACCAGTTCTGCCGGGAGGAGCCCAGCTACCGCAGCGACCTGCGGCTGCTGCAATACGACGCCCTGTATGGCCGGGAGTACCTGATGGACAGCTCGGCCTATCCGCCCACTGATATGCAGATGGGCGTGGTGCCCATTTTCCTGGAGAGTCTGGTCCACCAGGGAGACAGTTGGTTTTTGTTCGGGCAGAACTTCACCCCCTACTGCAAGGTCGGCCGGAACGGTGAGCTTTTGGAAACGGAGTATATCAGCGAACGGTTGCTGCGGGTCCTGGAGGACCCGGAAACGGAGGACGTGGAGGAGTTGTCCATCCGCGTGGTGGACCGCCACCGCCAGGTCCTCAGCGATACGGAATAACGGCAAAAAAAGAGACTTCCCATTGGGAAGTCTCTTTTTTACAGGTAAATCAGCCCTGAGCCTTTTGCCAGCGGAGCTTCAGCTGCTCCTCCGTCATGGCGTAGCCCTCCTCAGCATAAGGCCAGCGTGGCAGCTCTCCCGGCAGGGCCTGGCCCCGGTGGGTGTAAATGGACCGGACCATATGCTCCAGCAGTCGGGGATTCTTCACCAGGATGGGGCCGGTCAGCTCCGAGGCCAGCACGCTTTGAAAACGGAAGCCCTCGGGGGTCCTTTCACCGCTATTGCCAAAGCCCATGTCCAGGGTGGTCAGCAGAGGCGTTTCCACCCCTTCAATGACGCTGCACTTATTCATGAAGCCCACCACGGCCTCGCCATACAAATCCGTGGTGCCGTATACATCCTCCACAAAGCGCTGCTTGCCCTGGACGGAGGTAAAGCTTCCCAGGCCGATGCCCTCGTAGACCGTGCCGTCGGCCGCGGTAATGGTCTTGCCCAGCAGCTCCATGGCGGTGCCGGCGAACAGCATGGGAGTGCCGTCTTCGGCGGCGGCCTTCACCGCATCGCCGTACCGGGCAAAGTCCGCCAGGGCGGCCTTCTGCCGCCGCTCGGTGCCGGCGCCCATAAACAGGAAGTCGGCGCCGGAGAGGTTCGCCGCTTCGCCGGGGACCACGGCCTCTACCGTGACGGTGTTGCCCAGCTCCTCCAGGTACCGCCGCAAAACTGCCACGTTTGCATAGCTGCCGTACAGGTTCATGAGGTCGGGGTAGAAATGGACGATCTTCAGTTCCATGTCTTACGCCTCCTTTACCACGTGGGCCAGCAGCTTGTCCCGGTCAGAGAAGCAGGTGACCACATATACCTGCTCGCTGCCCTCCGCCTTCAGCGTTTCCGCAGCAGCGGCGATGTCCGGCTGGACCAGGAATTTTTCCCGGGGGATGCCGGTGAAGGAAAAGCGCAGGGCCAGGTCGTTGCAGTACCGGCCGGAGAGGATGACCCGTTCCACCTGGGGAGTGTTCAGCAGGTCAAAGTCGATGTCCCACAGCCAGCTGGTCTCGCTGGTGAAGTACTTGCGGCTCACCGCGTCCACGATGACCACCACGGTGCAGGGCCCCTTGGCGGCGGCGATGTAGCGCAGGTTCGTGTCGTAGGCGATGGAGTTTTCGTGCTTGCTGGTCAGCAGCACGCCCTTGTGGGCGCCCAGGGTGAACTTCTGCATCCGGCCGTTTTTCAGAATGTAGTTGTTGATGACCCCGGCGGCGGTGTCGGCGGCGATGCCCACCTCCCGGCAGGCGGCGTAGGCCGCCAGAATGTTGTACACGTTGTAAATGCTGCGAAAGGCCAGCTGGATGGTAACGGCGCTGTCGATGGTCAACCGGCCCTGGTCCAGATCCGCCGCCGTGACGGTGTAGTCTGTGGCGGGCTTGCGGTGGCCGCACTTGGTGCAGCGGTAGGCGCCGATGTGGTTGTAGTGGACATAGTCATATTCCATGGGCCCGTGGCACAGGGGGCAGTAAGCGCCGTCGCGGTACACGCCGGTGGGCTTGTCCCCGGTAATGGAGCAGGGGTCCAGGCCGAACCACTTCACCTTCTCGTGGTTTTGGGCGAAGCAGGAGGACAGGGGGTCATCAGCGTTCAGAATGAGCTTCGTGCCCGGGTGGATGGCAGGCAGGATGGCGTCGTACACCCACTCGGGATGGCCGTTGCGGGTCAGCTGGTCCCGGTACAGGTTGGTGATGACGAATTCCGTGGGGTGGAAGTACTGGAAGCTGCGGGCGGCGTAGCGCTCATCGGATTCGATGAGGAGCACGTCGGCCTTCACCCGGCCGCCCAGGGTGGCGTGGGTCAGCACGGTGGTGGTGACGCCCTCAATCTGGTTGGAGCCCTCCTCATTGTACACCACGGTCTTGCCGCCGGCGCGGAGGATGGCAGCGATCATCTCCACAGTGGAGGTCTTGCCATTGCTGCCGGTGACGGCGATGATGTGGGCGGGCAGCTGCACCCGGCGCAGGATGTCCGGGCAGATCTTCAGGGCGTACTTGCCGGGCAGGGAACTGCCCTTGCCCACCAGCTTGCCCACGGCACGGCCTAGCTTGCACACCAAGATTGCAAGGAACTTTCTCATTCCCCGCTCATCTCCTTTTCAGAGAAATCTCGAAACTCGGCGATGGCCCGGACGGGGGCGCCGTCGGCTCCGGCGTATTTCAGGGGCAGGGCGAAGAACATGACGTCCTTCCGGCCCACCACCTTTTTCAGGCACAGGTTCTCCACAATGACCAGGCCGCCGCCCAGCAGCACCTTGTGGGCGGGATACTCGCTGTTGGACAGGGGGTCCACGCTGATGGCGTCGGTGCCCACGCCCTTGAGGCCGCAGGACACCAGGTACCGGGCCGCCTCCTCGTCGGGGACGGGGAAGGCCTCATCCAAAAAGGCCTCGGCGCCCCACTTCTTTTCCCAGCCGGTGTAGAACAGGGCGAAGTCAGCGGTGCGGAGATAGCCGTTTTGCTGGCGCAGGAAGTCGGCGGTGATGATGGCGCCCGCCCCCAGGTGGGACACGTCGATGACGGCGGCCCGGCCGCAGAACTGGGAGGGGGGCAGCTGGTCCAGGCCGCAGCCATCCGGCAGGATGTGGCGGGGGGCGTCCATGTGGGTGCCGGTGTGGGAGCCGATCTGCAGCAGCGTCTCCCGGGCACCGTTCTGGGTCAGGGTGCGTGTGTGGGAGAAAGCGGGGCGGGGCGTGCCGGGATAGACGAAGGTATCCGGCGTGATGGTGTGGGTCAGGTCAATGATCATGTGTACAGATTCCTTCCTTGTGGTGGTGTCCAAAAGCGTTTACCGCAGGTCGCTGCGGCCCAGAAAATAGTCGATGCTGACGTGAAAATATTCGGACAGGGCGATAAGGGTCAGGGCGGGGACGTTGACCTGTCCGTATTCGATTTTTTGATAATTGCTGACAGTGCAGCCCAAATAGGCCGCCATGGATTTTTGTGTACCGCCGCGTTCCTGGCGAAGTTCCCGGAGACGCTGGCCAAATTCTATGAGGACGCTGCTTTCCATAGAAACCTCCTGCTGGCACACAATTTAATTGCGCTAGCGGTGATTGATTTGGAACCCATCTATGAATGGCTTTACGACCACTACGCCCAGCCCCGGCTGGGGCTGGCCCTCACCGCTCCAGATAGACCATGAGGGCGGCGATATCCGCCGGGGACACGCCGGAGATGCGGCTGGCCTGTCCCAGATCCAGGGGACGGACAGCGGAAAGCTTTTCCCTGGCCTCCAGCCGCAGGCCCTGGATGGCGTTGAAATTCAGATCGGGGGGCAGCTTGTGGGACTCCATTTTCCGGAAGTCCTCCACCTGCTTTTGCTGGCGCTGGATATAGCCCTCGTACTTCACGCTGATCTCCACCTGCTCAGCCACGTCCGCCGGCAGGTCCGGCCGCTCCAGGTCGAAGGGGGCGAGCTCGGCATAGTGGAGCTGGGGCCGCTTCAAAAGGGACAGCAGGGAGGCTCCGTCCGTGACATCGGCGGTGCCCTTTTCCGCCAGCAGGGCGGAAAGGGCCGGGGAGGGGGCGGCACCGGTGTGGGTCAGGCGCTTGATCTCCCGTTCCACGGCGGCGTATTTTTCCTCTACTTCCCGCAGCCGCTGGCCGGAAACCAGGCCGATGTCGTGGCCCCGACGGGTCAGCCGCCAGTCGGCGTTGTCCTGCCGCAGCAGCAGGCGGTATTCACTGCGGGAGGTCATGATGCGGTAGGGCTCATTGGTGCCTTTGGTCACCAAGTCGTCAATAAGGGTGCCGATGTAGCTCTCCGACCGGGAGAGGATGAAGTCGCTTTCGCCCTTCAGCTTCCGGGCGGCGTTAACGCCGGCCACAAAGCCCTGGACGGCGGCCTCCTCGTAGCCGGAGGAGCCGTTGAACTGCCCGGCGCCGTACAGGCCGCTGACGGCCTTGCACTCCAGCGTGGCCCGCAGGGCCAGAGGGTCGATGCAGTCGTATTCGATGGCGTAGGCCGGGCGGGTCATGACGGCCCGGCGCAGGCCCGGTACGCTGCGGAGCATTTGCAGCTGCACCTCCTCCGGCATGGAGGAGGAGAAGCCCTGGATGTACAGCTCCTCCGTGTTGAGGCCCATGGGCTCCACGAACAGCTGGTGGCGGAGCTTGTCCGGAAAGCGGACGATCTTCGTTTCAAAGGAGGGACAGTACCGGGGACCGACGCCCTCAATGAGACCGGAGTACATGGGGGCGCGGTCCAGGTTCTCCTGGACGATGCGCTTCGTCTCCTCCGTGGTCCAGGTGAGCCAGCACACCGCCGAATTCTCCGGCGGCTGCTTGGTGCTGTAAGAAAAGGGGACGGGGAGGGTGTCTCCCGGCTGGAGCTCCATCTCGTCAAAGTCCACCGTCCGGGCATTGACCCGGGGCGGCGTGCCGGTCTTGAACCGCCGCAGGGGCAGGCCCAGGGCCAGCAGGGACTCCGTCAGCCGCCGGGCGGCGTGCATGCCGTCGGGGCCGGATTCCTCCACACACTCACCGATGATGGTGCGGCCGGCCAGGTAGGTGCCAGTGGCCAGAATGACGGCCTTCACGGCAAAGACCGCCCCGGTGGCCAGCACCACCTGAGAAACGGCGCCGTTTTCCGCCCGGACCTCCACCACCTCGCCCTGGCGGACGGTCAGGTGCTCCTGTCGCTCCAGGGTGTGCTTCATCCGCTCCTGGTATCTCCGGCGGTCCGCCTGGGCCCGGAGGCTCCACACGGCGGGGCCCTTGCCCTTGTTCAAGAGCCGGTACTGGATGCAGCACTCGTCGGCGGCCTTTGCCATCTCACCGCCCAAGGCGTCCAGCTCCCGGACCAGGTGGCCCTTGCCGGTGCCGCCAATGGCGGGGTTGCAGGGCATGTTGCCCACGGCGTCCAGGTTAATGGTGAACACAACGGTCTCCATCCCCAGCCGGGCGGCGGCCAGAGCCGCCTCGATGCCAGCGTGTCCGGCACCGATGACGGCGATATCAAATTGTCCTGCGTGAAATTCGGTCATGAGAGATTCCTCAAGATTCAAATTCTTTGTGCAGCGTCAAAACGGCCACCTCCGGCCGGTTGAACAGCCGAAAAGAGGGGCCGGAGTTGCCAAGGCCCCGGGTAACGAACAGCGCGGAGCCGTTTTCCTCGTAAAGCCCCGCCGTATAGGAGGGGAGCAGTTCCAGGTCATGGGAAATGAGCCCGTCGGTAAAGGGCAGGCGAATGATACCGCCGTGGGCGTGGCCGGAGATGACCAGGTCCGCCCCCAGCAGGCTGTACTGGGACACAAAGCGGTCGTTCCGGTGGGCCAGCAGCACCCAGAAGGGGTCGCCGTATTGGGCGTATACCTCCGCGGCCAGCGCCTCCGGCGTTTTCTGGTCGGCGTAGCCGTTGGGGTCATCAATGCCCGCCAGGATCACGGTGTCCCCGTTCCGCTCCAGAGCGGTGAACTGGTTGGATAATACGGCCACGCCGTTGTCCGCCAAGGTCCGCTTCAGGGCGGGCACATCCCCCAAGGCCCACTCGTGGTTGCCGGTGACGTAGTAGGTAGGGGCGATGGCGGAAAGGGACTGGGCCATGGAGGCGGCATAGCCCTCCGGCACGGCACGGTACTGGTCCAGCAGGTCCCCCACCAAGAAAATATAGTCCGGCCTCTCCGCCTCCAAAGCGGCGTACAGGTCCTGATTGTCCTGCCCAAAGGAAGCGGTGTGCAGGTCGCTGATGACGGCGGCCCGGCAGCCGTCAAAGCCGGCGGGCAAATCCCGGAACAGGGCGTCAAAACGGGTGACCTGCAAGGCGGTGTTGCTCCACCACACAAACAAAGCGGCTGCCAGAATGACCAGCGCCGGCAGAAACCACCGCCGCTTCCGGCGGCGGTGTGCACGATGTTTTGCCATAGACGCGGCCCCCTCAGCCGCCAATGTGATAACTGCGAAAAAGATACGTGTAATAATCAACCATATTATAGCATAGGTAGCATTCCAAAGGCGAGAGAAAAAATGTACAAAGAACAGGGGAAAAGTGAGGGGAATCCAATGGATTCTCCGTGATTCCGCCAGTTTCCACAATAGGATGTGGAAAACTTCACCAAAAGGGAATACTTGTGGGTTACACAGGCTTCACAAAAATATGTAAACTGTTTGTGAAATTTGCCAGCATCTCCTTGCGAGGGCGGCAGAAACGTGCTATACTGTCAACAAATCATTGGAAAGGAGGCATGTGGAATGATGCAGCATTTTGCCCGCAGAAGCGGGGACGTGGATGATATGATCTTCCCGGACGATACCTGGACCCGGAGCGAGCGGTAAGTTTTGAACCAAGAGAAGCAGTGACCACGCCAGACAAAAGGCGTGGGCTTTTTCTTTTTTGGGGGCCTTTTCCCATGCGGAAGGGGCGGCCCCTGCCGCTTCCGGACGAAAATAAAAGCTATACGCAAAATTAACGCAAAAATTGAAGAAAAGTGAACGCAAAATTTGCGGACGATGCAAAGTCGTTTTTGGGGGTGGCCTCAAAAACGGTTTTTTTGTGAAATAACTGTCATTTTTGCGCTATAAAAATGCAAAATTTACGAAAATTTGCCTGCAAACAAGGTGAGAAGTGACGGAAAACGAATGTAAAATTTATGCAAAACATAAAATATACAACGTTTGCGTAAAAAGTTGCTGGTTTGTTACTTGAAAAAACGTTCGCGTGTGCTAGAATAATAGCACACTGTAAAACACAAACCAATTAAGGAGTGGAAAAATCATGGATCAACTGTTCTGGATCGGATTTGTCGGCGCAATCATCGCCGGCCTTTTTGCCATTACACAGGCAAAAAAGGTCGTGACCTATTCAGAAGGCAATGAGCGGATGCGTAAGATCGCCGCCAACATCCGCGAGGGCGCCAACGCTTACCTGAAGCAGCAATACACCACCGTGTTCAAGGTGTTCGTGGTGGTGTTCGTTGTCCTTCTGGTCATTGCGTTCGCCTCCGGCGGCAAAATGCTGTCGAAGTTCACCCCCTTTGCCTTTGTCACCGGCGGCGTGTTCTCCATGCTGGCCGGCTTCATCGGCATGAAGATCGCCACTAATTCCAACGCCCGTACCGCCCAGGCTGCTTCCGAGAGCCTGAATAAGGGCCTGCGGGTGGCATTCTCCTCCGGCTCCGTCATGGGCTTCACCGTGGTGGGTCTGGGAATGCTGGACATCACCATGTGGTTCTTCCTGCTGCGCTATGGCTTCGGTATCAGCGACCCCACCCAGCTGGGCAACATCATGGTCATGAACGGCATGGGCGCTTCCTTCATGGCGCTGTTCGCCCGTGTGGGCGGCGGCATCTACACCAAGGCCGCTGACGTGGGCGCCGACCTGGTGGGTAAAGTGGAAGCCGGCATCCCCGAGGATGACCCCCGCAACCCCGCCACCATCGCCGACAACGTGGGCGACAACGTGGGCGACGTGGCCGGTATGGGCGCCGACCTGTACGAGTCCTACGTGGGCTCCATCCTGGCGACCTTCGCCCTGGGCGCCGTGGGCGGCTACGGCTTTGCCGGTATGCTGCTGCCCATGGCTCTGGCCGTCACCGGCATCATCTGCTCCATCATCGGCTCCTTCCTGGTGAAGACCAAGGAGGACGCCACCCAGGAGTCCTTGCTCAAGAGCCTGCGCACCGGCACCTATACCGCCGCTGTTCTGGCCGCCGTCGTGGCCGCGCCCCTGACCTACGTCATTCTGGACGGCCATATGGGCGTGTACATCGCCATCCTCTGCGGCCTCATCGGCGGCTGCGCCATCGGCTATTTCACCGAGTACTATACCTCTGATACCTACAAGCCCACCCAGGAGTTGGCGGCCGCCTCTGAGACCGGCTCCGCCACCATCATCATCGGCGGTATTTCCCTGGGCCTGAAGTCCACCATGACCTCCATCCTCATTGTGGCCGCGGCCGTGCTGGTCAGCTACTTCGCCGCCGGCGGCTCCACTGTCATCGTGGATGGCAACGGTGCTTTCACCGCCGCCTTCAACCAGGGCCTGTACGGCATCGGCATCGCCGGCGTCGGTATGCTGTCCACCCTGGGCATCACCCTGGCCACCGACGCTTACGGCCCCGTGGCCGA
>Ga0129311_1000455_pt1 | contig 36707 bp, 33 predicted proteins | sample Go1ome_FD_94435 | JGI IMG/M metagenome (GOLD analysis project Ga0129311, IMG submission 94435) | Western lowland gorrila individual fecal microbial communities from Wisconsin, USA - Go1022B metagenome | ecosystem: Host-associated > Mammals > Digestive system > Large intestine > Fecal | place...
GATAATGCAACATGAATACTGAATGATTATTATTATCTAATTTCATACCACTTACAACCTTTATTATGTATAAGACTGAATTGTGATTAGATTATAATATTATCAGATGCCAAAGTCAAGAAACGCCGTGTTTATCGCAATTCATCCCACCACCTATAGAGGGGGGGATTTCTTGCTCACGGCGTGTTAAAATGCCAGATATCGCCTAAAAAATACCCTCCTTGCTGAACAGTACTTGTCCAGCAAAGAGGGTAATATCATTTCTGTTAATCGATATTTTATTTTTTGCGCAATCCATTTGCAAAAGGGGGATTATTCTACTGCGTATCCCTTAGCCTTGATTACATCCACAACGCTGTCTACATATTTCTGGCAGATTGCTTCTGTTTCTGCTTCCACCATGACACGAACTACTGGCTCTGTTCCTGATTCACGAACCAGGATGCGTCCTGTTGTGCCAAGCTTTTCTGCAACTTCAGCAACCTTCGCCTGCACGTCAGCGTCAGCCTGTGCTTCTGCCTTGTCTGTTACGCGAACATTTTCAAGAACCTGAGGGAAGATTGTAAGATCCTTGTGGAGCTCAGACATGCTTGTCTTCTCAGCCATCATAACTTCCATAAGCTTCAGGGATGTGAGAATACCATCACCTGTTGTTGCATACTTTGAGAAAATGATATGTCCAGACTGTTCACCACCGATACGGCAACCATTGTTTGACATGTACTCATAAACGTACTTGTCGCCAACTGCAGTCTTTGCATAATCGATACCAGCTTCATCAAATGCCTTGTAGAGACCGAAGTTAGACATAACCGTTGTAACAACTGTGTTGTTAACCAGCTTGCCCTGCTTCTTCATATACTTACCACAGATATAAAGGATGTGATCACCAGTGATTACCTGACCCTTTTCATCTACAGCAAGACATCTATCCGCATCACCATCGTAAGCAAAACCAACATCCAGTCCATTATCTACAACGAACTTCTGCAGGCCTTCAATATGAGTAGAACCAGCATCACGGTTGATGTTTATACCATCTGGTGTGTTATTAATTACATAAGTTGTTGCACCCAGTGCATCGAATACAGACTTGGCAATATTCCATGAAGCACCATTTGCGCAGTCAAGGCCAACCTTAACGCCCTTGAATGAGTAAATACCAAGAGAAATCAGGTAGCCGATGTATCTGTTACGTCCGGAAACGTAGTCCACTGTACAACCAATCTTTTCTCTTTCAGCATATGGAAGAGTTTCCCACTTCTTACCGAAGAGTTCCAGATTGCCATCCAGATATGCTTCTACATAAGAAATTGTCTCTTCATCCATCTTCTCACCGCTGCCGTTAAGAAGCTTGATACCATTATCATAGTATGGATTGTGAGATGCAGAAATCATGATGCCGCAATCAAAATCATCAATACGAGTTACATAAGCAACCGATGGCGTTGTTGTAACATGAAGCAGATAAGCATCTGCACCAGAAGCAACCAGACCAGAAACCAGTGAATACTCGAACATGTAAGAAGAACGTCTTGTATCCTTACCGATTACGATCTTTGGACTTGCATCCAGACCCTTCTGTCTCTTAATTTCCCCAAAATACCAACCAAGGAAACGACCAACCTGAAAAGCGTGATCTGCTGTTAAATTCACATTTGCTTCTCCACGGAAGCCGTCAGTACCAAAGTATTTTCCCATTTTATTCCCTCTATTCATTAGGATTATTCTGCGAATATCTGCAGTATTTCTGTCCAACTAAGCTGTCAGTATTTATAGCTAGATAAGTGTCTTACGGATGTTTGCATCCAGCATCCTATTATAACCTAACCATTCTGTCTTGCCCTGGCTCTTGTCCAGTGCTTCGGCAAAGGTTTCCAGTCTTGCATCCGCATTGTCTGCAAGGTTCAGAGCCGCTGCTTCAATCAGAGCTGGCTTCTTTGGAGAACCATATTCCAGTTCGCCGTGGTGAGAAAGAATGCAATGCAGAAGTTCTTTACCCAGCTGATCTGGGAAGTCTTCCTGCTCCTTCATCTTATCACGAACCATCATGGCGCCAATGACAATGTGACCCATAAGATTACCATCATCTGTGTAATCATTCTTTGGGAACTCAGAGATTTCATCCAGCTTACCAATATCATGGCAGATTGCAGCTGTAATCAGAAGATCTCTATTTATGATGGAATAAGTCTGTGCCATAAAATCACACATCTTTGCAACAGCCAGTGTGTGCTGGAGAAGTCCACCGATAAAGCCATGGTGAATTGTCTTTGCTGCACTGTGTGTCTTGAACTTTTCTGCAAAGGCAGGATCCTCAGCAAAGAAGGAAAGAAGCAACTTGTTCAGGTGCTTTTCCACTACGCTGTCGATGAGGCCGAGAAGTTCCTCATACATGCTGTCCACGCTGAGATCTGTGCATGGCATGTAATCCTTCACGTCATACTCGCCCTCTCGAGCCTTGCGAGCCTTTGTTACAGAAATCTGTAAAGTATCATTAAAGTTCTGTCCACGACCCTCGATGAAGATATAGTCCTCAGCCTCGAAGTGTTCGATGGAATTATTGAGTGTCCAAACCTTAGCATCAATGGTGCCAGTCTTGTCCTGCAGTACCAGACTATAGTACGTCTTTCCGTACTTAGACTGGGCAGATTTCTTCATTTTGCAGTAGTAAATATCTGAGATGTCATCGCCATCCTGCAAAGTATTAATATAGTGCATAAAAATCCCTTTCTAGTTAAAAGCCATAATTGTAGATAGGGTATCACTTTCCCCGATTTCTCGCAAGTTTTCGGGTTTTCGCTTCGTTGAAATGGCATCATTCGAATGTTATACTTATGTGGATTATGCGATTGGCCAATCCCCCATGCAAATGGGATGCCCGGCAATCTCATTTGCCATAATTTTCACAAATCAATAATTTAGAAATAAAGGAAATTGTTTTGAATAAAAGATCACTTAGAATACTGGAATTTCATAAGATTCAGGAGCAGCTGGCGACCTTCGCAGGCTCAAAAGGTGCCAAGAAAAAATGTTTAAATATTAAGGCAATGACTGAGGAAGCCCAGATTGAAATCGCCCAGCAGAACACACGCGACGCCTTTCTTCGTCTGGAACACGACGGCAACGTGGCTTTCGCCGGCATTCATGATGTAAGAGAAAGTGAGAAGCTGCTTGAAATCGGCTCCACGCTTTCCTCTCAGGAACTTCTCAACATTGCATCCCTTTTAGATGCAGCTTCTACGGTTAAGGAATATGGCTGTGGCTCCACTGCCACGGATACTCTTTCCGAGAAGTTTTCCTTCATCACACCTCTCACCGATGTTTCCGGTGAAATCAGAAGATGCATTCTTTCCCAGGATGAATTTGCAGATGATGCATCCAGCACTTTGCAGTCCATTCGCAGAAAAATTACCAGCGCCAACGCCAAGCTTCACAGCGAGCTGGAAAAGATCATCAAGTCTTCTTCCATGCAGGATATGCTGATGGAACAGCTGATTACCACCCGTGGTGGCAGATACTGTATCCCTGTTAAAGTGGAATATAAAAATTCCTTCCCTGGCATGATCCATGACCGCTCTGCAACTGGCTCTACTCTTTTTATTGAGCCAATCTCAGCGGTTAATCTCAACAACGAAATTACAGAACTTCATGATGACGAACGTGCGGAAATCCAGAAGATTCTAAATCGTCTGTCAGGCCTGGCAGCCAGTGCCAGAGAGCAGATTCATGAAGATTATGATTTACTGGTGGAACTGGATTTCATCTTTGCCAAGGCGAAATACGCCAGAGAGATTCACGCATCCCAGCCAACTTTCAATCACGATAAAATCGTGGATCTGAAAGCAGCCATCCACCCACTTCTGGAAAGACACAAGGCAGTACCTATTGATTTAAAAATTGGTGAGACCTACTCTTCTCTGATTATTACCGGTCCAAATACTGGTGGTAAAACCGTATCTCTGAAGACTCTGGGACTCCTTTCCCTCATGGCCCAGGCCGGCCTTCACATCCCTGCCCTTGCAGGAAGCCGCCTGCCAATCTTTAGCGATATCTTTGCAGATATCGGTGATGAGCAGAGTATTGAACAGAACCTGTCTACTTTCTCATCTCACATGAGCAATATCATTTTCATTGTGGAGCACGCAGATGAAAATTCTCTCTGCCTCTTCGATGAACCAGGTGGCGGAACAGATCCTGCCGAAGGTGCAGCTCTGGCCATCGCCATTCTTAATGCCTTAAAAGCACGTGGTACCACTACTATGGCAACCACTCACTATACAGAATTAAAGACTTACGCAATTGCTGAGCCTGGAGTTGAAAACGCATCCTGCGAGTTCGACCTGAAGACCCTGCGTCCAACCTACCACCTCATGATTGGTGTACCAGGTTCGTCAAATGCATTTGCCATCGCCAAGCGTCTTGGCATGCCTGACGAAATCACAGATGCTGCCCGCCAGAATCTGTCTGATGAGCAGATCAAGATGGAAAAGGTTATTGCAGAACTTGAAGAAGCCCGTAAGGAAGCTGCCAGCGACCGTGCGGAAGTTGAGACTCTCAAGATTGAGACCAACAAGTTGCGTCAGAGTCTCACAGATAAGAATAAGAATCTGGATGAAAAGCGAAATGAAATTCTTCACAAGGCTAAGAAGCAGGCGGAAGAAATCCTGGCAGAGGCAAAGGATACTGCCGACCAGGCAATTCGTGACTATAACAAGTGGCTGAAGAATCCTGCCAAGGCAGATGCCCGTCGCATGGAAGAAGAAAGAGCCGCTCTTCGAGATAAAATGTCCAAGATGGAAAGCAAGAAAGCCGCTCCAAAGGCCAAGATTTCTGGCCAGAAGGCTTCCGACTTCCACATTGGTGATAAGGTTCTGGTACTGAACCTGGATACAGAAGGATACATTGTCGCAGAAGCCGATTCCAAGGGTCGCCTTCAGGTGCAGATGGGAATTTTGAAATCTGCATACAAGCCTGAAGAACTGCTGATTCTTCCAGAAGATCCAGCACCTAAGGACAATCATGCAACACGTCGTGCCATGAGAGCCGCATCTTCCAGCAAGGCCATGACCTTCAATCCAGAAATCAACTTGCTGGGTTGTACTGTGGATGAGGGTATTTCTCAATTAGAAAAATTCCTGGACGACGCCATGCTTACCCATATCGCCAAGGTACGTATTGTACACGGCAAGGGCACAGGTGCTCTGCGCACAGGTATTCATAATTACTTAAAGAAGCAGAGTTTTATCAAGTCCTACCACCTGGCAGAATACGGTGAAGGTGATGCCGGTGTGACCATTGTTGAATTCAAATGATACTAGATCTGTCATTTAATAGGAGGAGGGGAAACATGAACAAACCAAAAATCTTAATCGTTGATGATGATGAGAATATTGCAGAACTCATTTCCTTATACCTAAATAAGGAATGTTTTGATACAGAAACTGTTGGAGATGGTGAAGCTGCCCTGAAGCTTTTCCCTGTTTATAAGCCAGATCTGGTACTCCTGGATCTGATGCTTCCTGGCATGGATGGCTACGAAGTTTGTCAGAATCTCCGTCGGGAAAGCAATGTGCCAATCATCATGCTGTCTGCCAAGGGCGAAGTATTCGATAAGGTACTGGGTCTGAAGCTGGGCGCTGACGATTACATTCAGAAGCCTTTCGACTCCAACGAAATGGTTGCCCGGGTTCGCGCCGTTCTGCGCCGCACATCAACTCCGTCACCAAGTCAGACAGAAATCCTAGAAACACCTGACCAGGTTCATACGGGTTCCTTCGTGGAATTCCCTGACCTCATCGTCAATATTTCCAACTACACAGTCATGTACATGGGCAAAGAATTGGACATGCCACCTAAGGAGCTGGAACTCCTTTACTTCCTGGCTTCCAAGCCAAACCAGGTATTCACACGTGAGCAGCTCCTGAATCAGCTTTGGGGATTTGAATTCATGGGCGATACCCGTACCGTTGACGTGCACATCAAACGACTTCGTGAAAAACTTTCCGGCAAACATAACTGGTCCATTGCCACAGTTTGGCGTATCGGTTACAAGTTCGAAGTAAAATAAATATCACTCCATGCAAATGAGATGTGCAGTTCATTTGCCATGTTTTAAGCGATTACATATGGGAAGGTAAAATTATGCAACGTTCTGTACTCGACCGAATTTACATAGCGTTCCTGCTTATTCTGGTGGTTTCTTTTGTTTTCTTAATTTATTTTATTTCATATTTCACTCGACGGTCTCTCATGCAGGAGAAGCAGGATACCCTCACCAATGAGGCCAACCTGATTGCCTCCCAGGCGGTGTCTTCCTACGAGAGTGGCGATATCAGTAAGGAGGAGCTGACCCAGTATCTGAGTTACTATGCCACAGCTTTGAACGCCGATATTTGGTATATGTCTTCGGAGGGTAGTCTCATTGCCTATTCGGATTCAGCCAAGTATTTCAGCAATGCTTCTTCCACAGATGCCAGCAGCGTGATGCAGGAGAAAAAAGCGCCACCTGCAAGCATCTATGACCTGGACAAGAATTACAAGCTGAAGAAGGAATCTTATCGCTCTGGAAAATTCTATGGAGTTTTCTCCAACCAGATGTTATCCATCAACGCACCTCTCTATGCTTCCACTGTGGATGAAAAAGGTCAGCCTCACAGAGCCTACATTGGCACTCTGATTATGCATACGCCACTGGAAGAAATCGGCGATACCATGAAGAATTACTATACCGTGAGCTTTATGCCATGTCTGGTAATCATTGCCATTTCCTTCATCTTCCTGGCCATTATTTCTCGTAAGGTGGTTCGACCAATCAAGAAGCTTTCCGGCGTTGCCGAGGAATATTCCAAGGGTAACTTCGACGTGGAAACCGGTATTCATACAGAAGACGAATTCGGCCAGCTGGCTGGTTCCATGGAATACATGGCCGGCGAGTTACAGAAGTTGGATGAATACAGAAGAGATTTCGTAAGTAACATTTCCCATGACTTCCGCTCTCCTCTTACCTCCATCACAGGATACGTACAGGCCATGCAGGACGGCACAATCCCTCCTGAAAACCAGCAGAAGTATCTGGGCATTGTCCTGAACGAAACCAAGCGACTCACCAAGCTGACAAATGGGCTGCTTGACCTGAACAACCTGGAAAGTTATGGGCCATACCTCAAGCTCAGTACATTTGACTTCATCGATATTATTAAGCCAACTCTCAATACTTTTGAAATGAAATGTATTGATAAGAATGTGGCTATCTATCTGAACAACCACGCAGAAAAGACCATGGTTGCCGCAGATAAAACGAAAATTCAGCAGGTGGTTTATAACCTGATTGATAATGCCCTGAAGTTCACACCAGCAGGCAAGAAGATTTACGTCACCATTAATGAGAAGAACGATAAGCTCATTGTCTCCATTAAGGATGAGGGTATTGGAATGGATGAGGATACCCAGAAGAAGATCTGGACCCGATTCTACAAGGGTGATACCTCCCGTGGTAAAGACAAGGGTGGCACCGGTCTTGGCCTTGCCATTACAAAGGAAATTATCAAGGCTCATAACGAGAATATCGAGGTATTCTCCCACATGGGTCAAGGTAGTGAATTCGTCTTCACTCTTCCAAAGGCTCCTGAGCACGGGAAGGATGCTTCCGGCACAGACTCCCTGTCCCACAGCGGTAATACCACAAGCGGACTGGTGCATTCAGGAAATACAGGTGGACTGACACACTCAGGAAACACAAGCGGCCTGACACAGGAAGAGAATTCTGAGTCCGCTGAATGATTGTAATATTCTGATAGATTTGTAATTTCCATAAAAATAACCCTCCTTACTGAACTTTACATTGTCCAGTAAAGAGGGTACCTATCAAAGGATGAGGCTTTTTTATTCCACTTAGAATTGTTCAAGATTCGTTTACCAATGCAGGCGATGAAGTTCACCTTCTGCTTCCAGTCCTGGGAAGTTCAGCTGACGTAATGCTTCATAGAGGACAATGGCTACTGAGTTCGCCAGGTTCAGAGATCTTTCCTCTGGCATCATTGGAATACGAATACATTCCTCTGGATGCTGAACCAGAATTTCCTCTGGAATACCGGCGCTTTCTTTACCAAACATAATGAAGTCACCATCATGGAATTCCACATCTGTGTAGCGATATTTTGCCTTGGTTGTAGCATAAAATACACGAGGCGTGCGAGCTGCCACCTTGCTTTCTGTATCGCCCTTCTTTGCATTTTCAATTCCGTTGCCAATCTCATTTGCAGAGATTTCCTGCTTAATATCTTCATCCACATAAGCACTTACGCTACTAACGATGGCTGGATCGTAGTCTTCCTTGAAGCCATTGCGGATATAGAAGTCATAGATGTCGGCGTAGGATGTGACATCCAGTCTTGGCCAGTAATCCAGGCCAGAGCGCTTTAGCATTTTGTCTGTGATCTGGAAACCCAGGGGCTCAATCAGATGCAGGGCCGCATTGGTGATGACGCAGGTACGTCCGATATTTCCTGTATTGGCCGGCATTTCCGGCTCAAAAAGTACAATGTTAAGCATTTATCTTCTCTCTTTTCTTCGAAAATACCCGCCAGGTAAAGCCTGGCGGGCCAATAAACAATTTGAATTTTCCCTTTACTCCCACTAAATCAAAGTGCCAAGAATCAAAAAGCTCAATATTCTTTCCACAAGGAAAACTGCAGCACAGGCTGCAAGGGCAACCACAATCAGGCTCTTCTTTTTATAAGCCAGAAGCAGAGCCAGGATAAATCCCACAAGGCCTGGCAGAAGTCCAATCACACCACCATATGTGGCAACTGCGGACGGAGCTGTGATGATTGCTGGGAATGTCATAGCTGCAAGGCAGGCATATGGCACATAATATAAAAATGATTTTACAAACTGATTCTTGATTTCCTTCTTAAGCAGAACAAGTGGCAGCATACGAATGAGGTATGTGACACCAGCCATGACAAGGATATAAATGTAAATGTTATGCATGGTCAGACACCTCCTCTTCCTCCACATGTGGATGAAGAATTGCTGCGATTGCAGAAACAAGCAGGGTAACAATGATGATGGCAAAGCCGGAAGAAATTTTCTTCATGCCTGGCACATATGCAAATGCACTTGCCAGGGCCATAGCTGCAAGCACAACTCCAAGTACCGCTTTATCCTCCTTGGCAGGTGGGATGATGATTGCCAGGAACATTCCATAAATTGCAACAGAGAATGCGCTCATAAGGAAGGCTGGCATAATGCTTCCTGAGATTGCTCCCAAGGCTGTTCCCAGAACCCAGCCTGGAACGGCAACGGCAATGGCACCATAGGAATAGAAAATATTCAACTTTCCTTTTCTTGCTGCACTAACGCCGAAGATTTCATCCGTCACACTGTAAGCAAGAAGAAGTCTTTTTCCTGTACCAGTTCCCTTCTGCAATTTCTGAGAAAGAGAAATGGACATAAGACTATATCTCAAATTAATAATCAACTGAGTCAGAGCCATTTCAATTAGGCTTCCGCCAGCTACGATAATATCAAGACCTGCGAACTGGCCTGCTGAAGTTACATTTGTCATAGAAATAATAACTGCCTGCAGAATTCCAATGTGGTCCTTAACTGCCATCATACCAAAAGTAAAGGACACTGCCAGATATCCCAGAGCAATTGGAATACCGTCACGCATACCCTCTTTGAATTCTTTCTTATTCAAATCGCTTTACTCCTAATTCTTATTCTCCTTAGATGGATTTTGCCAAATCCATTTGCACCCAGAGTCACCTTCATAAACTATGCGTACGTTGTCTACCTTACCGCGGATGGGCACTTCTGTCAATTAAAGTGAGGGCAAATTTGCTAATGACTGACCTGGCTTTTCTGGCATGGGATGGTTTTCTGCAAAAGTCGCCACTATTTTTTTATTTGTCGATTTCGGGCAGGCAGAAATTTTCTCCAATCAACAAATTTCCTTATTTTCATTAAAAAAGTTGAGAATCCGACCTAGGGCCACGATTCTCAACTTATTCGATCTGATTTATTCGCTTGCCTAAACCAACTTGTTCAAACCAACCAGTTTCCTGACCTCAACCAGCTTGCTCTAGTCAAGCATCATCCTAGAGAGTAGAAATGAAATGCTCAATTCTTCCCATGGCATCCTTCAATCTATCCATGGAGTATGCGTAGGAGATTCGAAGGAAGCCCTCACCAGAATCACCGAAAGCAGTGCCTGGAACAACAGCCAGCTTCTCCTGCTTGAGAAGACGAGTAGCGAATTCTTCGGATGTCATGCCAAAGCGCTGAATAGATGGGAAGATATAGAAAGCTCCCTCTGGTTCAAAGGCTGGCATGCCAATTTCATTTAACTTCTTTACCAGATATCTACGACGCTCGTTATAAGAAACGCGCATTCTTTCAATATCAGCATCTCCATTCTTAACAGCTTCCACAGCAGCATATTGAGATGTTGTTGGGGCACACATAATGGCAAACTGATGAATCTTAGTCATAAGGCCACAGATTTCTGCTGGGGCAAATGCGTACCCCAGTCTCCAACCAGTCATGGCATAAGCCTTGGAGAAACCATTGATGACAATAGTTCTTTCCTTCATGCCTGGAAGGGATGCAATACAACAATGCTCATTCTTACCATAGTTCAGAGCTGCATAGATTTCATCTGTCAGAACATAGATATCCTTTTCGATGCAGACCTTGGCAATTGGTTCCAACTCTTCCTTCGTCATAATGGCACCTGTTGGATTGTTAGGGAATGCCAAAATCAAAATCTTGGTTTTATCTGTAATGGCTGCACGGAGTTCTTCCTCTGTGAGCTTGAAATTATTCTTCTCCTGCAGATCAATGGTAACCGGAGTTGCACCAATCAGTTCTGCACATGGCTTGTATGATACATAGCAAGGTTCTGGAATGATTACTTCATCTCCTGAATTGCAAAGTGCACGGAGAGCAAGGTCAATACCTTCACTACCACCTACTGTTACCAGACATTCATGAAGTGGATCATAATCCACATGGTATTTACGAGAATACATCTTTGCCAGTTCCTGGCGCAATTCCTTAAGGCCGGAATTAGATGTATAGAAGGTCTTTCCCTTTTCCAGAGAATAGATACCTTCCTCAGCAATATGCCAAGGAGTTTCAAAATCAGGTTCCCCTACACCAAGTGAAATAGCATCTGGCATTTCACTAACGATATCAAAGAACTTTCTGATTCCTGATGGCTTTAAGCCGACAGCAACTTCGTTATATGACTTCATGGCATAATCTGGATACGTTCATCAATATCCTTTTCCTCTCCCAGAATTACACCATTCTCCTTATACTTACGAAGAACGAAATAAGTTGCTGTGGAAACAACTGCCTCCAGTGGAGCAATCTTGTTATATACGAACTGTGAAATATCACGCAGTGTCTTTCCTTCAATGGTAAGAATTAAATCAGAACCAGAACCAGAGATGAGATGTACAGACTTTACTTCATCAAAACGACTGATTCGCATAGCGATCTTATCAAAGCCCTGTCCACGCTGTGGTGAAATCTTTACACCAATCAGAGCGGATACATACTCTTCATCTGTCTTGTCCCAGTCAACAGACGCACGATAGCCACAAATGACCTTGCTGGCTTCCAGTTCTGCCATTTCCTTTTCAACCGCTTCCTGACTTGTACCTAACATAGCCGCCAGATCCTCTGTCGAAAGACGACCGTTGTTTTCCAGTAGATGTAATAATTCCTCGCGCATCTTTTTTCCTCCAATTTAATCATTTTTATGAAAGCTCCCTGCTTTCAATCTTACATTTTATCGCCTTCAAAAAGTGTTATTGCTCGGTTCCAGCCTGCCTCAGATACCACAAGTTTTCCCTTTTCCATGGTGAGTTCTCCCAGAAGGCACCCCTTAATTCCTGCTGCTGCCGCATCATGCAAAAGTTTCTCCACATGCTCTTTCCGAGTCAGCACAGCAAAGGATCCCAGCGCAGAAGCAAGATATGGATTTACATTCTTCACTTCTGCCAGTTCAATACTTTCCTGAAGAATTGGAATTTTCTCATGATGAATTCGAATACCAAAGCCCGTCTTTTCCGACAGTTCATAGGCCAAACGATACACTCCACCCATGCCACCTGCATGGCAAATGACTTTCATATGAGCCAATTCTCTTTCCACGGCAATCCAGGAAGCTGCCTTCTGTTGCAGATCATAATCCTTCTCGTCATGAATGACCTTGGTCAGAAAGTGTTTGGAAAACCTACCCGAAAGTTCTGTGTAATTTCGTCTCAGAATCTGCTCCGCCCCAAAGCTGCCAGCATTTCCAAAGTAAAGCACCTGGTCTCCCGCCGCCGCAATGGCAACCGGGTAAAATGCCTTCTCCGGAATATCCGCGCCAGCATAGGACCAGTGACCATTTGCCACAATCTGAAAGGTATAAGAATCTCCTTCCCCTGAGTAAATGGTATTGCCGCCGGCAATAATGATATTTCTCTTCTTACAAGCAGCCGCAAGAGCAGACATCTCTTCACGAATGGCCGCCTCAGGTGTTTCCTCCGACGCCACAATCAGAATACTAACGGACTCGATTCTGGCTCCCGCCATGGCGATGTGATTGCCAGCTCTAAGAAGAGCAAGCAAAGCCACCGACTGAAATACTGTGGGCTCCGTACTCTCGCACTGCGGATTCAGTCCACGCACCTCGTAGGAAGCCGCAGCACCAATGGCACTGAGTAGTCCCGTGTTTGGATTCAGAACACTAAAATCATCACCAATTTTTGTGCCCACCGGCACTTCTTTCTTAATATGTCTCAGCACGCTTCTCTTTAAGATACGTGTAGACACAGTTCCCTTTTGTTTTTGCATATACTCCCATCTTGCCAATCCCCTTGGCAAATGAACTTTTCAGCGATCCTCTCATCCGGTTCGCTATGCAGAAACGAGCGGGATAAACCCGCTCGAAACGATTACACTAATCAATTTTTGATTGAGTCATACCTCAGCCAAGGCTTTACCTCTCGGCCTGTACGATGACTAATCCTTTGTAACTCAGTCCTACTGTGGCTGAGTCTGGCCATCAGGTGCTTCTGTGGCTGGAGCCTCTGTGGCTGGTGCTTCTGTGGCTGGAGCCTCTGTGGCTGGTGCTTCTGTGGCTGGAGCCTCTGTGGCTGGTGCTTCTGTTGCAGGTGTTGCTGCAGCCGCCTGAGCATCCGCTGTTGCCTGGGCTTCCGCAGCTGCCTGAGCTTCCACGTATGCTGTATGACCTGGATTGATATGTATTTCAGCAGCTGAAGCTTGATAACGGCTGGAGTTTACCTGAATTGTATCAACCAAAGTACCATTTTCATAAACATACTTATAAAGAGCACCTGTGTAACCTGTAACTGCCTTCTCGACAGTTACGCCTTCCGACTCAACAGGAACGGATCCATCTTCTACAATACGATCCTCACCAGGCTGAATAACACCTGTTGTTGCAGATTTAAACTTAATTGTTCTGCTTGGATCACGGTATTCCTTACCATAAATTGTGAATGTCAGATTACCAGAGCCATCCCATTCACCACAAATGTAGATAGGATTCTCCAGATTATTCTTGAACTTCAGATCCAGGATACCACCTGCAATAGCCGCGTCAAATGAGATTGGCACGTATGATACCGTCATGGAATGGTTATTTCTCTGTACGATTTCAAGCTCAGAAAGAAGAGCTGCATTGTAAAGAGTTGTAGCCACCTGACATACACCACCGCCGACACCATCAACAATCTTAGTGCCCACATAGTTGTGGCCCATGCCATATCCATTTTCAACAGTGATAGGGGAAATATTCTGATATACAGAGATTGTTTCACCTGGGAAAAGAACACGTCCATTCATCAGTTCTGTGGCACGTTCTACGTTCTTTGCACGAGAAGTACCTGTGTCGTAATGAGTTGTATATGTTCCTAATTTGTCATGAATTGTTGCGATTGCCTGAGCTGTAGCATTTTCGCTTTCATCAGCCATCTGCATATCTGTTGTGATGTCACTGCCATCCCAGCCGTCAGCCATCAGATCTTCCAGAACTGTCTTCATAGCAGAACTATCCACCGATGCAATTTCACCACTCATGGATACAGAAACTGTACCATCATCATTCTTGTTGAGTGTGAAACCATTACCTGCATCTGTAATATTGTTCAGATCAGAATTTACAACGGTCTTAATCATATCCTCATCCAGGGTACGATTTAAGGCAATCTCCCCCTTACCTGCGGCAAGGTTCTTCTGATCCTTATATCTCTTTAACAATGTTCCTGTGTTCCCAAGACCAACTGCCTCGTCCACAGCATCTTTCAGGTGATTATCATAGCCCAAAGCACCCAGAGTTGTTGTAACATTACCAACAGAGCTATTCAGTGTAACACTTACTTCAGACTCATTGCCGAACTCTGTTTTCAGAGAAACCAATGCTTCATCCGGAGTCAGTCCGCTTACATCGAATCCATCAACTGTGACACCACTTGCAATTGTCATGTCCTTAACAGCATCCGAGAATGTAGCTGCTGCCTTAACTGTATTTACCTTTGTATTCTTTCCAACAGGTACTGCAAGAAGCGCAAGTACCATTGCTGCAACCAGCCCTGTAGCCAGTTTCTTTTCTCTTCTCATTTTTCTCATTTTGTTCTTAACCAATTTCTAAAACTATTCTCAAAGCAACCCAAAACCATTAACAAAACACTAAATTAATTAGCGTCCCATCATCAGAAGGCCAATAATCATGCCTGCTGCAAGAAGGGCACAGATTGTGCCTGCAATAATTCTCTTTGTCTTACTTTTTTTGCTAGAAAAATTTACCATTTTTTCCCTTTCATTCCGCATAAGCGGTAACATAACACGACACATAAGTGTCTAATCCTTACACTATTTCTTCTGCGCCTTCATCTCTTTGTCATGATAGTGCTTGCAGGCTTCCTGCAGAACACAGTTTTCGCAATGAGGTCTGCGTGCGATGCACACCGTTCTACCAAGCGCAATTATTTGATGATTATACAATATCCACTGCTCTTTTGGAACACATTTCATCAAATCTAATTCGACTTTTGTAGGTTCTTCCTCTTTGGTAAGCCCCAGTAATTTGGAAATTCTCTTCACATGGGTGTCCACCACGATGGACTGGTCACCAAAAATGTTGCCTCGAATCACATTGGCTGTCTTTCTGCCAACTCCTGGAAGGGATACCAGATCATCCAGTTCCCTTGGCACCTGACCGTCATAGCGGTCAAGAAGCGCATTGGCGCAGGCAATAATATTCCTGGCCTTATTGCGGAAGAATCCCGTTGACTTTATGTCCTGCTCCATCTCCGAAAGATTGGCATGGGCAAAGGCCTCCAGGCTTGGATACTTGACGAAAAGAGTCTTTGTAACCTCATTCACCCGGGCATCTGTGCACTGGGCAGACATAATGGTGGCAAAGAGAAGCTGCCAGGCAACTCCCGGCTCAAAGTCCAGAGAGCACTTAATGTCTGTTCCAAATTCTTCATTCAGTTTTTCGCAGACCAGGGCTGCTCTTTCTTTCTTAGTCATTCTTATTTCCCCCCCCAAATGAACTGCACATCTCATTTGCAAAATTATTCAGCATCGGTTGCTGCCTTGCCACGAAGGGAATCAATGAACTGCTGAGCGGTACGGCCAGACATGCCACCATGGTAGATTTCCCACTGGTTGGCTGCTGCCATGAGTTCCTCCTCAGTCATCTTGATTTCTGGGCAACGAGAAGCAAGTTCCATAATGATCTGGTTAAATTCCTTCTTGTCAGGATTGATGTAGCGGATTGCACAACCAAAACGGCTGGAAAGAGAAAGTTTCTCTTCCACAGTATCGCTGTGGTGCAGGTCGTCTGACATGTCAGACTTATCCTTCCAGCTTTCACGAATCAGGTGACGGCGATTTGATGTTGCATAAATCAGCACATTGTCTGGACGAACTTCCAGACCACCTTCGATGACAGCCTTCAGATACTTGTACTCAATTTCAAAATCTTCAAATGAAAGATCATCCATGTAAATGATGAATCTGTAATTACGATTCTTGATGATGGAAATCAGACGGCTCAGATCCTTGAACTGATGCTTGTAGATTTCAATCATACGAAGTCCCTGATCGTAGTACTCGTTGATGAGTGCCTTGATACTTGTGGACTTACCTGTTCCGGCATCACCGTAAAGCAGGCAGTTATTGGCAGGACGTCCCTGTACAAACGCTTCTGTATTCTCACGAAGTTCCTGCTTCTGTACTTCGTAACCAACCAAGTCATCCAGCTTTACATACTCCGTGGATGTGATTGGAAGAATCTCCATATCATGACCATCTTCATGGCGAATTCGGAAGGCCTTGTTCAGACCAAACATACCTACACCATAATCATGGTAAAAGTCAGTGATGATGGCGAACATCTCATTTGCCACCTTTGCTTCCACATCATCTTTGATGATGACCTTTGTGATTGGCTGTCCCTTTTCGTCCTTCTTTCCTGTCTCCACAAGGCTACCTTCGTTGGCAAATACTGCCTCCAGGCGCTCTGTGATATCCAGAACCTTCTCGGAAATATTGCGATTGAACATCTGCTCCTTCTTGGAAATGGAATGGTAGTGCGTCACAGTTGTGAAGCAGTCGATTCCCAGAGCTTCCTCAATCTTGTCGAAATCGTAGTTATAAAGTCTGCAGAAAATGCGCATATCATTCTTGGCAAACTGGTTAACAGAGCCATTGCTAGCCCCAACCTTTTCTGCAGTCATCGTAAATGGGTTTTCGTTTGTGATTAAAAGATAAGTTAAATAATCGTGCCAGAGATTTTTATCAAAAGCAAAATCCGTTGACACCTCAAGAAGAGCACGAATTTCTTCATAAATTCTGCTGATCAAATTCTCTTTCTCATCCAGATTTTCATCAAAATCATGCATGATGGCAGCGAGTCGCATTAAAATGCTATCCTCACCAAACTGACGAAACATAACTAACCTTGGAATTTCACGATACATATGAACCCTTCTTTCCTGTCTTGTAAGTCACTTTTCTATATTTCAGCAAATGAGTTGCGCTAATTTATCACAAGTTCATTCGCAGATGTACGAATATATTATCTGTGCAGGAATTTTCTCTTCAGCACAGCTGTTACCGATGTTAATTCTTTCATCTTGAGAATGAAGGCCATGAGGATATAAACCAGCACGCCTACACCAATCAGGATGATTAAATCCAGGAACTGATAGATTTTACGTTCCATTGGAAGCACATGTTCTAGCAGGAAGCTAAGTCCCTTAATAACCACAAACATTACCACTGTGGATGCAGCAATTTTGATAAAAGCATCACGGATTTCGTCGCCGTGATAATCTTCCACCTTACGCTTCAGGAAGAACATAAGCAGAGCCATGGATGTAAGACCTGCCAGCGAATATGCAAAACCAAGTCCCAGAGCACCTGCCACACGAACAAAGATAAAACTTAAGATCATGTTCAGGCAAAGGATAAAGATGTTAATTTTTACAGGCGTCTTTGTTTCAGAGACAGCATAGAAGCCCTGAAGAAGTACTTGTCGAATAGAATATCCTACAATACCGATGGCATAGAAAATCAAAATATCTGAAAGACTAAGCATATTTTCTGTGGTGAATTTTCCCTGCAGATAAAGAGCGCGAATCAATTCCTTCGCTACAGCAATAATTCCAAAAGATGCAGGCAGAGTCAGGAACATGACACTGCGAATTCCATTTGAAATATCCTGCTTATAATTCTGAACCATGCCCTTGCTATAATGCTCTACCATGGTCGGGAAGATGGATACTGCTATGGAGTATCCAAGAATATTGATTGGAAGCTGCATAATACTCTGTGCATTCTGCATTTGAGAAAGTACGCTTTCTCCAACCGTTGTACCGAAGTACTTATTTACAATCAGATTCAGCTGGGAAACAGAAACACCTAGTAGCATAGGGCCAAAGAGGCGGAAGAATTTTCTTACACCTGGATGATGCAGGTCCAATCCCTTCTGATATTTAAATTCTGATTTCGCAATAGGAATTGCCTGAATCAGGAAGTCTACTAAAGCACCAGTTACAACACCTAAAGAGAAACCGGCAATACCAAGTCCAGCCTTGTAAAGCATGATACCTACAATAATCATTACGAAGTTATAGGCAATGGAACCTACAGAAGATGGAATGAAGTTCTTGTATGACTGAAGAATACCCATGCTGATTCCAATAAGACACATAAAGAAGCACTGGAAGAACATGATACGAGTCAGCTTAACCGTCAGGTTCAGGAATGGTTCACCACCCTGTGAGAAATCTACGATCAGTGGCAGAAGCTGTGGCGTGAAAATTTCACCCACTACACAAAAGGACATAACTACAATGGCGACCAGTTTCAGAATGGTACTGGCCATCTTGTAACCATCTTCATCCTCACCCCGGGCAATATATCCACTGAATACAGGAATAAAGGCAGAGGTTAGACCGCCACCTACAAGCACTGTATAAATGGTATCTGGAATGGTAAAGGCTGCATAATAAGCATCCGAATACATCCCCATTCCAAATGTGGATGTGATAATAATATTTCTCACATATCCAAGCATGGAGGACAGGAAGTTTGCCACCACCAGGATTCCAGCCGCACGCATGGTGCCCTGTTGCATTCTCTTTTTCTTTGTTTCTGACATGAATCTAATTCCTATCTCTTTTCACAATTTGAATCCCAGGTCATTTTCTTTGATATCTTTAGATCAGCACATTGATATCCACTTGAAATTACGTTGTTAGCCACTTTTTCCTAGTTTTCCATTTAAGCATAGTTAATCTATTATAATGCTTCACATAGATTAGCAAGTTTCGGGGCTTCTGTCAAAATTTACCTATCGCTTACCATCCCCAGACAATAACAAAAGGGATGCAGATATCTGCACCCCTCCCTATTTCACTTTATCTGCCAGCTTACACTGACACCATTCCGCATTAACCTGCAGAAATCAGATTCCAACTAATTAGTTCTCCTTATTCTGGATGTACTCGTCGATTGCCTTAGCTGCAACCTTACCAGCACCCATAGCCTTGATAACTGTAGCTGCACCAGTAACTGCATCACCACCAGCGAATACGCCTTCACGTGTTGTAGCACCATTTTCGTCGGCAACAAGTCCACCACGTTTTGTTACTTCAAGACCAGCTGTTGTGTTCTTGATTAGTGGGTTTGGTGAAGTACCGATTGCGACGATGAAGCAGTCAGCTTCGAATTCGTTGAACTTGCCTTCAATTTCAACCGGGCTTCTTCTGCCGGAAGCATCCGGTTCACCAAGTTCCATAGCCTGGCACTTAACTGCCTTAACCCAACCGTCTTCGCCAACAATCTCAACTGGGTTGTTAAGAAGTTCGAACTTGATTCCTTCTTCCATAGCATGCTCTACTTCTTCCTTACGAGCAGGAAGTTCTTCCATAGAACGTCTGTATACGATTGTAACGTCAGCGCCAAGACGCTTAGCTGAACGAGCAGCATCCATAGCAACGTTACCACCACCAACAATAACAGCCTTCTTAGGATGCATGATTGGTGTTGTAGACTCATCAAGGTAAGCCTTCATGAGGTTGATACGTGTAAGGAATTCGTTAGCTGAGTAAACACCATTTAAGCTTTCGCCCGGGATGTTCATGAATCTTGGGAGACCAGCACCGGAACCAATGAATACAGATTCAAAACCGAATTCATCAAAAAGTTCATCGATAGTGATTGTCTTACCAATAATTACGTCCGTGTCGATTTCAACACCCATATCCTTCAGACCTTCAACTTCCTTCTTAACGATTGCCTTAGGAAGACGGAATTCAGGAATACCGTAAGCAAGTACGCCACCTTCTGTGTGGAGTGCTTCGTAAATGTTAACCTTATAACCCTTCTTAGCAAGGTCTGATGCACAAGCAAGACCTGAAGGACCAGAACCGATAACAGCAACCTTGTGTCCGTTTGGAGCTGGAACAACTGGCTTTTCTGTTGAGTGCTGGTTGTGGTAGTCCGCTACGAATCTTTCAAGACGTCCGATTGCAACTGATTCACCCTTAACGCCACGAGTACACTTCATTTCACACTGTGATTCCTGTGGGCAAACACGTCCGCAGACTGCTGGAAGTGAAGAAGACTCTGTAATTACCTTGTAAGCTGCTTCGAAATCACCATTTACGATTTCAGCGATGAATTCTGGAATATTAATCTGAACTGGGCAATGAGCCTGGCAAGGACGTGTCTTACAGTTAAGACATCTCTTCGCTTCATCAATTGCCTGTTCTACTGTGTAACCAAGTGTTACTTCTTTAAAGTTCTTATTTCTGACATTAGGATCCTGTGCTGGCATAGGATTCTTATCAGGTCTCATATTGAAATCTGGCATTTTACTGTTCCCCCTTATGAAGAAGATTACATGCTTCATCTCTAGCATGTGCCTCAAATGGCTTATACATTGTTCCACGGTGCATAGCTTCGTCGAAGTCTACTTCGAAACCATCGAATTCTGGACCATCAACACAAGCGAACTTAGTCTTACCACCAACTGTAAGTCTGCAACCACCACACATACCTGTACCATCAATCATGATAGGGTTCATGGAAACTACAGTCTTAACATTGTACTTCTTTGTTGTGAGAACAACGAACTTCATCATGATCAGTGGTCCGATTGCAATAACTTCATCGAACTGCTCACCATTCTTAATGAGTTCTTCAAGTGGTGCTGTAACAACACCCTTCTGTCCTACTGAACCATCATCAGACATCAGGATATAGTTATCAGAGCAGGCACGGAATTCGTCTTCCAGGATAACAAGATCCTTTGTACGGAAACCAACGATACTTGTAACTCTGCATCCTTCTTCATGTAACTTCTTAGCAACAGGATAAGCAATGGCACATCCAACACCACCACCGACAACTGCTACATTCTTAAGACCTTCAGTCTTAGTAGCATTTCCCAGAGGGCCAGCGAAATCGTGGATTTCATCGCCTTCATTCAGAGAATTAAGAATCTCTGTTCCAGCACCTACGATCTGATATACGATAGAAACTGTTCCCTTTTCACGATCATATCCCTCAATAGTGAATGGAATACGCTCGCTGTCTTCCTTTGCGCGTACAATTACGAACTGTCCTGGCTCTGCCTTACGAGCAATAAGTGGAGCTTCCACTTCGATCAGAACAACCGTTGGATTGAGCGTCTGTTTCTTTACGATCTTGAACATGCTTTTACATCTCCTTTGTATGATATATTCCTAATTTTATTAATTAACAATCTTGAACTTTGCAAATGAGCTGCCCGTATTTCTAGCATTCCCTGCAAAGATTATGTCGGACCCTGGTGGCAACATGTGCCTTAGTTCTAAGTATTATAGGCTTATACTTTAACCGAGTAAAGTGCATTTGCACAAATGTGTTGCACATTATACCCCATCTCCAGCAGGCAAGCAAGCCCACTTTTTGCTCAAATCTTAAATTTCGCTAATTATTTCTTCTTTCAGGCCTTTTGCTTCTAAAATTTTGTCCATTTTTACCTTATAAGTAATAAGACTCAGGACATATGGTGGCATATGTCTATTTCCCAGTTCCCAATCCTGTAAAGTTCTATATGGGATTCCCAGGTATTCACAAAATTCACGGCGTTTCATACCGGATAATTTTCTCAGTTCAGCGATTTCCTCTGCAGTATCTTTATTTTTCAGCTGACTCTCATTCATGACTCTTTCACGCATGACAGTTAGTCTCTCCTTCAACATGTACTTTTCTTTTCGCGTTTCGCACCCGGGCTTTGCGCTGGTGTAGACTTCTTTCAGCCTAGGCCTGTTCGCGACGCAGGCGGTCTGCACGACCAGCAAATGGATCTGTCTTTGTTGGATCTTCTGTTTCAATGAAGTACTTTTCGTACCAGAGAATGAAGCAGTAGATTGACCAGATCTTCTTCATGTTGTGAGCCTTTCCAGCCTTGTGATCATCAAGAAGCTTCATGATTGCATCTTGGTTGAAGTAGCGATTTGCAACTTCACCCTGGAACTTTTCCTTAACCATGCCATAGAACTCGTCGCGCTTCAGCCAGTCGTTCAGTGGTGTCAGGAAGCCCTTCTTAGGCATCATAGATGTCTTTTCAGGCATGTTCTTTTCTGCAGCCATACGCAGTGCATACTTTGTTGTCTTGTCTGTGATTCTGTACTTTGCTGGAATCTTCAGAGCAACAGCCAGCATTTCCTTATCCATAAATGGAACACGAAGTTCCAGAGAGTTAGCCATTGACATACGGTCAGCCTTAACCAGGATATCCTGTACCAGCCATGTCTGCATATCTACATACTGCATCTTGGAAATATCATCCACATCCCCAGCTTCTTCAAAGAACTTCTTTGTATAGAAGGAAGGATCCTTTGATGGAATTGGCGTCTTTAAGATGCCGTCTACTTCGGAATGGTTGTAGACATAGTTATTTCTAATGTAACGCTTTTCAATGCCATAGCGACCACGCATAAGGAATCTTCTTCCGTGGAAGGCAGGCAAATGAGATGCGATGCCACCTAAAACATTTCGAATTGGCTGTGGAACCTTCATGTACTTGGCAAAGTCCAGAGGTTCTCTGTAGTAATGGTAACCACCAAATAATTCATCCGCACCTTCGCCAGACAGAACAGCCTTAACCTGCTCAGCTGCAAGACCTGTCAGATAGTAGAGAGCAATTGCTGATGGGTTTGGAAGTGGTTCATCCATATAATACTGAATGATTGGTGTAGCACCAAAATATTCTTCAGCAGTAATTTTCTTTGTAAAGTTTGGAACGCCTTCATGCTTGGCAAATTCTTCTGCAGGTGCAAGCTCAGAGTACTTCTCTTCTGCATAACCAACAGAGAAAGTCTTGATTTTGTTCTGCTTAGCCATCTCATGAACTACGAAGGATGAGTCAACACCAGATGACAGGAAGCAACCAACTTCAACGTCAGCGAAGGCATGGGACTTTGTAGAAGCCTTAAATGTAGAATCAATAAGATCAGCCCAGTATTCAACAGACTTCTCATCATCAATATCATACTGAGGTGTGAAGTAACGCTCTTCTGTGAACTTGCCATCCTTAACTGTGAAGCATGTTCCTGGAGTTACCTTGTAAACATTGCGGAACATTGTTTCATTTGTAGGAATGTACTCAAAGCAGAGATAGTCTGGCAGTCTGTTTACATTCAGATCCTTTTCAAACTGGGGGTTTGCAAGGAAAGACTTAATTTCAGAACCGAAGATAAACTTCTTACCCTTCTTAAAATAGAAGAAAGGCTTGATTCCGAAAATATCACGAGCGCCAAAAAGCTCTCTCTTGTCGCGATCCCAGATTACAAACGCGAACATACCACGAAGCCGTGTAAGCAGTCCCTTGCCCCACTCTTCATAGCCATGCAGAAGTACTTCTGAGTCTGTATGTGTCTTGAATACGTGACCAGACTTTTCCAGTTCTTCACGGAGTGGCTGGAAATCATAGATTTCACCATTAAATAAAAGTACCTTTGTGCCATCCTCATTTGTAATAGGCTGGCTGCCGCCCTCAACGTCCATGATAGACAGACGACGGAAACCTAAGGAAACACAGTCATCAACATACTCGTCTCCCTGGTCAGGTCCTCTATGATAAATACGATCAGACATGGCACGAACGATTTCCGTGTTGCGAGCCTGATTATCTTCTTCATTAAAAAATCCTACAAATCCACACATATGGGATTCTCCTTCTTTCAAGTTTTCTCGGCAAATGAGATGCCCAGCGATTTACTTGTTTCTTGCTTATTTCTTACTTGTTTTTTGCTTGTTTCTTACTTGTTTCTTGCTTACTGTTTAATCGTCTTGCCGCATCTCTCAATGGCGCGCTTTGTCAGCACTTCCATGGAATCTACAACAATCTTATGTTTCTTTGTGATGTCATAATCACGATTAATGATGGAAAGTTCCGTACAGCCAAGAACCACAGCGTCGCTTCCCTTCTTCTTCAGCGCACCAATGATACGCATGAATTCCAGAATGTCCACTGGCTTACCCGCCTTTACCTGATTGTAGATAATATCCATAAGGGATTCCTGATCATCTTCATCAGGTACCACATAGTTCATACCATACTTATCCGTAAAACGCTTGTAAGAATCAGACTCTATAGTTCCCCTTGTTGCCAGAACCCCGATGGTTTTACAATTTGGAATTTCCTTTATGCACTCCTGAACCGTTTCGTCCAGAATATTAATGATAGGAACGCTTACTTCCTCTTCCAGAGCATCATAAAAATAGTGAGCCGTATTACATGGAATGACAATCATGTCACAGCCAGCATTTTCCAGCTTGTGTGCATCCTCACACATCTTAGGCAGAGGACTCTCCTCTGACTCGCCTAAAATGAAGGCGGTACGATCTGGAATCTGGGCATCATTTAAGATGATCATAGGAATGTGATCCTGGTCCTTCTTTGCTTCTGTCATCTGCACAAGCATGTTGGCAAAATACACAGTGGCAAGAGGTCCCAGACCACCAAGAATTCCTAATGTTTTCGTTTCATTATTCATACAGTTACCTGCCTTATTATTCAGCTGGCAAATGAGTTGCCCGTGGATTTCACCAAGCTCTCATGCCCGCCAATTTCATTTGCAAATTGAAAACAAATTCGCATGCAATTCCATTTGCATGACTATTTATTGTACTTGCTTGTCTTATCGTCTACCGTAGTTCCCTTCTGAAGGGCGATGGATGAACCCCATCTCTTGAACTTACGGATATAGTTGAAGTAGTTTGCTTCTGCGTAGAAGATGTGCTTAAGGTTCTTATCAGGACCGTACATAAGTGGGTGACAAACCTTGCCCTCGCTCCAGAGTTTCAGAGCCTGATTCTTGAAGTCACCTTCTGGTACATACTTCTTGATTACTGACTTAGGAACTACTGAGTAAACATATGGGCGATCAGCAACTACATAAGGACCAAGGTCATTGTAAATGTAGTCGTTCACAATCCACTTAACTGTGTTGAAGCCAGAACCAGTAACGTAGAAGTTACTACGTCCCAGACGAACGTTGATTTCGAAGAACTTGTACTTACCATCACGTTCATCATATTTAATATCGAAGTTTGCAAAACCAACATATTTGATATGCTCAAGGAACTTTGTTGCAGCTGCAACGATTTCTTCATTCACTTCATTCACGATGGCAACTGGGTTACCAATTGCAGATGGTGATGGATCTTCCAGAAGGGTGCGTCCCAGAGATGCAAAACGAACCTTAGAATTCTGATCACAGTAGCATGTGAGAACACGCATGTAAGAATCATCGCCTGGAATCATATCCTGAATCAGGAACTTGTAGTCATAGCCTGAATTCTTGATGCGGTGAAGCATTTCCTTAAGAGAAGCTTCGTCATCAAACTTGAAGATTTTCTTCTTGCCTTCGAACTTGGCATAGTGATAAAGAGCTGAGTTTGCGCACTTAGCAATAACCGGGAACTTAAATGGAACCTGAATCTTGTCAGGGTCATCGTTCTTGCAGTCAAAAACATAAGTATCTGGATAATCCAGGCCCAGTTCTTCAAAGATTTCATAGAACTTATCCTTCAGAACGATCTCGTTCAGAAGATCCTCATCAATATAAGGAATAATATAGTAAGGTTCCAGTTCCTTCTTGCACTCGATTACTGTACGAACATACCAGTCGCCACAACCAAAGATGATAAGCTTCTTCTTGCCCTGGAACTCCTTACCTACTTCAATCATTGCCTTAAGGGCATTTTCTTTTACTTCAAGATTTGGATAATAACGATTCTCAATCATGGAAGATGTCGAAACATATCCTCCCTGAGTCATTGAGAGTGTAAGACTGCGGATGCCATATTCCTCGTGGAATGAACGCGCCAGAGAATAGGCTGTAATATCTGCGCCGAGAATAACCGGCAGGAACTCTTTTTCCTTGAATTTCATACTAATATTTGTCCTTCTTTCTGCATTTTTATTCGCAATGCACATAACTACAGTAGTGTAGCATTGCGGATAAGCACTGTCAATTCAAGGATTATACGCCTCAAAGCCACTTTGACAAGTGTCACTTCCGCCTATTCACAAGACTTTCACCAAATTGGATTTCTCCCCTGCTCCCCCCTGCAAATGGACTTGTCTGGCATAATAAAATAAAGTCCTTTCCTAAAAAAAGCGACATTTGCTAGAATATGTAATGAAAAATGACAACTTATAAATATCAACTATTACTCTAAGTCACATATCGTCGATGAATCACCACTCTCAGTCCGTTCTTTTAGAAAACTATTACTTCTATACTAATAAAAGCGAAAAACTATGCGTAGGAGTCAAGGTTCAGCATGAAGATTTCTAAACCAACCAAGGAAGTGTGCCAGGCTTTTGGCAATAACCTGAAGCTAAGACGAAAAGAAATTCATATGACACAGGAAGTCTTTGCGGACAGACTTGGGCTCTCTGTAAATTACATTAGTGGCCTGGAAAGAGGAACCAGACTTCCCAGCATGCCCGTCTTTATGAAAATGCTGGAAATTCTGGATACAAGCCCCAATGCCCTGCTGAATTTTTCAAAAGATGGAAAAATCATTCATGATGCAAATATGGAAATATACAGTGTCAAATTAATGGATATCGGTATATCCCTTTCCCAGCTCAGTACAAAGGATCAGGAAAGAGCCATGGAGTTAATCGAAGCTGTATTGGATACATTTTCTAAATAGGTAGTTAAGCTAACTCCTACTGAAAACACAAATTTAAGGCGTCCCTAAAGGGGCGCTTTTTTAACTTGGTACGCGGATTACACGAAGGGCTACGCACAGTTCATTTGCCTGTATTTGCAGGAGTTCACCCGGCCTTCGAATTGCAAAGAGGGCCTCTTCGTGTTAGGGTGAAATGAATGCAAGTTATAATATGAGTAATATTAAGAAAGAATATTCGTAGAACTATTAGGAAATATTAGGAAATAAAATAAAAGGAATATTACAGCAATTATGAAGTTTAATTTTAAAAGAATTATGGCAGCATGCCTTATTCTTTCCCTGCTGCTTCTTTCAGCATGTGGAAAGGAAAGTCCCGCCACAACAGAAATCTCTGTGGAGGAGCCAAGCACAGAAAATACAGAAACCGAGAGAACCATTCGCTCGGTGGTACTGGATTTATCTGATATAACAAAATCCAAAGACACCCAGGATGATAAAAAGAATTTTCCAGATGAACTCCCTGTCTTCACGGATGCCCTATGGCAGACATTTCCAATTCTTGAAAGTGCCAAGGATTCCATTGCAGAGCTTTTAAATCAGGAAGCTATTTCTCTGGAAACAGGCAGGATTGATAATACCTACGCCGTTGCTGACCTCTTATTAAAAAGAAAGAATCCAGATGCAAAGGAAGAAATTGCATCCATTACCTTACATACCAATGTACATGCTGAAAAAGTATTTTCCGCAGACACTTCTCGAATCATTACCGAGTCTGGCAAGGTATTCCAGATTCCAAATGACTTTATGGTCTATAGCGCCGGAAGCACTGTGGAAGATTTTACCGTTAGTCCCATTGCCAATTTAGTTAGAGCCAAAGAGAGCTATCTAATTGAAAAAAATGAGGAGTCTGACAGGGCTGACACAGCAACTCCTGTGGCAATTGCTGCCATCATCACGGACAAGACTTACGATACAAGCATTATCCGATGCCTGATTAGTTCTGGCACAGAAGCCCAGTATTCTTTTGAGCAGTTACATTTTGAAAGTGGTAGTCCTCTTTACTCAGCAAGTCTTGCATCCCTTGCCACAGCCAGCGATGCAAATGAGAAGGCAAGTGATGGTGACGCAGATGTTGCACAGTCCCTTTCCACAGGTTCTCAGAGTCTTTCCTTTGCTGCCAGTGATCTGGAAGAAAATGAGGTCGTGAAGGTCTGGTCTGAAAATCCGGATTCCCGCATTGTGCTTTCCGGTTTCCAGAAGTCAGAATTTGTATCCCCTTCTTACCGAGGATTTTTCTACATGATCAAAAAGGACGGTCTCCTTTCGGTGGTAAATGAACTTTCTTTGGAAGAATATCTTTACGCCGTTGTATCCAGCGAAGTACCTGCTTCCTTCCATCAGGAAGCTCTGGCAGCCATGGCTGTTGCTTCCCGCTGTTATGCCACAAGCACCATTGGCCAGTCCAAGTTCGGCGGCTACGGTGCAGATTTGGACGACACAACCATGAGCCAGGTTTATAACAACACCGCCGAAACCTATGCATCCCGCTCCGCAGTGGATGAAACAAAGGGCGTCCTTATGCTTTATGAAGGAAGCATTGTAAATGCTGTCTACTTCTCCACATCTGCAGGACTCACTGCCAATGCAGAAGAAGCCTGGGGGTCTGAATACCCATATTTGAAGGCAAAGCTGGAAACAGAAAATCCTAGTACCGTAGATTTTTCAAAGGAAGAAACCTTTGATAACTTCATTGATACAAGTTCAGTAAACGGAATTTCAAACACAGAGTTCTTTGAAAATGACAAGCAGTTCTTTAGATGGCATGTTTCCTATACAACAGAAGAACTGGAATCTGCCATCAGCGCAGTACTGGAAGACCGTATGGCTTCAAATCCTGACAATTTCGAAATCATTGAGACTCCAGCCACCAAGGAAGATGCTGAACTTACATCCAGTCCAACGGATGCAGATGGACTCCTTTACGAAAAGATTGGGGATTTAAAGAATATCCAAGTCACTTCCCGTTACAGTGGTGGAACCATTGAGGAACTGACACTGACTGGTACAAAAGCAACCATGATTGTGCATGGACAGACAAACTTCCGTCAGATGTTGAATCCATCCAAGCAGACTATTGTCTGCCAGGATGGCAGAAGCATTTCCGGGTGGACTTCCCTGCCAAGTAACTTCTACTATATCCAGAAAACAGATAAGGGATATACCGTTAAGGGTGGCGGTTTCGGACATGGTATCGGCCTCAGCCAGTACGGAGCTGAAATTCTAGCTGGAAAAGGTTATGGCTACAAACAGATTTTGGAACATTACTATACAGGAATTACTTTTTCTGAATAGTTATTTAATATGGAATCATCTTCCCCTAAGCCGGAAGCTATATTCTTACTAGGTTTATGAAGGTCATACCCTTTTACATTAGTGTCTTTCCCACTGACTTACTTTTAGGTCTACTTTGCCATCCTTTACTTCAATTCCATCCGCCATAAGAAGCTCAGCCTGAACATTTTTTCCACCAAAGGCAAAAGCTCCAGATAATTCTCCCGCTGCATTCACAACACGGTAACAAGGAATGGTATCTGGATGCGGATTCTTATGCAGAGCATTTCCCACCGCCCGAGACATCTTTGGATTTCCCGCAAGAGTCGCTACCTGGGCATAGGTTGCCACCTTTCCCTTAGGTATCTGCTTTACAACATCGTAGATTCTTTTCGTGGGTGAATCTGCAACCAAATCATAGGAATCTGCAATCATGGCCTTAATATCCTCTGTAGGAATAGAGCCATCCAGAATAAGGGTATTCCAATGTTCCTTGTTCTGATGATAGCCAGGCTGCACAGATGCATATTCCTTGCGCCAGAAATAGGCCTTGTCAGGATCCACTTTCACATTGAGATGCATGATGCCATTCATTTCATAAGTCCAAAGAAAGGCTTTCTTACTTGGGCGCACCCGCACCAGTTGCCAGTTTGTATCTTTAAATGGAGTGTCCACATAGGCATCTTCAAATGTGAGTCCATATTGTAATGCTTCTTCTCTTGTTTTCATTTTTTCTCCATATATTGTTTAAATTTCCCGACCCAAAGGGTCTTCTCCTTCGAAGCTCTCTATTTCTTCAATTTCCTTGTCATCCATATAATTGTTATCGTTTTTCTTGTCATTATCGTCTTTCATAGAAAGGACCTCCCCCGGTTCTTAAGCCCACACAACAACTTTCTTCCTATAGATTTATCTTACGAATTGGTTGCCTCTAAATCAAGAAAAAGTCCGGAATTTCCTTACAAATTCCGGACTCAATATTTTAATTATTATGATCCCGTACCATTGTAACGACTCGCACCCTTCATCCAGATTCTGTAACTGATGTAGAAGAAAACCACACCCGCTACTGGTGAGAAGTAACTCAGCAGTGGTACCTGATCTGGTCGTAAAATCACAAGGCTTGGATAGTAGGCAATAAAGGCTATTGGAATGATAAAAGAAAAAATCACCCGAAAGACCGGATTAAAAATTGTCATTGGATACTTGGCATAATCCTTGAATTTCAGCGACAAATCCAGAACATAGAAAGAGTTCTCTGTCCAGAAGCAAAGGGATGCCGCAGCATTCTGCATGGCAATCATAATGAGAGATGCTGTAATTAAAAAGAGTATCATTTTCAAAACAGACATGACCGTTACAGCAAGACCAATTTTAATCCAGGCATAGATTAAGATTCCAATTCCCATGGCAAGCTGCCCCAGACCTTTTACATCAAAGACTTCAGACTGGTAATAGAAAAATAGATTGATCGGTCTGAAATAATATTTGATAAAGTCGCCTGTTCGCACATTAATTCGGAGAGCCCAGTTATTGTCAAACAAACATTGTGCAGGCGTAATGGCAACCAGGGAGAATCCATAGAGGAAAAGCATTTCGTGATAGGACCAGCCATTGATATTGGAGAAGTTCTGGAACATAATCCAGAATCCCACAAAGCCTGCCAGATTGGTCAGCATCATACCCAGAGTCGAAATGATAAAGTCACTTCGGTAGGACATCTTACTTTTAATATCCTGGGAAATAATTTTAAAGTAGATATTCAGATAGAATCTGAGGCCACGTCTTTGAGCTACTTTTGTTTCTTCATGACCAGGCTGGTTGCAAGGCAAATTCATATGCTCATTTTCATTCTTATTCATATCCATATCATCAGCCTCCATTCACAGTTACTCGTCTTACGGATGCTTTCCAGAAAAGACGGCTAATGACAGAAAGTACAATTGCCCAAATGAGTTGCACTGCCAGTTTCCTTCCAACCATGACAAGGTCTCCATCCCCGTGAAGGAGAATGTTGAGTGGATAATCATAGATAGCAACAAAGGGCAGTACATTTACCACCTTACGGAAGGCTTCTGGAAAGAAAGCGATTGGAATGGTCGCGCCTGAAAGAAGCAGGACAATGACCTGCCTCATCATGTTGATACCCCAGATGGATTCTGTGAAAAAGCAGATAGAGCCTACAAAGAAATCGATCTGATAATTTATGACCATGGCAATGACAACCGAGAAAATGAAATAAAGCAAGTTCAGTCCCAGCGGAATGGTACTTCCTGTGACAATAAATACAATAATAAATGTTGGCAGAACTGTAGTCAGAAAACCCATGACCAGCCCCCCAGACAATTGCCAGAAGAGGTAGGATTTATATTCCATTGGCTTTAAGAGATAAAGTACAATGTCTCCCTTTTGAATATTTCGGCCAATCTCCCACACCGCATACATTTCCAAAAAGCCATAGAGGGCAGAAGCCAGAACGAGATAAACCAGTGTGGACTCGAAGGTCATACCATTTACCGTATCACTTGGTGATGAGGCAAAGATGGCTTTCCATAGAAAATAGACAATGATCAGATAAAGAAGATTGCCCAGGATACGCACGAAAATAGACAGACGATAATGCATATCCTCCATCATTCCCATTTTCAGGAGCGTGAAGTATTTTTTCATTACTTACACCCCGCCTTCGTAAATCTTCTTGATGACTTCTTCCGTTGAAATTTCTTCCAGTTTCATATCCTTGATGGTGTGATTACGCTGCACAATTTCCAGCACATCTAGAATCTTGATATCGTCTTCATTTACAAGAAGAGAAATCCATTCGTCGTCGGAAGAAACCTTTACATCATGTCCCTTACACTTTTCTTCCAGCTCAGGTGTCACATCAGCAATTGGTCTGAGAGGACGAATCTTCATGGTTCTGTAGGCGCCAAAGAAAGAACGCAGATGCTCGATATCATTGTCATAAAGCATCTTGCCCTTGTCGATAATCACGATTCTCTGGCAGAGTGCATCCACGTCGCCCATATCATGTGTGGTCAGGATTACTGTTGTATTCTTTTCCTTGTTGAGAGCCAGAATCAGTTCACGAATTTTTGCCTTCATGGAAACATCCAGACCAATGGTTGGCTCATCCAGGAATACGATTTTCGGATTGTGCAGGAAGGCAGCCAGAATATCACTGAGAGTTCTTTGGCCCAAAGACATCTGACGAACAGGCTTATGAAGAAGTGGCTCCAGGTCAATCAGTTCTCCATAAAGCTTCATCATGCCATCATAATCCTGGTCGGAAATTAAATAGATGTCCTTCAATAGTTTGAAGGACTCAATCAGAGGCAGCGACCACCAGAGCTGAGAACGCTGACCAAAGACAACACCAATGTCCTCGCAGTTCTTCTTCCTCTCTTTATAAGGCACGCGACCATTGACCAGTAGCTGGCCTGAGGAAGGCTCCAAAACCCCAGTCATCATCTTAATGGTCGTAGACTTGCCCGCACCATTAGGTCCCAGGTATCCAACAATCTCACCCTGCTCCACATCCATGGTGACATCATCTACCGCTTTTACATATTTATAATCATAGGAAAAGAGGTCCTTGAATGATCCCTTCAGGCCCTCGTGACGATTCAGAACTTTGAATTCCTTTGTCAAATTTTTGATTTCGATAACTTTACTCATTTTCTCCCCTTTTTAGCACAGCATCTTGCCTCTTCTGGTAAAGAAAATGCTCCGCCTTAACCCCTACTAACTAAATGATAATTTTTGACTATATCAAAATTCTGTCACATTATAAACAATCATCTATTATCTGCACGATTTGCATTATTTTTTACAAATGGTATTGACACATATATCGAGGTGCGATATAAAGCCTTCCACTAAAACAATAATCGGTTACTCTTAAGATATGTTAGCATAGTCATGAAAGCGAATTCATTACCAAGCGTTATACCTTTTCCCTAATCACTTTCCTTAGCTCTCAGTCTCTCAAATACATACAACCTCTCGCCGGATAAGTCCTTACGAAATACATATCCCAAGCGGTCAAATTTTTGAATATCCCTTGGATTTTCAATTCTATTTTCCGCCATAAAGCGGACCATTTCACCACGGGCCATTTTAGCATAGGTTCCCTTAGTCACCAACTTTCCCGTGTCTTTTCCGTCCTTGTCCTTTGCCATTTCCACAAATGTAATTGTAATAAACCGATCCTCTGGCCTCAGGTATTTTTCAACACATTTGAAATATTCTTTAGAGGCAAGATTAATGATAATACCGCTCTCATCTCGAACTGCCTTATAAATCTTATCGCCCCAGAACTCATATAAATTCCTACCTTCTGCCACATCAACTTTGGCCTGCATCTCCAGACGATATGGAACTACACCATCCATAGCTTTCAGCACACCATAGAAGGCTGAGAGAATTCTCAGATGTTCCTGGACATAATTCAGTTGCTCATTTTCAAAGACAGCAGGCGCCATATACTGATAGGCAATACCATCATAGGCGATTACTGCTGGTGTCAGATTCTTTCGTAAATCCTGTTGAGACTTTAGACGCTCCAGCCTCTCCATATTTTCTTCCAGGATTTTGTCATTGCATTTCCAAAGAGCCTTTAACTCACTCTCTGACTTTGCTTTCAGCCAGGTAAGTATTTCTTCCGTTTCCTGTAAGAACTCTGGCAAACCGAGGGCATCCAAAGTATCTGTATCACAATTCATTTTCTTAGCAGGGGATAAAATAATTTTCATATCTTCCCCTTACTCTGAAAGAGCCTGCAGCATATTCTCAGGATCATCTGCTGCCTTTACCTTGTCGTTGGCTTTAATGATTGTACCTTCTTCGTCAATCAGGTATGTAGTTCTAACTACACCCATTGATACCTTGCCGTAGTTCTTCTTTTCTTTCCAAACATCGTATGCTTCGATTACTGTGCGTTCTGGATCAGCAAGAATGGTAATTCCCAGATTCTGCTTTTCTTCAAATCTCTTATGAGATGCAACTGTATCCTTACTAATGCCAATGATGACTGCACCCTTTTCTGTGAAAAGTGGCACTCTCTCTGAAAAGCCACAAGCCTGCTTTGTGCAGCCTGATGTATTATCCTTAGGATAGAAATAAAGAATTACTTTCTTTCCACGGTAATCACTTAATTTATGCATATCTCCGTTCTGATCTGGTAATTCAAAATCAGGTGCTTTTGTTCCAACTTCTAACATATTTATTCCTCCAATTTTTCATACATATTGACCCAAGGCAATCCCATTTGCCCAAGATAATTCATCTCTTAAAGACATGCAAGCGCATCTCCTTTTCCTGCCACTCAATCAGCTGAAACTGTCTCATGACCTTATCTAGTCTCTGTCCAGCATACTGCTCTGGAAAATAATCTCCACCACTGATGTAGTCCATCAAATATCTGACTCCAAGCTCAAAGCAAATGAGCTTAAAGGCATCTGCAATACTCTTCTTGGACTGGCCGATCATTCTTTCATTTCTCACTGAAAAACTTGCGTAACCATTCAGAATCCAACAGTACTTTCTGTACATGAGTTCCTCGTCTCCCATGGATTCCGCAAGACAGGAACGAAGCAGGTCTGCAATATCCAGAAATTCATTTCCTATCATAACTGTGTCCAGATCCAGGAATGAAAAATCACCCTCGTTACTCACAATAATATTGCTGAGCTTTGGATCTCCGTGAATCACATCAATATTGCGGAACTTCTTTCGCAGGGCAGCAATGTCTTTATGCTCTCTTACAAATGAGATGCAGACTGATAGCTTTCTGTTCAAATCCGCTTTCACGCTTTCAACTTCATGTGCCATCTTATCGTCTAGCAGCAAATCTTCTGCACTCGCAAGGGCCTGCTCATACTGACTCATATAGTAATCAGTCTCATGAAAATGAGGCACTGCTGCCTTCAAATTTTTCCATTCCCTTACTGGGACAAATCCTAAAAAGCTATGCAGATTGGCAAGACTTCTGCCCAGGATTATTTCGATATGACTCTCACCATACTTCTTGCTTTTCTCTTCATCCCAGTCACAGACAGATGCTGGCAGTCCTTCTATAAATAGATAACAGCGCCAGCCATCCTCAGTAAAATAGCCACCTTCCATACACTTACGAAATTCCGGAATACCGACACATGGAGAAGGCTCAAAATCCCATTTGCCATCCAGGTAAATTTCTCGAACGGGATTTCGGCTCTGCGCTTCTTCCCGGGCTGCATGCACTAAGTCATAGTTCTTTGCCAGCACCTCAAGATCCATATTTCGAATCTTTTGGAAAATGAAATTGCCCACTGGCAGACTTACCTTATAAGTCGCATTGATGTGGCCATCTAAGACTTTCGTAACGCAACTATTTGATGTATTTAAGTCCATCTGGTCTATAAAAAATTTAGATACTGGAATTATCATTTCTCTAATCAAGTCCATAAATAGTATTGCCAACTCTTTCCCTGTGCATGTCCTAAAAATCTGATCCCTGAAATGCTTAATATTATCTTTTGGTAAAGCATCTTCAAATGCATTTACCAGAAAATCTGCTTCCAAAAGAATTTGATAATCAGGTCCATCAGCCTGATCATAGGTGTGATGATGTCCAATTAAATGTGCGAATTCATATACCTTCAATCCGCAAGCCAAATTTCAATCAACTTTCCTTCAACAATTGATTAATTTCTCCCCAGCCAGCGCATCTTACGAAGTTCACATTTGGCAGTTCCGCCTGCTTATTCCAAGGACGATTAAAGACTGCAACCTTGCAATCACCGAAATGAAGCACGTGTTCGAATGCAAGTGGTGAATCTTCAATGACAAAATCAAACTCCATGGAATAAAGCTGGTCTAGTGTCATATTGAAGGTGCTGTTCTTGATGGTATTTTCACGCCCATACTTGTCCACGCAGTATAGCGGAACTCTGTTCAAGCCATGCTGATCCAGCCAGAGGTGGGATGGCTCGTAAGCGTTGAAGGGTCTGCCGGTGATGATTTTTACATCATGCCCTGCATCCACCCACTGATTAATTGTCTCAACTGCGCCGGCAGTTTCTTCATAAGCCAGCAATTTTTCAGGTCTGTGTGCCACTTCCATCATCTGATCATACTGTTCTTCATTCAAATGGAATGATTTCATCAAATTGAAAAATTCAATCTGGTCATAAGGCACATCCATGCCGAACAACTCATTTGCAATCTGCTTTAGGTATCGTGCTGTCTCGCAAATGACATCGTCAAAATCTATGTAAATCTTCATGGTATTCGTCCAAACTTCCTTTACTGAAAAATGAACTGTACGAAATCGCACAGTTCATCTCACATTGTACCGCATTTATTACATTTTATGTTTCTTCATTTTCTCTTCGAAAATATCCGTGATAATCCTGCGAAGTTCTTCTCTTTCCTTTTCAGGAAGGGCGCCCTCACGCTTTGCCACCGCATATAAATCGGGGAACTGATTGGCAATACGCTCAATGGTCTTGCTTGCCTCGTTTTCATATCAAAAAAGGGGCTGTGAAAAAAATGAGATAATCATTTTTTCCAGCTCCCTTTTTATATCATTTTTTGTGAGGTATGCTGTTTCTGGCAAAAATAGAGTATAATGCCCCTTTCCCCAAAAACTA
>Ga0129311_1000456_pt1 | contig 36683 bp, 32 predicted proteins | sample Go1ome_FD_94435 | JGI IMG/M metagenome (GOLD analysis project Ga0129311, IMG submission 94435) | Western lowland gorrila individual fecal microbial communities from Wisconsin, USA - Go1022B metagenome | ecosystem: Host-associated > Mammals > Digestive system > Large intestine > Fecal | place...
AGCCAGTCCGCAGACTGGCGCGGCAATCCGTTTTCTCTGACGTTTTGAATACGGATTCCCACGGCAGTGACATCGGTCACTGCCTCGGAATGACAGGTTTCTCTTAACTGAATGACATTGGTCTTTCCCCTCAGTGCTTTTCCTTTTCTCCCGCTTTCTCAAAAAACTGCGCCCACGAACAAAGGTGGGCGCAGTTTTTGAATTCATATTCAGGCAGAATCCGTTTTTTACCGGCTGCGCTTCAGGATCTCACATACCAGCTCATAAGTCCGCTGGGTGGAGGGCACATTCAGCCGCTCCCGCACGGAGTGGACATCATGGAGCTCAGGGCCCATAGACACCGCATCCAGCCCGGGCATTTTCTCAATGAACAGGCCGCACTCCAGCCCGCCGTGGGTGGCCGCAATGCCCCCCACTTTCCCCGTGATGTCGTGATAGGCCTGGAGGATCATGTCCCGGAACTGAGACTGTCTGGCATACTGCCAGCCGGGGTAGGAACTGCGCTTGTGGGCGGTGCCCCCGGCGTACTCCACGACGGAGCGCACGCGCTGCTCCATCATGTCCTTCTGGGAGGCGATACAGGAGCGAATCGAGAAGGCAAAATGCAGTCCGTCCTCTTCCACGGACATGACGCCCAGATTCAACGAAGTCTGCACCAGTCCGGGGAAGTCCACGTTCATGGCCTGCACCCCCTGGGGCAGAGCCAGCAGCACATGGAGCATCCGGGAGGTAGTCTCCTGGTCCATGGCGGCAGTCAGTTCCGTCTTTTCACAGGTCAGAGTGATTCCGTCGTCACAGCCCGCATACTCGTTTTTCAGAATGGCGTCGAACTCCCGGACAAAGGCCTCGAAGGCGGCCTCCTGCCCCGCAGGAATGGCGGCCTCGGCCTCGTTCCGGGGGCAGATCACGTTGTCGAAGCGGCCGCCCCGGATGTCCGCCAGGCGCAGACCGGGGCACTTCTCCATGGCGGAGTAGAGCACGCGGCCCATCAGCTGATTGGCGGAGCCCCGGCCCTTGTCGATCTCGCCGCCGGAGTGGCCCCCCTGCAGGCCGGCCAAGGTGAGGTGATAGCCCGTCTCCCCCTTCAGGGGCTGTGCCTTGCTGGGCATAACGCAGTCCAGCCGCAGTCCGCCGGCGCAGGAGACGGTAAACACGCCCTCCTCCTCGGAATCCAGGTTCAGCAGCTTCCGGCTCTTCAGATCGGAGCAGTCCAGGGCAAAGGCCCCGTCCATACCGACTTCCTCTTCCACCGTAAATACCGCCTCGATGGGGGGGTGGGGCAGAGTCTCGTCCTCCAGGATCGCCAGGATCATGGCCACGGCGATGCCGTTATCTCCGCCCAGAGAGGTCTTGTCCGCCCAGACCCACTCTCCGTCGGTGCGCAGGTCCAGGCCATCTTTGGCCATGTCCTTGGTGCAGTCGTCGGTTTTGGCGCACACCATGTCGATGTGTCCCTGGAGCATGATGGGGGCGGCGTCCTCATAACCGGCAGAGCCGTCTTTCCAGATGATCACGTTGTTGCACGGCTCCTGGCGATAGCGCAGGCCCAGCTTCTTGGCGTAGCTGACGCACAGGTCGCTGATCTGCTTGGTATTTCCGCTGCCGTGGGGCACGGAACACAGAGCCTCAAAGTACTTAAATACAGATTCAGGCTTCAGCCCAGATAGTACAGACATAGTTTTCCTCCCGCAGACATTTGATCTGCTTTTTGATATGATCTGTTTCCATGATAGCAGGTTCTCCGCCGTTGTCAATTGTTTCCTGCCGCTCCGCCCAAACATAAAAAAGCGGAGCGGACCAAATGGCCCGCTCCGCCCAGCTTGTCAAAAAAGTGGTAAAACCACTTTTTTAACAAGCTGCAAACATTTTAACTACGTTAAAATGTTGTTGATTTCAAGGAAAGGGAACCCTGACGGTTCCCTTTCCAACTATCCTTCCCTCCGAATCCTTTGGGCGGAAGGACTTTTTCAGCAGCCTGAGCGGAGCGGACCAAATGGCCCGCTCCGCCAAACCTTACAGCTCTACTTCCTCCAGAATCCGCAGCTGGTCCAGGCCCACGCTGCCGCCGGAAATCAAGAAGCACACCTTCTCCTGGGGGCTGACAGGGATCAGCCCCTGCATCACTGCGCCCATGCCGATGCCGGAGGAGGGTTCGCACAGCACCTTCCCCTCGGTAAGCAGCAGCTTCATGCCCTTCAGCATATACTGGTCCTCTACCGCCGCAAAGCCGTCCGTATTGGCCTGGACATAGGGGAAGCAAATATCCCCGGGGATCTGAGCCACCAGGGCATCTGCAAGAGACCGCTTCTGCTCCACCTTTACCGGCTTGCCCGCCTTCAGGCTCTCGCTGTACCGGGGCAGGGCCGCAGGCTCCGCGCCATATACCTTCACCCGGGGCGCCATGCCCTTGATGGCAGTGGACACACCGCCGATCAGGCCGCCGCCGCTGACGGGGACAATTACTTTATCCACCTCGGGGCACTGCTCCACGATCTCCAGCCCGGCCGTTCCCTGTCCGGCCATGATGTCCTCATCGTTAAAGGACTGGATCATGGTGGCGCCCAGCTTGCGGCTCAGCTCCTCGGCAACCTGAAAGCGCACCGGGGTCTCACATTGCACGATTTCCGCCCCCAAGGCCCGAATCGCATCCACCTTCACCTGGGTGGTGGTGTAGGGCACCACAATGGTCGCCTTGCTGCCCAGCATTTTTGCGGCGTAGGCAATGCCCTTGCCATGATTCCCGGAGGAGGCCGCCACAATGCCGCACTTCAGCTGCTCCGGCGTCAAGGTAAGGGCCTTATTCACTGCCCCGCGCAGTTTAAAAGAGCCCGTGGTCTGCATGCACTCCGCCTTTACATAGACCTGACAGCCCAAATACCGGTCCAGACTCTTCATGCGGAGCATGGGGGTCTGTACAATATAGGGGGAGATCCGCTCCCTCGCCTGCTGGATTCGTTCTACCGTCAATGCCATAGTATCGCCCTCCTGATTGATTTCCGTTATCTCCCGCTCTGTCTGTACGGCGGGAGTAAGCGCTGTTTTTCTCTCTTGTTTTACTGTATCACGGAATATAATAGTTGTAAAATTACTATTTTAATGATTAAATAGTCCTATCTTCTTTATTTTGAGGTGGCGCCCATGGATATGGATAGCTTAAAGATGTTTTTAAGCGTACAGAGGACCGGCAGTCTGACCGCCGCGGCCAACAGTCTGTACATGACCCAGCCCTCACTGGGACGGCGCATCTCCTGCTTAGAAAAAGAACTGGGCGTACCCCTATTCCACAGGGGAAAGGGGCAGGCCCAGGTAAAGCTCACCCCAGAAGGCGAGGCATTTTCCGACATCGCCAGGCGGATGCTCATGCTCTACGACCAGGCCATGGAGCTGCAGCAGGACGCGGCCCGGCAGTATCTCTCCGTGGCCTGTATCCGCAGCGCCCACGACGCGCTCATGCCGGAGCTGCTCTCCCGTTTAAAAGCTGCGCACCCCAAGCTGTGCATCACCGTAGAAGACCACCACACCATGGAAATTCTGCCCCTTTTAGAGAACCGGCGGGTGGATATCGGCATCATTCAATCCGCCCCCCTCTCTCAGGCCCTGACCCACGAGCTGTTGTATGAGGAGCCCTATCGGGTCGTCTTCCAGCGGAATCACCCTGCGGCCCGGTGCGCCCAGGTCCATCCCACCCAGCTGCCCGCGGAGCACGGGATCTTTCAGGTCTTTGACCAGCCCTTCCGCACCTGGTTTGACCGCTGGTGGCCGCCTTACTCTGTGAAACTCCGCGTCAATACGACCCCCACAGCGGAGCACTACTTCAGCGACCCGGAGGATTGGATGATCGTCCCGGAAGCCGTAGCCAGAGGATTGGAACAGCGTGACTTCATCGCCAAACCTCTGTCAGTCCCACCGCCCATGCACAGGGTGTATATGGTGTATCACCCTAAAAACCAGCAGGAGAGCATCCCCTGGTTTTGTCAGGCTGCCCGGGAGCTGGCAGAGGGTTAACGGCAGTTTATTTCGCGGCCTCGACCATGTCCGCCGTGATTTGCAGGAACTCCTCAATATCCTCCACCGAGTTGACATGAAGCGGAGAGAGGCGGACGACACCCTTCAGGCCGAACGCCTCAAGCATCCGGCGGGAATAGATGCTGCCGGCAGAACGGTCATAGGCAACCACACCGCGTTTATCGTATTCTTTGACCGCCACTTCACTGGGGATGTTGGCCAACTCAATGCCCAGGATAAGATCGCGGGTGGTAAGGTCTTTGCCATCCATCTGAACCGTGACGCCCTCCATGTGGCGTAGGCCGGGCATCTTTTCGGTGCCTTCCAGCATCAGCTCCAGCAGCCCGCGCTCATGGTCGGCGATACGTTTCATACCGGCCGCATACAGCCCGCGGCGATTTGTTTCATCCTGATTTTTCACCTGGCCCAGCGCCACAACATACTCAATGACCTGCTGCACGGCAGCAAACTGCGCGGTAGCGGGGCTGCCGATTTCCCAATCGTTCTTCGGCTTGCCCAGCAGACGATAGTGGTCAAACTCAGCCACGCGGTCAGACAGCCACGCCAGGGCAAACCCCCGCACCCCAAAGAACTTATACGGTGCAAAGTGCATCATGTCCACACCCAGCCGTTCAGGGTCAAGCACTCCATGAGGGGCATGCTGCACCGCATCGCAGATGATAAAGATGTCGGGATTGATCTCCCGCGCCTTCTTGCAGATCGTTTCCACATCATAGACATAGCCGGAGATGTTGGAGGCGGCCATGCAGCTCAAGACTGCGGTGTCCTTGTCAATCAGAGAAAGCACCGCATCCGCATCCACGCCGCCCGTAACGGGATTTGCCTGCGCCACCCGCAGCTGGCAGCCATGCTTCTGCGCATTATACGTCATCGCATCAAAGGAAGACGGATGCTCCAGCACTGTGGTGACATAGTTGGTTCCCTTGGCGTGATCACCGAAAATCCGCGCCGTATCCATAATAATCTGCGACGCCGTATAGCCGGGATAGATCACGCCGCTCTCTGCGCCGAAAATGACATGCTTGATATCAGCGCGGGCCTTGTCTTCCAGGGCCAGAAGCTCCAAAGCCAGCTCATTGGAGTGCTCGGAAGCGTCCGGCATCTCGCTCACCCGCTTGAAGGCTTCCTCTGCAGCTTTCAGGCGGAGCGACCCGCCTGCGTTATCCATAAACAGACGGTGACGGCCTTTGATGTCTGTATCAACATAGTTAAACTTTGCGCGCAGAGCCGTCAGCTCAGCCTGATCAAACATAGTTTCGGTGTACTTCGTTGCAGCCATAGTTTTCTCCTCTTTCTGCCGTAAGTTCTGAATTATCTGGCGCTCAGCCGAGTTTACGGTGAATTCTATTCGTCCGATTCCACCCCATCGGCCCTTGTTCTCTACAATATACATCATCCCGCAGCATTTTACAAATCGATTCTTTTCCTTTCCGTTACAAAATTTTTTATTTAGTTGGCGCAAAAATATTTATAGACCCTGTTCTGTTTGAGTCCTTTTGTATCCGTTGGGAAACAGGCCCCATATCCCAAACCGCTCCAAAGGGATAAATCCCATTTCGCAAGGAACGCAAAAATCCGAACCTGTCTCCCATCGAAACAGGTTCGGATCTTGTTATTGCGGTGTATGTTGACAGAAATGATGCGCTTTTCAGAAGCGCCCGTTTTCCCCAAATCGAAGCCCAGCGTAAGCGGGTTCGATTTGGAAGCGAGGAGCAGCGGCGTGAGCACACGATGAGTTTTTTGCAAACAAAAAAACTCGTCGCAAGCGATACAAAGCTTGCGGCAATCCGCCTTGTGTTAGCGAAAAAGATGCACTGCCCGCCGATCACGTCACACCAAATCGAAGGCCAGTGGGACGGATAAGCGGCAAAACCGGCCTTCTGGCCGGCGGCGCTTATGCCCCGCAAAACGAATTGCGCAGGGGCGGCTTTGCCGACCCCGAGCATTGAAATCTCCGAAGGGTGGAGCGAATAAAATGAGCGGAACCCAACAAAGAAGTCACGACTTTCGTCGTGACTTCTTTGTTGGTGCCGGTGACCGGACTCGAACCGGTACGCTGTCGCCAGCGGTGGATTTTGAGTCCACTACGTCTACCAATTCCATCACACCGGCAGGTGCAGGACACATTATACAGGACTCAAGCTGTTGTTGTCAAGCTGTTGAAGAAAAAAGCCCCTCCGTATGGAAACGGAGGGGCTTTGCGATTTCTAAAGGCTGCTTAGTAGCTGCCCAGATCGGCGGACTTGTCGCCCTCCACAGAGGTACCGAACACATAGTCGTTGCCGGGCAGGATGGCGTTCATAATAACGCCCACCAGAGCAGCGATGGCCAGGCCGGACAGAGTGACGGCGGCGCTGCCCACGTTGAAGGTGATGCCGCCCACGGAGCTGAAGCCCAGGCCGGACACGAACATCACAGCGGCGATGATCAGGTTGCGGGACTTAGTCAGATCCACCTGGTTCTCCACGATGTTGCGCACGCCCACAGCGGAGATCATACCGTACAGGATGAAGGACACGCCGCCCACAATAGCGGTGGGGATGGAGTTGACCAGAGCGTCAAACTTGGGGGAGAAGGACAGGATGATGGCGTACACAGCGGCCAGACGGATGACCCGGGGGTCGTACACCTTGGACAGGACCAGCACACCGGTATTCTCACCGTAGGTCGTGTTGGCGGGGCCGCCAAACATGCCGGCCAGGGCGGTGGCCAGACCGTCGCCCACCAGAGTGCGATGCAGGCCGGGATCGGCAATAAAGTTGGTGCCCGTCGTGGAGGAGATGGCGGAGATATCGCCGATGTGCTCCATCATGGCAGCGATGGCGATGGGGGCCATAACCAGGATAGAGGTCAGGTCGAACTTAGCCAGAACAAACTTCTGCAGGCCAACCAGGTGAGCGGCATTCACGCCGGAGAAGTCGATCAGAGGAATGATCTCACCCGCGGCATTCACCGCAGTAGCGCCCATTGCATTGGCAATCAGGGCCACAACATAGGAGCCCACTACGCCCAGCAGGATGGGAATGATCTTGACCATGCCCTTGCCCCAGATGTTCGCCACGATGATGATCGCCATAGCCACCAGGGCAAGCCACCAGCAGGTCCGGGCGTTGTTGATGGCGGAGCCGGCCAGATTCAGGCCGATCATAATGATCATAGGGCCGGTCACAATGGGGGGGAAGTAGCGCATAACCGTCTTGGCGCCCAGCACCTTGAACAGCAGAGCCAGCACCAGGTACAGCAGGCCGGCCACTACGATGCCGCCCAGGGCATGGGCCAGCTTGTCGTCAGGGGACATCGTGGCATAGGCGCCGCCGTTCAGCTTGGCCACGGTCTCGAAGCCGCCCAGATAGGCGAAGGAGGAACCCAGGAACGCCGGCACCTTCAGCTTCGTACAGACATGGAACAGCAGGGTGCCCAGTCCGGCAAACAGCAGGGTAGTCTGGATGGACAGGGGCAGGCCGTAGCCGCTGACCAGAATGGGCACCAGCACCGTGGCCCCAAACATGGCAAACAGGTGCTGCAGGCCCAACACCAGCATCTTGGGCATGCCCAGGGTGCGAGCGTCATAAATTGCTTCGTTTTGTTGTTTCATTTTTTCTTTCTCCCTTCACACTCATCTTTTTCTCTCTTCTCCAGGGCCCGCAGGCCCAAAAAAAAGACAACCACCTTGTGATTGTCATCCAAAGGAAGAGATAGAACGACCGAGACAACAAAGAAACGACTTCTCCTGCTTTTTCCGGCAAGCGGTCATATCGGTCACTCCTCTCTTCATTTTCCGACCTATCATACCAGAGCCCGACGCAAAAGGCAAGTGGAAATTTCAATTTTTTCATTTTTCTGCGCCCAAGCAGGGAAATATCCCGTCTCCCCGGTTTCTTGCTTCTCCACCCTTGCATTTTTTATCGGTTTCCTGTATAATATGGCACAAATTCGGCGGCCCCCGCCGTCATCTGTTACGAGGTGGATCATATGCTCCTTGCCATTGATATCGGCAATACCAACATCGTCGTTGGCGGCATTGCAAACGACCAAATCGTGTTCGAGGCCCGCATCGCTACCGACCCCATCAAGACCTCTGACCAGTATGCAGCAGAGATCAAATCTATTTTGGCCCTGTTTCAAACCGATTTGAAAGAAATTGACGACTCCATCATCTCCTCCGTCGTCCCTCCGGTGTTCAACTCTGTGCGCACCGGCATCATTAAACTGACGCATAAGGAGCCCATTGTTGTCGGCCCCGGCATCAAGACGGGTCTGAATATTCAGATGGACGATCCGGCCTCCGTGGGCAGCGACCTGATCGTAGCGGCAGTGGCTGCGGTTCAGGACTATCAGCCCCCCCTTATTATCATCGATATGGGCACCGCCACTACCGTGTGTGCCATCGGCCGGGGCAACACCTATCTGGGCGGCGTCGTTATCCCCGGCATCCGGGTGTCTGCCGACAGCTTGACCCACAGCACCGCCCTGCTGCCCGGCATCCAGCTGGACCGCCCCAAGCGCGCCATCTGCAAAAATACAGTAGACGCTATCCGGGCCGGCGTTATGTTTTCCGCCGCCGACACCTTGGACGGCATGATCCGCCGATTCGAGGCGGAGCTGGGTGAGCCTGCCACGGTCATCGCCACCGGCGGCATCGCCCAATTTGTGGTGCCTCTGTGCCAGCGGACGATGATTCTGGAAAAAGATCTGCTGCTGAAGGGTATGAACTACCTCTACCACAAAAACAAGAAACACTGATACTTTTACCGAAAGAAAACCCCCGCCGGACGGATTGTCCGGCGGGGGTTTATACGTTCTTCTCAGTGCTTGCGGCTAAAGATCTTCTCCAGAATGTCCCAGTCGTCGTCGCTGACGGGAGAAGCTTTCTCCGGTGCGGGCGCAGCCTTCACCTCTTCCGCAGGTACAGGTTCATTTCCCGCTTCAGCGGCGGGAGCTTCATTCTGTGCGGGGGCGGCGGAGGCAGGGGCAGCTGCCGCTGCGATCTTCGTAACGGGTCGTGCAGCGGCGGGCTTCTCATCCTCGTCAAAGCCGGTGGCAATCACGGTCACCCGGATCTCATCCTCCAGATTCTCATCGAAGGAGGCGCCGAAAATCAGGTTGACATCAGGATGGGCGGCCTCCTGCACCAGGGTGGCGGCAGTTTCCACTTCTTCCAGCCCGATGTCCATAGAACCGGTCACGTTGATCAGCACGCCCTTGGCCCCGTTGATAGAGGTCTCCAGCAGGGGGCTGGATACGGCCATGCGCGCGGCCTCCTCGGCCTTGTTCTTGCCCGCGGCCCGGCCCACGCCCATGTGGGCCCGACCGGCGTCTTTCATCACGGCGGACACATCGGCAAAGTCCAGGTTGATAAAGCCGGTGTTCTTGATCAGGTCAGAGATCGACTGTACCGCCTGCTGCAGCACGTCATCGGCGATCTCGAAGGCGTTGAGCATGGTGATCTTCTGGTCGGTGGCCAGCTTCAGCCGCTCGTTGGGGATAATGACCAAAGAGTCCACTTTGTTCCGCAGTTCGGTGATGCCGCTCTCCGCCTGCTTCATGCGGCGGCCGCCCTCGAACCGGAAAGGCTTGGTGACCACACCCACGGTGAGGATGCCCAGTTCCTTGGCGATATCGGCCACAATGGGGGCCGCACCGGTGCCGGTACCGCCGCCCATACCGGCGGTGATGAACACCATGTCGGCATCCTCCAGGGCCTTGGAGATCTGCGTGCGGTTCTCCTCGGCGGACTTGCGGCCCACCTCGGGGTCAGAGCCTGCGCCCTGTCCGTTGGTCAGCTTTTCGCCGATCTGGATCTTATAGGTAGCACTGGAAATGGCCAGTGCCTGCTTATCGGTATTTACGGCGATGAAATCAACGCCCTTGGTTCCGGTGCGCACCATGCGGTTCACCACGTTATTACCGCCGCCGCCTACACCGATCACCTTAATATTTACTACATTATCGGGACCCATATCTAATCCGAAGGCCATTGTCGCTCCTCCTATGTAAAAACTGGGTCCGGCCGGAAACCACAACCGGCGTACCCGGACCCGCAGCTTAAAGCTATATTTTGTATAATTGTATTCCTCTTTTCCCAGCAGGTCAAGAGAAAAAGCACCTTTTGCCAAAACTTTCCCTATTTCTACATAGGAACCGTATCAACATTTGTTTATCCGTGGATTTTGCCGCATCTGTTCCGCTTTTTCGGTCAGTCCGGAGTAAACCCCGCCGCATAGTCCTTTTGGGTCAGATCCACCGTTCCCGTCTGCCCCTCCAGCTGATCCTTGGCCACTTCAGCCAACACCCGCAGCTGATAGCCGATATCCTTGGAGTAGGACATCTTCACGGTAAACCGCCCGTCATACCGCAGCACCATACAGGCGGCGGAGCTCAGGTCCACCAGGCTGACCCGGTCCAGTTCTTCCCGTGTATTCAAATTTTGCAGAAGGGTCAATAGGGCCGACAGCTTTCCCTGCTCCTCCTGGGGAACGGCCAACCCGGTCCCCGCCCTGGGGGCCAGTACCGTAAGGCCGGTCACTTCGATCCCCTGGCTGTCGGCGGAAGCTGTCTCCAGCAGCTTACCGCCCACACTGATGAGCCAGTCCTCTTGGGCCAGCTCCGCCGTCTCATCCACATAGTCCGGCCGGGCGTCGGGCTTCTCTACCCGGGCCGCCGCCGCCCATTCCTTCACCTGGATGATAACCGAGTTTGGATAGCCCCGGCGGATGGTCAGTTCTTCAATATAGGGCAGCTTTTGCAGTACATCCTGGGCCATCCGGTTCTTATTCATACGGAACAGATTGTCGCCGGTCTGGATCCCCGCCGCCTCTATGATCTGCTCCTGGGTATATCGGCTATTCCCCGATACCGCCACCGTTTCCACCTGAAAAAACACAGTGGCGCCATAATACAGCGCAGCTCCCAGGGCGAGGACGCACAGAACCCGCAGCAGCTGGCTGCCCCAGCCCCGCTTTCTTCTCCGTCTTCTGCTGTTTCTTCCTGCCGACATAGCCCTGTCTCCTGTAATTTATTGTCTCTGCCCTTACGGTTCGATCCGGATCTCCGCCCCCAGGGCAGCCAGATCCCGTTCCAATCCGTCGTAGCCCCGGCGAATGTAGCGCAGGTCGTGAACCTGGCTGACCCCTTGGGCGCTTAGTGCCGCGATCACCAGCGCCGCCGTACCCCGCAGATCGGTCCCGCGGACACTGGCCCCGTGGAGCCGCCCCCGGCCCTTGACCACCGCGACCCGGCCATCCACCCGGATGTCGGCCCCCATGCGGGCCAATTCGTTCACATGGCGGTAGCGGCTGTCAAACATATTTTCCACAAAGATCGTACTGCCGTTTCCTCCCGCCAGTGCCGCCATCAAAAGGGGCTGGCAGTCTGTGGGGAAGGCGGGATAGGGCCCGGTACGCACAGGGCTCACCCCCTCCAGCAGACCATCGGAGCGCAGGCAAATGCTCGCTCCCTGGGTGTATACCACACAGCCGGCCTCTTCCAGAATAGCCAGCAGCGCGGACAGATGCTCCCCCCGCAGGCCAGTGACCTCGATCTCTCCTCCGGCCGCGGCGGCAGCGCATAAGTAAGTGGCCCCGGCGATCCGATCCCCCATCACGGTGTACCGCGCAGGGAACAGGGCCTTTCCGCCCCGGATGACAATGGTGCTCTCCCCCACGCCGGCGATGTCCGCCCCCATGGCGGCCAAAAAACGGCCCAGATCCACGATCTCCGGCTCCCGGGCCGCCCCCACAATGGTGGTCACCCCGGGACAGCCGCAGGCCGCCAGCATGGCGTTCTCTGTGGCCCCCACACTGGGCAGGGCCAGGCAGACCTCCCGTCCCCGGGGCCAGCGGCTCCACCCGAAACGCAGGGTCCCCTGCTCCTCCCTGATATCCGCGCCCAGCATCCGCAGGGCGGACAGGTGCAGGTCGATGGGCCGGGGCCCCAGATCACAGCCTCCGGGGTAGGCCAGTTCCCCCGTCCCCATGCGGGACAGCATCGCCCCCATGAAGATCACCGAGGAGCGCAGCTCCCGGCTCAACTGCTCAGGGATCGGAGCGGGCACCGGACTGGCGGCATTGATGGTCACTGTGTCCCCTTCCCGGGTCACGCTGCACCCCAACAGGCGCAGGATATCCATGGCCGCACTGACATCCGTCAGGTCAGGACAGTTGTGAATGACGCTGACTCCCGGGGCCAGCAAGGCGGCAGCCATCATGGGCAGCACACTGTTTTTGGCCCCCTGGACCGCAACCGTCCCCGACAAAGGACGGCCGCCTGTAATTTCATAAAAGCTCATGGGATAGCCTCCATCACCTCAGATTTGAGCTATCCTATGCAAAGTGCCGGGCCGCTGTGAGACAACAGTCCCTTACTTTACGATCTCCATCAGGGTCTCGTAAATTTTCTCCCCCGCGTCGGGCACGGCCATATTCTTCAGAGCCTGCACCATGCCCTCCCGCCGGGTCTTGTCCCGCAGGAGGGATTCCGCCGTGGTGAACAGGGTGTCCCCCACGCAGTCCTTCTCCAGCAGCAGCCGGGCGGCCCCTTGGTCGGCCAGCACCCGGGCGTTTTTCTCCTGGTGGTTGGCCGTTACATTGGGGGAGGGCACCAGCACCGACGGCTTGGCGATGGCGGTCAGTTCAGAGATGGTGGAGGCACCCGCCCGGCACAGCACCAGGTCGGCCGCCGCCATAACCAGGGGCATATCATAGATATACTCCCGCACCTCAATGCCGCTGCCCTCCAGCTTCAGCCCCTTCCGGGCAATTGCCTCTACCATCCAGCTGTAATCCCGGCCCGCACCGTGGATATGGTGCCACGGAGAACCGGCGTAACACTCGTTGGCGATAAAGTCTACCATCTGACGGTTCATGGCCTCCGCCCCAAGGGAACCCCAGTAGGACAGCAGCAGGGGGCGGTCGTCCGTAAGCCCCAGCTTCTCCCGGGCCTGCTGGCGGGTGTACTTGAAGAAATCTCCCCGCACCGGAGTGCCAGTGACCACCACCTTAAAGGGGTCGTCGTAGTGGCTGCGGCTCTCCTCAAAGCCAACCATCACCCGGTCTACCACCTTGGACAGGGCCTTGGTGGTCAGGCCGGGCACCGCATTGGACTCATGCACCGCGGTAGGGATCCCCCGCTTGGCCGCCGCATTCACAACGGGGTAAGAGGCATATCCCCCCGTACCCACCACCAGGTCGGGCTTGAACTCATCCAGAATGGCTTTCGCCTGTCCCCGCGACTTCTGCATATTGATCAGCGTCCCCAGGTTGTGGGCGATGTCCGCCGGAGCCAAGGAGCGGTGGAAGTTGGTGATGGTCACCGTCTCGATGCGGTAGCCCTCCTTGGGCACCAGACGGGTCTCCATCCCCCCATCGGCCCCCACAAAGAGGACCTGAGACCCCGGCTGTCTCTCCTGAAAAATGCGGGCCAGCGCCACTGCCGGGTTGACGTGTCCGGCGGTCCCGCCGCAGGTAAATAGTATCTTCATATCTAACACCTCGTTCAGGTTATCTGTCTTGTTTCACTGGCGGTATCTGCCTGGATATGCTCAGCACCATGCCCATCTCTGCCAGCTGTATCACCAAGGCCGTTCCGCCGAAGCTGAAAAAGGGCAGGGAAATGCCGGTATTGGGGATCAGGTTGGTGACCACGCCGATGTTCAAAAACACCTGCACCGCCAGCAGAGTAATAATACCCACAGTAGTCAAAGTACCAAATTTATCCCGAGCGTGAAGGGCCAGCCAGTATCCCCGCAGGATCAGCAGGGCGAACAGGATGAGCACGATGGCCCCGCCGATATAGCCCAGCTCCTCCACCAGAATGGAGAACACAAAGTCGTTTTCCGACTCGGAGACATAGTCAAATTTGCCCTTGCTGTTGCCCAGGCCCACACCGAACAGGCCGCCGGAGCCCATGGCCAGCAGGGATTGGCAGGTCTGCCAGCCGTTCCCCCGGAAATCGTCCCAGGGGTCCAGCCACAGATTGATTCGGGCGGTCATATAGGCGGTGTTGGTGATGACGAACCACACCGCTGCGGACACAAAGGTGATGCCTGCGACGAACCACCCCCAGTGGATGCCCGCGGCGAACAGCACCGAGGCGCCGCCCGCCAAAATCAGCAGGGTACCGGACAGGTGGGGCTGCTTCACCACCAGCAGGGCGATCACACACAGAATGGCTCCATACGGTACCAGCTCAATGAACCCGATGCGCTCCAGAAAGTTCATGGTCCGGCCGAAGGCCGTTCGGTTCTTCCAGTGCCGGGGTTTTCTGGTATCCCGCTTGCACAGCATGGCGGCGAAAAACAGGATCACCGCCACCTTGGCGATTTCGGAGGGCTGAAAGCGGATGCCCAGCTTCAGCCACCGCCGGGCCTGGTTCTCCTCCACACCCAGAGGGGTGTACACCAGCACCAGCAGGAAAATGGAGCCCACGATGGCGGGCACCGACATCCAGCGGAAGCTCTGGTAGTTGATGTGAGACACGATCATCATAATGATAATGCCGCCCACGGCAAAGCTCGCCTGTCGTTTGATATAGAAATAAGGAGAACTGACCTGAGGGTCATAATAGGCCACCGCGTAAGAGGCGGAGAACATCATCACCAGCCCGATGCCCAGCAGCATCATGGTCAGCATAAGGAAGGGCAGGTCCAGGGGCCCGCGGGCCAGCTGTTCTGCCATGGTATAATCGCGGGGTGCTTTCCGGGGCATGGACGTTCCTCCTCTCCGGTCAACTGAAATCGGCGCTTAAACGGGGTATCGGTTCATTACCCCCAAAAAGCCCAGAACACACATAAGCAAGGTCACGCCGGAGAACACACAGAACAGCTTGGCCTCGCTCCAGCCGCCCAGCTCAAAGTGGTGGTGCAGAGGGGCCATACGGAAAAAGCGCTTTCCGCCGGTTTTTTTGAAGTATACCACCTGAATGATGTCAGACAGGGTCTCCGCCACATAGATCAGGCCCACCACAGGGATGATCAGGGGCATATTCAGGGCGAAGGCCAGCCCGCACACCATCCCCCCCAGGAAGAGGGAGCCGGTATCCCCCATAAACACCTTGGCCGGGTGGAAGTTGTAGATCAGAAATGCGGCCAGTCCGCCCACCAGGGCTGCGGACAGCAGACCGATCTCGTCCCGGCCATACCATGCGGCCGCCGCCGTATAGAACAGCGCTACCGGGATGGTGACGCCGGAGGACAGTCCGTCCACACCGTCGGTCAGGTTCACGGCGTTCACCGTAGCCACAATAACAAACACGGCAAACACCATGTAGATGGGCCAGGGGATGCCCACTATCTCTATATTGAAGAAGGGAATATAGAGATCAGGCGTCACAGCGCCGGACCGGCGCAGCAGCACCAGGAACAGCACCGCCGCAGCCAGCTGCAGCAGGAACTTCTGGGGGGCAGTCAGCCCCTCGTTGGCGTGGTGACGCAGCTTCTGGAAGTCGTCGATAAACCCGATCACGCCGAACACAAGGGCGAACAAAAACACAAAAACCATATCCAGTCTGCCCGTCTGCAGCATACCCCAGCCCGAAACCAGAATTGCAGCTGCAATGGAGACGATAAACATGATTCCGCCCATGGTCGGGGTGCCCTGCTTGTTCATGTGCCAGGTGGGGCCATCCTCCCGGATGGATTGTCCGGCCTTCAGCCGGTGCAGCACCGGGATCAGAATACGCCCTACAATCAGGGAGACGCCAAAGGACACAATAAAGCTGAGAATGTACATCATATCGAAAACCTCCACGGTATCTCTTTCTCTGGTAAAGGTGTGCTGTTCCCGCAGCTGCAGGGAAGATATTATACTACGGCCGGAAGAGAATTTCCAGTCCCTTCTTTTCTCTTTCCCCCGGCGTCGAACCAGTCCCGCACCACTTCCCGCTCATCCAGGTGCAGCAGCTGCCCCTTAATCTCCTGCTCGGTCTCGTGCCCCTTCCCCGCCAGGACGATCACATCTCCGTCCTGCGCGTGTTCCAGCGCCCAGGTTATGGCCTTTTTCCGCTCCGGCTCCACATGGATGTTCCCCGCCGGGTCCATACCGGTCAGGATCTCCACAATGATATCCATGGGTTCCTCTGTCCGCGGGTTGTCAGAGGTGACCACCGCCACATCCGCCAGGGCCTGCACCACAGCGCCCATAATGGGCCGCTTGCTCCGGTCCCGATCTCCGCCGCATCCAAACACACAGATCAGCCGTTTTTTTGTAAACTCCCGGGCGGTAACCAGGATGTTCTCCAGGGCGTTGGGGCTGTGGGCGTAGTCGATGATGACCGTATAGGGGGCGGGCACAGGTACGATCTCCACCCGTCCTTTCACTCCCTTCACCCCTGCCAATACCGGCGCCATCTCCCCCAGACTCAACCCCAGGCACATTCCGGCGGACAGGGCCGCCAGGGCGTTGTAGATGGAGAAACCCCCGGGAATGGGCAGCTGGATATGGGCGATCTGATCCAGTGTCACCGCTTCAAACTCCACCCGATCAGGATATACCTGCAAATTGTGGGCGGTGAGATGGGCCTCGTCCCGGCGTTCGGAGTAGGTAAACGCCGGACATGAAATGTGCTGCAAATACCACCGGCCCGCCTCATCATCCAAATTCAGCACACCCCGGCGGCACTGCCGGAACAGCAAGCCCTTGGCGATGCGGTAGTCCTCCATGGTACCGTGGTAGTCCAGATGGTCCTGGGTCAGGTTAGTGAACACCCCCACCTGAAAGGTCAAGCCCTCCAGCCGGTGCTGTACCAAGGCGTGGGAGGACGCCTCCAGCACCACATGGGTGCAGCCGGCGTCCGCCATAGTCCGCAGCAGCTGCTGCAGCTCATAGCAGTCCGGTGTGGTGCGGTGGGCCGGCAGTTCCTCCTCCCCCACCAGATTCCGGTTGGTGCCGATAAGCCCCACCTTGGTGTGCAGGGCTCCGGTCAGCAGTTCCCGAATCAGGTTGGTGGTCGTGGTCTTTCCGTTGGTCCCGGTAACGGCAATCAGCGTCATCTGCTCTCCGGGGCGGCCGAACCAGTTGGCGCAGATCCTGGCCATAGCCCGACGGGGTTCCCGGGTAATCAGCCACGGGCCGTCCCCCTGAGGCGGCAGCCGGCAGAGCACCGCCGCTGCCCCCCGCTCCAGAGCCTGGGTAATATATCGTCCGCCATCGTCCAATTGCCCGGGCAGAGCCGCAAACAGCGCCCCGGCTTCCACCGTTCTGCTGTCACTGGATATGGAATTTATTTCCATATCCAGGTCTACATTCGCCCCCATGAGGGGCACGCCGTCCAAAAGATCGTACAGCTTCATCCTATCACCCCTCACGGGTGAGTTTCATTCTCTTTAAATTTGCCGCGGGGTTACAATTGGATCAAGGTCAGCCGGTGTTCACCCAGCCGTCCTCCACTACGTTGGTAAACTGAACATCCACCACTGTGCCAAGGGCCGCGCTCTCCCCGGCGGCCACGCTCTGGCCGCTGGCCTTGGACGCGTTGCCGTAGAAGGTATTGGTCCCGCTGGCCCGCATAAAGAAGCCGGCTTTCTCCAGCTTAGCCCGGGCAGCGTCATAGCCCAGACCCACCACATTGGGCACCTGAGCGCTCTCCTCCGGCGCAGCATTGCCCAGGTACAGAATCATGGAGGAGCCGCCGGGCACGGACGCGCCCCGGGCAGGGATCTGGGTCGTTACCGTGTCTCCCTCGCCCACAGTGCGGTATTTCAGCCCCTTCTTCTCCAGGGCAGCGACGGCATTGGTCACCGTCATGCCGGTCACGCCGGGGGTCTGCACATCAACGGCGGCGGATTCGTCCTTGGTGTAGGTCTTTTCCGCCCCCATGTAGTCCAGAATGTTGGCAATCAGCTTGCCCGCCTGTTTGGCGGCCATGTTGCCGCCGCTGATATAAACGCCGGTGGTGCCGTAATTGCTGCCGGGTGAGGACCGCTTCGGTCTGTCATAGGCCAGCAGTACCAGCACCTGGGGGTCGTCGGCGGGGGCAAAACCCATGAAGGAGACAATGACCTCGCCGTCCACCTCGGTCTCCGACGTGCCGGTCTTGCCGCCGATGCGGTAGCCCGCCACATAGGCGTTCCCGCCGGTGCCCTCTGACACCACGCTCTCCAAAATCTTCCGGCAGGTTGCGCTGGTCTCCTGACTGATCACCTGGCGCACCACCTGGGTCTCTGTGGAGCTGACCACGGTACCGTCCTTACTGACAGACTGTACCACATGGGGTGTGAGCAGATATCCGCCGTTGATCACGGCAGCAAAGGCCCGGATATTTTGCAGGGGGGTGATTTTGAAGCGCTGGCCGAAGGAGCCGACCGCCAGGTCCACATTGGTCATGGCCGATTTTTCCCATACCTGACTGATGCCCTCGCCGGGCAGGTCCACGCCGGTCTGTTCCTTCAGGCCGAAGGCCTCGAAATACTCATAGAATTTCTCGACGCCCAGCCGCTGGCCGATCTGCATAAAGGCGGGGTTGCAGGAGTTCTGCACCGCCTGCGCCAGAGTCTGGGTGCCATGGCCGCTGTGCTTGGAACAGCTGATGGGCTTGCTCCAGCCGGGAACCATGTAGGAGCCGGAACAATAGAAGGTATCCGACTCGCTGATCACGCCCTCCTCCAGGGCGGCGGCCAGCACCATGGCCTTGAAGGTGGAGCCCGGCTCGTAAGCCTCGTTGATCGCCTTGTTGCTCCACATGGTAAACTGGGCATTGGCCATGGCCTGGTTCTCCGCCTGAGTCTGGAGCTCCGCGTCGGTCTTGCCCTCTGTATTATTGCTCTTCAACTGCTCATAAATACCGGACACGGCAGCCTGAGCCTTGGCAAGCAGGCGTTCGTCGGTTACTGATGAGTAGCTGTTGGGGTCAAACTCCGGCGAACTGGCAATGGCCTTGATCTCCCCGTTGTTGGGGTCCAGCACGATGCAGAAGGCACCGTTCTGAATATCATAGGCTCGGATCCCTTCCTCCAGCGCTTTCTCCGCATAAGACTGAATGGTTGTGTCGATGGACAGCTTCAGGGTAAACCCATTGGCCGCGTCAATATAGTCGGAGTAACTGCTGTACATCTCGATGCCCCGTCCGGTGCGCTCCGTCAGCACCCAGCCGGGGTCTCCCTCCAGCAGATCGTTGTAATAGGCCTCCAGGCCGTAGGCGCCGCCGTTGGCATTGGTAAAGCCAAGGGCCTGAGACGCCAGCGCCCCATAGGGGTAGTAGCGCTTGGTATCCGGGGTGAGGTACAGGTAGTTGCTGGTCTTCAGTTCCGTCAGCAGCTCCCGCACTTTCTGGGCGTCCTCTGTCTCGATTTTGGTGCGCAGCACCTCATACTGGGAGTAGGTCTTCTCCATGCGCCGGGTCAGATTCTCCCGGTCCATGTCGGGGAACAGGGCCATCAGTCCATCCACCACGGCGGACCGCCGCCGGTCGATCTCCCCCTGATAGGCCGCCTCATCCGTGACGCCGTCCTTCTTAAACTTCTTCTCGTCTACACTGTTTACCAAGTCCAAGGGGGACAGGATCAGATTGTATACCGTGGCAGATACGGCCATCACATTGTCGTTGGCGTCCAGAATCTCCCCCCGGCTGGCCGAAACCTGGACGGTGGCCGCCCGCTGCCGGGCCGCCCGGGCCTGATACTCGTCGTGGTCCACAATGGTGATGGTCCACAGGCGCGCCAGCAGAGGAATAAAAAATCCCACGCCGCACAAAGCCATCAAAATCACCGTGCGCCGCAGCACCTTCCGCTTGGAGATGCTCTGTCTGCTGCTTTTGTCGTTGTTCTCCACCGCCTGCTCCTTTCTTTCCTTCCGGGGATTGAAACCGCGCAGGGCGCAAGAAATCTATTTTCTTGCGCCCTTACTCTGTTCTCTATCTTTCGTTGTTCACTCTATGTACCGCTCAGCGGAAATATTCGATCAATCCGGCCAAAAGGCTCTTTACCTTCTCTGCCGCACCGGCCAACCCGTGGGCGTCTGCCTTCTGGTATACCGTAACCGCATCCGGCTCAGACAGGTCCAGGTAAACCACCTGTTCCGGGCTGGGCTGCACCATGGTATCCCCCACCGCGCTCTGGATCCGCGCCCCGTCAAAGGCCTGCTCATACTGGGCAGACAGAGTGCTGTACTCCGTCTGGAGGGAGGTCAGCGTCCCCCGGGCCGTGATCACCCGGTCGTTCAGCACCGCAAACTGGGCATAGCTGTACAGCAGCAGGGCGGCGAATATGCCCACTGCCAGGAAGCCTACCACCGCGAAGGGGGCAACCGCCCCCGCCTCCCGCACCTGGACCTGCGTCCGGGTAAGGGCACGTTCGTTGGGGCGCTGCCGGGGTCTGGGCGCATAGCGGATATCTTCTCCCGGTTGGGGAACCCGAACAGCCGAACCTTCATAGGCAGGGGCATAGGCCGCGCTGCCGTAAGTTCGATATTGTGTATTGGAATGACGGCGGCCTGCCATAGCTCCTCGCTCCTATCTTCAGTCAAGTTGGGTCCTTCAGCTTTTCCGCCACCCGGAGCTTTGCGCTGCGGGCGCGGGGATTTTCTTCAACCTCCCGCTCTGTGGGCAGGATCGGTTTTTTATTGATCAGTTTCACATCCGGAGTTTTCCCGCACACACACACAGGAAAATCCGGTGGGCAGGTACAGCCCTTGGCAAACTCCGCCAGACCGCTTTTCACGATGCGATCCTCCAGCGAGTGGAAGGTGATCACCGCCAGACGGCCGCCCCGGTTCAGCTTCGGCACCGCACCCTTCAGCATCCGCTCCACACTGGCCAGCTCATCGTTCACCGCAATGCGGATGGCCTGAAAAGAGCGCTTGGCAGGGTGCTGCTTTTCCTTGAGGGCTTTGCCGGGCATAGCGGACTTGATTACATCCACCAGCTCCAACGTTGTCCCAATGGGTCTTTCCTGGCGGCGGCGGACGATGGCCGCAGCAATCAGGGGTGCGTAGCGCTCCTCTCCGTACTGAAACAGGATGCGCTTCAGCTCCTCCTGGGGCCAGGTGTTCACCACATCGGCGGCGGTCAACCCCTCGCTGCGGTCCATCCGCATGTCCAGCGGGGCGTCCGCCATGTAGGAAAAGCCCCGGGCTCCGTCGTCAAGCTGGGGCGAGGACACGCCCAGATCAAACAGCATCCCGTCCACACCGGGCAGGCCCAAATCGGCCACAATATCGCCCACTTGGTCGAAATTGCTGTGTACCAGGGTCACCCGATCCATCCAGTCGGCCAGCCGCTCCTTCGCTGCCTCCAATGCAGCGTCGTCACGGTCTACACAGATCAGCCGTCCTGTCGTCAACCGCTTGGCAATTTCCCGGCTGTGGCCAGCCCGGCCCAGCGTGCCGTCTAAATACACCCCGTCGGGGCGGATCTTTAAATTTTCAATGCACTCGTCCAGAAGAACGGGGCGGTGCGTAAACGTTTCGCTCATATCAGAACCCCAACTCAGCCATACACTCGGCCATCTTCTCCGGCGTCATGTCCTCTTCCTCCTGGTCCGCCCACGCCTGGGCCGCCCAGATCTCCGCACGGTCGTTCACGCCGATGATTACCGCATCCTTTTCCAGGCCGGCATACTTCTTCAGCTTTTGGGGGATGACGATGCGGCCCTGGCTGTCCAATTCACATTTGGTTGCGTTGGCAAACAGAGCGCGCATTTTTTTTGACTGACTCATGGGCAGGGAAGCAAACTTTTCCGTAAAGCGATCCCAAGTGGACTGAGGATAAACGGCCAGACAGGCATCCACACCCATGGCCAGATAGAAGGTTACCCCCAGCTCTTCCCGCAGCTTTGCAGGGATGAACAGACGGTTTTTGGCATCGATGCTGTGCTCATATGTGCCGGTCACCGCTCATCCCTCCTCCACTTAGCCGCTCTTTCAGGGGATTTCACTCCACTTTACCCCACCCTTGTTTTTCAGTATAATTTGTGTTGACATAAAATGCAAGGCTTTTTTTCAAAAAAGAGGCGGAAAAAAACCGCTGATTTCCTGCAAAATCAGCGGTTTTTTGATGGGATTTGGGTCGTTATGTGGTTTACAAAACAAGCGTTCCGCGCCGGATTCCTATATCTTGTGCGCAAGGCCATCGTTTTGTCGAGATATTGTGCTTAGTGCTCCAATTTTTCCTGCTCAGTGGCAAATTCAGAGTTCACCGCGTTATCCACACCGGCGTCGGCAGCATAGCGCTTTACGGCTGCGCTGCTCTTCGCCACGGGGGTAATGGTACCGGCGCCGGCCACACATCCGCCGGGGCAGCCCATGCCCTCCAGCAGGTAGCCGTTATACTTGCCCGCCCGGGCCATGGCCAGCATCTTCTTGCAGTTGCGCAGACCGTCCGCATACTCCACAGGCACCTCCCGCTCGGGGGCAATGGTGGCGGCAGCCTTCACCACAGCATCGGCCACGCCGCCGGTCACGGCAAAGCCGCGGCCCGCGCCGGTGCCCTTCATAAAGTTATCCTCGGGATTGTTGGGCATCTGGCTCAGATCGACGCCCGCCGCATCGAATACGCCCTGCATCTCTTCAAAGGTCAGCACAAAGTCCACATCGCTGCGGATGGTGCGGCGGGAGGCCTCCAGCTTCTTGGCCGCGCAGGGCCCAATGAAGACTACCCGGGCATCTGGCATCTTCTTTTTGATCAGACGGGCGGTCAGCACCATAGGCGTCAAAGCCATGGAGATATTCTCTTTGAACTGGGGGAACAGTTTTTTCGCCATCACCGCCCAGGAGGGGCAGCAGGACGTAGCCATGAACGGCAGCTCGTCGGGGACCTTCTCCAGGAAATCCTTGGCCTCCTCAATGGTGCACAGGTCGGCGCCCACAGCCACCTCCCACACATCCGCAAAGCCGGCCTTCAGCATTCCTTCCTTCACCTGAGCAGGGGTGATCTTCTCGCCAAACTGCGTCACGAAGGCGGGGGCCACCGCGGCCACTACCTTGTCGCCCCGTTTGATCGCGCGGATCATCTGGAAGATCTGGCTCTTGTCCGCAATGGCACCGAAGGGGCAGTTTACCAGACACATGCCGCAGGACACGCACTTGTCATAGTCGATCTTGGCCCGGCCCAGCTCATCGGAGCCAATGGCATCCATGCCGCAGGCTTCGGCACAGGGACGCTCAAACTTGATGATTGCGTTATAGGGGCACTCGCCCACGCACTTGCCGCACTTAATGCACTTGTCCTGGTCAATAACGCTCTTGCCCTGCACGATATGGATGGCGTCCTTGGGGCACACCTCCTGGCAGGGGTGGGCCAGGCAGCCCTGACACATGTTGCTCACCCGCACCTGCTTCGGGGGGCAGGCGTTGCAGGCGAAGGAGATCACGTTGATCAGCGGCGGCTCGTAATACTTCTCCGCGATCACGCTCTCCTCCAAGCGGGCATCGGTGGGCATATAGGTGCTCAGATCCCGCACAGGCAGGCCCATGGCCAGACGCAGACGTTCGCTGACCACAGCCCGCTCCAAAATAATATTCTGCCGGTAATGGGCGGCCTCACCGGGAATAATCTTATGGGGCAGACTGCGGATGGTATCCTTGTAGTCTCCCCCTTCATACGCCATTTTGGCGATCTCTGTAAATACTCGACGGCGCAGTTCATCTACTACCGTATGGGTCCCTCGCATGACGCAATTCCTCCTGTCTTTCCTTTAAGCGAGATTATTTTATCATTCCGATACATATTTTGCAAGATAACGTTCACTTTATTCTGGCGTTTCTGGCATTTTCTTTGTTTTGCACGAAAACTTTCTTTTTTTCGTGCTTTTCTTTCTCGTTTTGATGTGCTATGCTCCTTATAATGACAGCTTTAAGGAAGGAAGTGCAGCCTGTGGCACGGATGGACTGGGAGGAATTAGAGCGCACCTGCCGCTCTTGTCAACGCTGCGCATTGGCAGATGGGCGACATAACGTAGTTTTTGGAACGGGGTGCAAAACCGCAGAGGTCATGTGCATCGGCGAGGGGCCGGGGGAGAACGAGGATCTGCAGGGGGAGCCCTTTGTAGGCCGGGCCGGCAAGCTGCTGGACGATATGCTGGAGCTGATCGACCTGGACCGGAAAACCAACGTCTATATCGCCAACATCGTCAAATGCCGTCCTCCCCAGAACCGCGACCCCCTGAACACGGAGCAGGACGCCTGCATCGGCTATCTCCGCAACCAGGTGGCGCTGATCCGCCCCAAGATCATCGTCTGTCTGGGCCGGGTGGCCGCCCTGCGCCTGATGCGGGAGGACTTTAAGATCAGCCGGGAGCACGGGCAGTGGATGGAGAAGTCCGGCGTCTGGATGACCGCCCTATATCATCCCGCCGCCATCCTCCGTGACCCCAGCAAGCGCCCCGTCACCTTTGACGACCTGAAAAGCCTGCAGGAGAAAATCCGGCAGGTCTGTACCAGGACCTATTGACCGCTCAAAGCAAAACGGTTCCCTGCGGCGCTGCCGCAGGGAACCGTTCATTTTTTACTGCTTGGCCTGAGTCTCCCGGGCAAATTTCTCCCGGTATGCATCCTGGAGCAGGCGCAGACGCCGGGGATCTTTGCCGCCCACAGGGATCCCGTCGATGGACTCCACCCCCATCAGCAGCGCGCTGCTGCTGGAGACGATGATCTCGTCCGCATTCATCAGCTCCACCATGGAGTAGGGGGCCTCCACCACAGGGATGCCATTGGCTGCGCACAGCTGGAGCAGATGCTTCCGGGTGATGCCCGGCAGGATCAGTTCGTCCGTGGGCGCGGTGTGCAGCACTCCATCCTTCAGCATAGAGATGTTGCTGTGGGCGCATTCAGTGACCCGGCTGCCCCGATGGAGCACCGCCTCGTCACATCCCCGCTCCACCGCCCGCTGGTTGGCCAGCACGCTGGGGATCAGGTTCAGCGTCTTGATATTGCACAGCTTATAGCGGATGTCCTCCATGGAGATCAGCTTATACCGCTTATTCATGTCTTTCATGGTCACAGGCTTCACATAGATCATCAGGGCCGGCTTGACCTCCGCCCCGGGGAAGGGATGGTTCCGCATACATACGCCCCGGGAGATCTGCCAGTACAAAAAGAGACAGGGAGCCTCTTCCGCCGCATCGATCACCTTCTGCAGCTCCGCCTTGATCTCTTCGCGCCCCATGGTGAAGGGGATCTCCATCAGCCGCAGGCTGTTGTACATCCGATCCAAGTGGTCGTCCAGCGCAAAGGGCACCCGGTTCGCCACGCAGGTGGCCTCGTAAATGCCGTCCCCGAAATACAGGGCACGGTCCCCCATGGGGACCTTCATCTCCTCCAGAGGGCCCATCTCACCGTTGTAGTATCCAACATTCGTCCACATTTTACTGCGCTCCTTTTCTGTTTTTCCGCTGTGCCGCCCAAGCGCACAGCCAGTCTGTCGTTCTAAGGGCCGCCCAGGCACAGGCCGCGCCGATCAGTCCTCCGGTTATCACGTCGCTGGGGTAATGCACCCCCACATACAACCGGGACAGGCCCATACATACGGCCAAGGACACCGCCGTTCTTCCCGCCCATTTCCAGGGCAGCCTGCCGCGCCAGCTGAGCGCCGCGGCAAAAGCGGCACAGGTGTGTCCGGAGGGGAAGGAATTCGGATCGTGCTCCGCCACCAGAGCCATCAGCCCCGGCACATCCAGCCACGGCCTGGGTCGCGAAAACAGGGGCTTAATGGTCAAATTTGTCACCAACAGGCCGAACACCATGGCCACCAGGGCCGTAAGTCCCGCCCGCCGCGTGGGCTTCCATGCCAGCATAGCCAGAGACAGGGCGATCCACAGCAAGCCCGCGTTTCCCAACTGGGTATATAAGCTCACAAGCCAATCCAGCGTTCCCCGCAGGTTCTCTTGAATCCACAGCAGGACCGGTCCCTCCAGCTGCGCCAGTTGTGCAAACACCGAGCCATTCCTCCTTCCCCGGCTTGACCCTTGCGGCCCGCCGGGGTATAATCAGTGTTCAGATTATACACCCCCGTTTTCATTCGAGCAAGGAATTTTTCCCGTCCCGAAAGGAGGCCATTCCCGTGGAGCAGATCATCTGTCTGGCCGACCGGCCCTGGAGTTCCATTCCGGGCCGCACACAGCAGCTTATGTCCCGCCTGAAACAGGCTGAAATCCTATATTTCGCCCCCGACTCCCCCGCCGGAGAGCAGCGGGTCCGCTCTAATATCACGGTCTACGGCCTGCCCCAGCTGCCTCAGCTGCCTCAGCTGACGGGGGTGGAGCTGCGCCGTCAGGGCCGGTTCATCGCCCGCACCGCCGCCCGCCGCCGGTTTACCGCCCCGCTGCTGTGGACCACCCACCCCCGCCAGGTGCAGCTGCTGGACGCGCTCCCCCATGAAGGGGTGATTTACGACTGTTTTCAGGAGTGGGCCGACCAGCCCTCCCAGTGGGAGGGTGCTTTGGCCCGGGCCGCCGACCTGGTCTTTGCCGCCTCGCCGGAGCTGGCCGACCGCCTGTCCCCCTGCTCCGACAACATCGCCCTGCTGCCCAACGGCGTGACCTATCCGCTGTTCTCCGGCGACGACCGGCCTGCTCCCCCCATGGCCTCCGGCCCCGTCCTGGGCTTCGCCGGGGCCCTCACTGACGATTTGGACCTGTCCCCCATTTTTTACGCCGCTCGTCAGCGTCCCAATTGGACCTTCCTCCTTCTGGGGGAAGACCGGGGCGCCCCCCTTCTCCCCCGGCTTTGTAAGCTGCCCAATGTCAAAACAGTGGGCCCCGTTTCGCTGTCAGCGGTGCCCGATTACCTGTTCCGCTGCCATGTTTTGCTCGACCTGATCCATCTGGACCAGGCATACAGCGGCGTGATCTCCACCCGAATGTACGAGTATCTGTCCACAGGCCGCCCCATTGTATCCATACTCCCCCCGGACCAAGTGGAGCCCTTTCCCGATGTGGTATATACCGCCCACAACCCGGAAGAATTTCTTCTTTTGTGCTGCCACGCCCTGGAAGAAGCTCCGGACTTTGTCCGTGCCCGGCGCATGTCCCACGGCCGCTCCGCCGCCTGGTCCCGGCGGGCGGAGGAGGTCAGCCGCATCCTGCACACGGCAGGTTTGCTGTAAGAAAAACCAAACCCCTGCGCCGCTCAAACACGGCGCAGGGGTTCTTTTATCAGATTGCCTTGGGCAGATTCCACCGGTAATGGGTGGCCAGCATCCGCACACAAAATACGATCACCATTCCAGTCAGCGAGGCCATGGCCTGCTCCACCCCGAACTTCACCAGCTGGTAATATCCCAGCGCCCCCAAAATAGAGGCCACTGCGTAAACCCGCTTTACCAGAATAAAGGGCACCTGCATCAGCATGATATCCCGCAGCACGCCGCCGCCCACACCGGTGATCACGCCCAGAAACACCGCAAAAAACAGGTTGTCCCCATACCCTGCCGCCGCAGCGGTCTGCACGCCGGTAACGGAAAAGGCCCCCAAGCCCACAGCGTCAGCCACATTGTTGATCTTATCCACCAGATCCGCCCGGGTGAGGTAAAGTTCCTTCTGCCACCGGGCGATCAAAAACAGAACCGCCGAGGTGACTGCCGCCATCAGCACATAGCGGCTGTTGGTAAAGGCCGCCGGCGGGACGCTGCCCAGCAGCACGTCCCGGGTGACGCCGCCCCCCACAGCGCTGACAATGCCCATAAGCATTACGCCAAACAGGTCGGTCTGTTTTTTCACGGCCAGCATGGCCCCAGACAGTGCAAACGAGACTGTCCCCAAAACATCCAACAGTTCAAAGAAGAGCTGTGACCAATCCACGGCTGTTTCCCCCTTCTCCCATACCCCGGAGCTAAAAATACCCGCCCCCCTCGCAGGAGGGGCAGGTGGCTTACGTCAGTTTATTCCCGGTCCGTCTCGTTTGTGCCGGGCTGCTGGCCGCAGATCTGCTCCAGCTGCTCCAGCTGCCCCGCCTGCCGGTCCATCAGGCGGCTGATTTGATCCAGCGCCTCCCCCGCCCGGTCCAGCTGGGCGGCCGCATGGGCCACAGTGGTCTCCGTTTCGGTCCGCAGGCGGTCATACTCCTGCTCCAGCGCCTTCAGCCAGCTCTGGGCGCCCTCGCGCACCCGCTGCGCCTGTCCGGCGGCCTGGTCCTCCACCTCTTGGGCCCGGCGGTGGGCCTCCAGCTCCACCCCGGCGGCGCGCTCCTTCAGTGCCAAATAGGCCTCGGCGTCCGGCTCCAGTCTCTCCGCCTTCGCCCGGCTCTCCGCCAGCTGGCCGGACAGCTCATCCCGTTCGCCCTCTGCCTGCTCCAGCCGCTCCGTCAGCTTCTGGCACGTTCCCTGCAGCTGATCCCGGCTGCTCTCCGCCTGTTCCAGCCGGGCCCGGAGGTTCTCCACCTCCGCCTGCGCACTCTCCAGCTGCTTGGTCTGCTCCTCCGCCCGCTTCTGCAGTTCCTGGAGCTGCTGGGCATGATCCCGGGAGTTGGCTTCTAAAAAGTCCAACACATCCTGCTTATGAAAACCGCCAAAGGCGACACTGCGGAACTGATGGTCCATGTGATATCCCTCCTGTCCTGAAAAAGGACACAATTGCTCATTTTTTGTCATTCTATCACAGCTTCTGCAAAAACACAACGGCTTTGGCCGCTTTTCCCCGCCGTCATCCCGTTATATTTTAATGGAAATCCCGCCCATTTTCATTGACGAAATAAACGGTGGATGATATACTATCATAGTTTTTAAATTTGTTTTATTAAAGTGGAAAGGTGTGTCCTTCAATGTGGGTTTCCGATCAGTGGCGGGACTATGAGCTTATCGACTGCGGTCGGGGCGAAAAGCTGGAGCGGTGGGGGGACCAGCTTCTGGTGCGGCCCGACCCTCAGGCCATCTGGAATACCCCCCGGTCCCACCGGGGCTGGAAGGTGAATGCCGGGCGCTATGCCCGCTCCTCCACCGGCGGCGGACAGTGGCAGAACAAGTCCATGCCCCAGCGCTGGACCGTCGCTTACAAGGACCTGACCTTCAACATTAAGCCCATGAACTTCAAGCACACCGGCCTGTTCCCCGAGCAGGCCGCCAACTGGGACTGGGCGCGGCAGCAGATCACCGCCGCCGGACGGCCCATCAGCGTGCTGAACCTGTTTGCCTATACCGGCGGAGCCACCGTGGCCTGCGCCGCCGCAGGGGCCAGCGTGTGCCACGTGGACGCCGCCAAGGGCATGGTCCAGTGGGCCCGGGAAAACGCCCGATCCTCCGGGCTTGAGGACGCCCCCATCCGGTGGATCATCGACGACTGCGGCAAATTTGTAGAGCGGGAGATCCGGCGCGGCCGCCGGTACGACGCCATCATCATGGACCCCCCTTCCTATGGCCGCGGCCCCACGGGCGAGGTGTGGAAGCTGGAGGACAACCTGTACCCCTTTGTAGAGCTGGTCAGCCAAGTGCTGTCCGACCGCCCCCTGTTCATCATCCTGAACTCCTATACCACCGGCCTGGCTCCCAGCGTGGTCACCTACATTTTGGAGACGCTGATCTCCAAGCGCTTCGGCGGCCACACCGTCAGCGGTGAACTGGGTCTGCCTGTCACCGAGAGCGGTCTGGTACTGCCCTGCGGCGCCACCGGCCGCTGGCTGGCCGACCAAACCTAAACGAGGAACATAACTTATGAACGAACCCATTATCAAAACCGAGCATTTGGAATTTCATTACACCGACGCCGAGGGCGTCACACCTATCGTCCTGGATGGCGTGGATCTGGAGATCCGACAGGGCTCCTTTGTGGCTGTGCTGGGCCACAACGGCAGCGGTAAGTCCACCTTGGCCAAGCACCTGAATGCCGTTCTGCTGCCCACCGGCGGCAAGGTCTACGTACTGGGCATGGATACCGCGGACGAGCGGCACCTGCTGGACATCCGCCGCACCGTAGGTATGGTGTTCCAGAACCCGGACAACCAGATCGTGGCCAACGTGGTGGAGGAGGACGTGGCCTTCGCCCCGGAAAACCTGGGTGTGTCCTCTGACGAGATCCGCCGCCGTGTGGACGACGCCCTGAAGGCCGTCGGCATGTACGAGTACCGCGAACACGCCCCCCACCTTCTGTCCGGTGGACAAAAGCAGCGGGTGGCCATCGCCGGCGTGATCGCCATGGAACCCCGGTGCATCGTTCTGGATGAGCCCACCGCCATGCTGGACCCCATCGGCCGGGCGGATGTGCTGCGCACCATCCGCACCCTGAACCGCGAGAAGGGCATCACCGTGGTGCTGATCACCCACCACATGGACGAGGCCGCCCAGGCCGACCGTCTTGTGGTCATGTCCAAGGGGAAGGTCATCGCTGATGGCGCACCCAAAGAGGTGTTCCAGGATGTGGAGGGCTTGAAAGCCGTTGGTTTGACCGTCCCCCAAACCACCGAACTGCTGTGGCAGCTGCGGCAGGAGGGGCTGAACGTCCCCCTGGACGCTTTAAGCGACGAGGAGTGCGCCGCCGCTCTGCGCGATTTACTGGCATAAACCCGGATCTGACCCCATGGGGCAGGTACCACCGATATAAAGGATTGACGCCATTTGAAACCCATTATTGAAACAAAAGAGTTGACCCATATCTACTCCCCCGGCACGCCCTTCGAAAGCGTAGCCCTGGACCACGTAGACTTCACCGCCTACGAGGGGGAGTATCTGGGCATCATCGGCCACACCGGCTCGGGGAAGTCCACCCTGATCCAACATCTGAACGGGCTGCTCAAGCCCACCTCCGGTCAGGTGCTGTTCCAGGGCCAGGATATCTGGTCCGACCCCCAGCGCACCATTCAGACCCGCTTCCATGTGGGCCTGGTCTTTCAATATCCCGAGTACCAGCTGTTTGAGGAGACAGTCTATAAAGACATCTCCTTCGGCCCCAAGAACATGGGGCTGTACGAGGGCGAGGTAGACCGCCGGGTGCGTCAGGCCGCACGCTTTGTGGGCCTGCGGGACGACCAGCTGGAGAAGTCCCCCTTCGAGCTGTCCGGCGGCCAGAAGCGCCGGGTGGCCATTGCCGGCGTGATCGCCATGGAGCCCGAGGTGCTCATTTTGGACGAGCCCACTGCCGGACTGGACCCGGTGGGTGTAGAGTCCATTCTGGAGAACATCCGGGACTACCACCAGGCCCATAATGCCACCATCATCCTGGTGTCCCACTCCATGGAGGACGTGGCCCGCACCGTGGACCGCCTGGTGGTGGTGAACGACGCCCACATCCCCTTCCGGGGCACCCCCCGCGAGGTGTTCCAGCACGGCGCCGAGTTGGAGCAGATGGGCCTGGGCGTCCCCCAGATGACCCGGGTATTTAACCGCCTTCGGGCCATGGGTGTAGACATCGACCCCTCCGTCTACACCATTGAACAGGCAAAAGCGGCCATTCTGGCCAAGTTGGGAAAGGGGGCGGTGTAAATGGCGCTGAAGGATATCACCTTGGGCCAGTACTTCCCCGGCAACTCCTTTGTCCACCGGTTGGACCCCCGCACCAAGATTCTGGCCGTAACCTTGTACATCGTGGCCCTGTTCCTGGCCAAGTTCTTCCTGACCTATGCCTTGATGTTCCTGGTGCTGGCCCTTGCTGTGAAGATTTCTCAGGTCCCCCTGAAATCCCTGATGAAGGGCATGAAGCCCATCGCCTTCGTCGTGGTTTTCACCGCTGTCCTGAACCTGTTTTACACCCCGGGCACCCATGTGCTGGCCAAATTCTGGATCTTTACCCTGACGATGGAGGGTGTCTATCAGGCCTTCTTCATGGTCATCCGCATCATGATGCTCATTTCCGGCTCCTTCCTGCTGACCTATACCACCTCCCCCATCCTGCTGACGGACGGGTTGGAGTCTTTGCTGGGTCCCCTGAAGAAGGTCCATGTGCCGGTACACGAGCTGTCCATGATGATGTCCATTGCCCTGCGCTTTATCCCCACCTTGATCGAAGAGACGGACAAGATCATGTCCGCTCAGCGGGCGCGTGGAGCCGACTTCGAGTCCGGCAGCCTTATGCGCCGGGCCAAAGCCCTGATCCCCCTGCTGGTCCCCCTGTTTATCTCCGCCTTCCGCCGGGCCGACGAGCTGGCTGTGGCTATGGAGTGCCGCTGCTATCACGGCGGCGAGGGACGCACCCGCCTGCGCCAGCTGAAGTATACCGCCGCAGACCGCGCCGTGATCGTGCTGTTTTTGGTGATGGTCGTGGTCACCGGCGTACTGGGCCACTTCGGGCTGTGACCGAACCCAACTCTTACTGCCGCTCCGTAAAAGGGGCGGCAGTATGCAAAACCGCCGGAGGTGACGAAATGGAACGAAATATCGCCCTAAAGCTGATGTACAATGGCACGGCCTACCACGGCTGGCAGATCCAAAAGAACGCCATTTCCGTGGCAGAGACCCTGGAAAAGGCGCTGTCCACCGTGGTGTGCCACCCGGTAAAATGCACCGGGGCGGGCCGCACCGATGCCGGCGTCCACGCCGAGACCTACATCGCCAATTTCCGCACCACCTCCACCATTCCCTGTGACCGCATCCCCCTGGCCGTAAACACCCGCCTGCCCAAGGACATCGTGGTGGTAAAGGCCACCCAGGTACCTATGGAGTTCAACGCCATCGGCTCCTGTCACCGAAAGGAATACACCTACCGCATCTACAACTCCCGCTTGGGCAACCCCTTTTACGTAGACCGCGCCTGGTTCTACCCCAAGCATCTGGACGAGGCCGTAATGCAGCGGGCGGCGGACCAATTCGTGGGTACCCACGACTTCCGGGCTGTGCGCTCTGTGGGCACCGAGACCCGCACCACGGTGCGAACGGTCTACTACTTCAACGTGTCCCGCACGGAGGAGCTGATCGAGTGCAAGGTCTGTGCCAACGGCTTTCTGTACAACATGGTTCGGGCCATGACCGGCACAATCGTCTACGCCGCCGAAGGAAAGCTGTCTCCCGAGGATATCCCGGCGATCCTTGCCTCGGGCAACCGCACCCTGGCGGGTCCCACAGTCCCCCCCGGAGGGCTGTATATGACAAAGCTTTGGTATGATGAGGACGTATTATAATGGCAAAGGATACTGAACAGAAAAAACCGAATCTGTTCCTGCGCATCCTGATCCTGGCAATGACCGCCGCCCTGATGCTGGGGGCCTTGTTTCTGGTGGTAAATCGGGATACCTACAATCTGAATACGCTGAAAGCCTGGCTGTCTCGCCGCTCCCTGTCCGCTGACGAGACGGGAATCGGGGCCGCATTTTCTTACTCCGGCGGCAGCAAGCAGTCCGTCACCCTGCTGGACGACGGCATCTTATTTGCCAGCGATGCCGGAGCGCGGTACTACTCTCTGTCCGGCCAGCTCTACAACGAAGAGATCACCCCGCTGGAAAATCCGGTGCTCACCTCCGCCCACAAGACCGGCGCGGTCTATGATGCAGGGGGCGAACAGCTCTATCTCTATCGGAACGGCCAGAAAGCCTTCTCCCTCTCCCTGCCGGACGGCGGCGACCTGCTGTCTGCCCGCTGCAACGACAGCGGCTGGTTGGCCGTCACCGCCCAAACCAGCGGTTATAAAGGGGCCGTAACCGTATATGATGACGTAGGAGCAAAGGTCATCGAGATCAGCCTGTCCTCCACCTTCGCCGTGGACGCCGCCGTCTCCCCCGACAAAAAAACCGTGGCCGTAGTCACCATGGGGCAGGTGGAGTCCTCCTTTGAAAGTCAGCTCCTTCTCTACCCCACCGACAGCGACCAGCCCTCAGCCACCGTATCCTTGGGCAGCTCCGCCGTACTGAATCTGGAGTATGAACAGAACTATATCTGGGTCCTGACGGACGACAGCCTGCATATTCTATCCGCCGACGGTTCCTCCCACGCGGTATACTCCTTCGGCCGCAGCTATCTGAAGGGCTGTCGGCTGGGGGGCGACGGGTTTGCCCTCCTCCTGCTGGGACACTACCGGGCCGGCGCAGCGACCCAGGCCGCAGTAGTGGGGCCGGATGGCTCTCTGCTGGCCGATCTGGAGCTGCGGGACCAGATATTGGCTTACGACGCCGCAGGCAGCAGATTTGCTCTGCTTACCGGCAACGAGCTGACCCTCTACTCCCCCGATGGACAGGTTCTGTCCGCCCTGAATGACCCCCAGGGGGCCAAATACATGGCCCTGTCCTCCGACGGCTTCGCCCTCTTGGCGAACCAGCAGGAGGCGTGGTTCTATCTGCCCAACTGATTTCTCTTGAAAGGAGAGGCTCTATGAATCCTATCATCTATGACGTGCTTGCCGCTGCCGTGCTGATTCTGGCCTTATGGCAGGGCTACCGCAAGGGCTTTGTGCTCACTCTGTGCGGCTGCTTGGCCTTCTTTGTGGCCCTGATCGGCGGTTCTATGCTGGCCTCCGCTCTGGCTGAGCCTGTCAGCCAGTTGATCCTGCCCCTGATCCAAAACCGGCTCACCACGGTCGTCGCCGCCCAGAGCTCCGCCGCGGCGGAGGGCGTCACGCTCCCCGCCCTTCTGGACGCCCTGCGCACCTCCGAGTTTTACAAGCAGTTTGTCTCCGCTGTGGAAAGTGCCATCAACGAGGGTGTGATCGCCGCCACTGGCAACCTTGTCCACGCGGCGGCTTCTTACATCGCCCTGCGTCTGGCCTGGGGCGTGCTGTTCCTGCTGTCCTTCGTGGTGGTTCTGGTCGCCTGGACTCTGCTCAGCCGGGCCTTGGATCTGGCCTGCAAGCTCCCCGTCCTGTCCACTTTGAATCACTGGTCCGGAGCCGCTGTGGGTCTGGTGAAAGGGCTTATCATCGTCTATGCCGCCACCTGGCTTCTGAAAGACAGTCTCCTTACCCCAGATATCGCCGCCCAGACCCACCTGGTCAGCATTTTCTACGCCTATATCCCCATGCCCCTGTAAAGACGGGTCTTGGACAAATTATCCACACATACCGTTCACAACCAGTTCACATTTACCGTGTATATTGTGCTTAGAGCCGGACCGGGGCTGTCCCCTGTCCGGCTCTACAGGAAATTTATTGATTTTCTCCTGAGAGGAGTGACTTTATTATGCAGCCTTCCCTATGTTCCCGCTGCGGCAAAAACGTAGCGGTCATCTTCATTACCAAGCTGGAAAACGGCCAGACCAAAAGCGAGGGGCTCTGTCTGAAATGCGCCAAGGAGTTGGGCATAAAGCCGGTCAATGATATGCTCAGCCAGTTGGGCGTAGGCGACGATGACATCGAAAAGCTGTCTGAGGACCTGACTTCCACCCTGGGGGATCCCTCTGCCCTGGCCTCCATGTTCAACCCCCAGCAGGAGGGCGGCGAGGACGAGGACGACACCGGACGCACCGCCACCTTCCCCTTCCTCAACCAGCTTTTCGGCTCCAACCCCGCCCCGCAAAAGCCCGAATCCGGCGAAACGCCCCCGCCCCGGGGTGACAAGGCCAACGCCCCCAAGGGGCCCAAGCGGAAGTATCTGAACGACTACTGCATCTCCCTGACCAAAAAGGCCCGGGAGGGCAAGCTGGACCAGCTGGTGGGCCGCGAACGCGAGATCCAGCGGGTCATCCAGATCCTGAACCGCCGCCAGAAAAACAACCCCTGTCTGATCGGCGAGCCCGGCGTGGGTAAAACCGCCATCGCCGAGGGCCTCGCTCTGGCCATCGAGCGGAAAGAGGTCCCCTATAAGCTGCTGGACAAGGAGGTCCATCTGTTGGATCTCACCTCCCTGGTCGCCGGCACCCAGTTCCGCGGCCAGTTTGAAAGCCGCATGAAGGGCCTGATCGAGGAGATCCGCAAGATCGGCAACATCATCCTGGTGATCGACGAGGTACACACCATCGTAGGCGCAGGAGACGCCGAGGGCTCTATGAACGCCGCCAATATCCTCAAGCCCGCTCTGTCCCGGGGGGAGATTCAGGTCATCGGTGCCACCACTTTGACGGAGTACCGCAAGCACATCGAGAAGGACTCCGCCCTGGAGCGCCGCTTCCAGCCCGTGCTGGTGGAGGAACCCTCCATCGCCGACAGCATCCGTATTCTGGAGGGGGTCGCTCCCTATTACGCCAGCTTCCACCAGGTGACGATCCCCAAGGAGATGTGCCGTCTGGCCGTCACCATGAGCGAGCGGTACATTACCGACCGATATCTGCCGGACAAGGCCATCGACCTGCTGGACGAGGCCTGCTCCAATGTGAACCTCCACAACGAGAATCTGGCCCGCCTGTCCCAGGTGGACAAGGAGCTGGCCGATCTGGACAAAGAGAAAGAGGTCATGACCGCCGCCGCCACAGACGATGCCTATCAGCGTCTGGCCGCCATCCGCAGCATGGAGCTGCGGCTTCAGGCCGAGCGGGACAGCCTTCTGGAGAAGGGGGAGCCCGTGCTCACCTCCGCCCATCTGGCCAATGTGATCGAGCTGTGGACCAATATTCCCGCCAGCCAGATCCAGGAGCAGGAGTATGAGCGGCTGGCCAAGCTGGAAGACCGGCTGAAGACCCATGTGATCGGTCAGGACCAGGCCGTAGCCGCTGTGGCCGCCGCCGTCCGCCGCGGCCGGGTGGGCATCAGCCCCAAACACAAGCCCGTGTCCTTCATCTTTGTAGGTTCCACCGGCGTGGGCAAAACGGAGCTGGTAAAGCAGCTGGCCGCCGACCTGTTCAACACCCCGGATGCGCTAATTCGCCTGGATATGTCCGAGTTCATGGAAAAGCACTCTGTTTCCCGTCTGGTGGGCTCGCCTCCGGGCTATGTGGGCTATGACGAGGCAGGCCAG